>FLNY01003129.1_pt1 | contig 37674 bp, 28 predicted proteins | sample 1140381 | NCBI WGS metagenome assembly FLNY01 (sample SAMEA3878172, study PRJEB12797) | bioreactor metagenome | biome: Moose rumen | place: Sweden | collected 2011-10 | reverse complement strand
GTCCTTCGAGCTGATGCTTGAGAGACGGGTCTGGATACGGATCTGCTGGATGCTGATGCCTTTCAGTTCGGCATCGCCAGCCACGAACATGGCAGCCTCGTAGTCACCGGGCACCTTGTTATTACCTGTGATGGATGTTCCCTCGGTGGTGTAGTAGCCCCACCAGGTCAGACCATCCTGTGCGCTGGCCGTCAGTGTGAGTGCCAGCAACATGCAGAGTGATAAAAGTTTCTTCATAATAGATTTTGTTTTTGTTAAAAGTATTTAGTGAATAATCTTTCGGATGCTACCGTCGGGGCGCTGCTCGATGATCAGGCCTTTGCGGGTGGCTGTCGACGGGCGGCCCTGCAGGTCGTAGCGGCGCAGGGGGTGTTGCTGTGATACAGAAACAGACGGGACGGAGGCTAAATCCGGGGCCGGGGTGCACTGGGCCGCGTTGGCGATGCGACGGGTCGTCGTGTCAATAAGCAGGGCGACGACGTGGATGTTCTCGCGATGCTGCGAGATGGCGGGCAGCCGGAACTCGTAGGTGTGGGTCATTGGCTGGCCGGCCTGTTGCGGGCCCTGGAGCGAGCCGCTGATGCCGCGCACGTCGCTCATGGCGGTGACCACGTCGTTGTAGGCCACGTCATCGAGCATCGTGCCCGTGGCGTTGACGTACTGCTGCATGTCGTCTTCCACGTAATACGACATGACGGGGTTCGAAAAGCTGTTCATCTGGTGCCACGAGTGGTCGCCCTCCGGTCCGCGAAGCGAATCCTCGGTCATGATGTAGGCCAGAGTGTAGCCACAGTCGTCGGCGTCGAAGGCAAAGTCGACGGTGCTGATGACACTGCACACGGAGTCGCTGGTCCAGCAGGCCTCCACGCTGAGGTCGGCCGGGGCCAGGATATTGTGTGCCGCCAGGAAGTTCTTGTCAGCATGGAAATGGCCGTCGCTCAGGTCGCCGTCGTAGGGGTCGGTCAGCTCGCCGCGATCGAAACGGCAGCTGGGGAACTGCGTAGCGTTCATCACGTAGTAATAGTCGTAGTAAACGTCCATCGGGTCGCCGTTGAGCACGTGTACCGAAATGGCGATAAAGTCGTCAGGATACATCTGTTTCAGGCGGGCGATGCCGGCAAAGCCACGCGGGCAGGCCGAGCACCACGTGCCGGTGTATTCCTCCATGACAGTGCGGTGGTGGGTCATGCGCACGAGGCTGATGACGTCGCACGATGCCGTGTTGGCCGTTGAAGCGTTTGCCGAACCGTTGAGCCCTGTGAGCGTCAGCGTCAGGGGCAAGCGGCCGGTGGCCTCGGAAGCCTTGACGGGCACGGCGGCATAGGCCTCAGCCCCATAGACATTGGGCACAGGCGACGGCAACTCATAGGAGCCCGTCAGCGTCTGGTCGCCAAAAGCGTAGGTGTACTGCAACGAGGTGATTGGCGACGTGCCGCGGTTGGTGAACATGACCTCCAAGCGGTCGTCGGTGTTGCGGACAACATTGTTCAAACGGATGGCATCGACGTCGGCATTGCAGGCCTGCAGCGAACCGCCCGTGAGCAGTAGCTGGAGGGCCAGAGAACCATAGCGCCGGGTGTTGTACCACTCGCGATACTGCTTGACTTCGGCCACACGCAACCATAGGCCGCCATCGTTGAGGTCGTTGCACATCACGAGGGGACGCTCCGACAGGCCGTCAAGCTCAGTCACCTTAAACGTATAACCGATGTAGAGGCCCTCGGCTGGTATGGCTGTCGGCTCAGGCAGGGGCACCTCGTTCCAGCCCGAGGCAGGCGCCTCGACGGGCAACGTGAGCAGGCGCTCGCTGCTCTCCAGATCGGTGGTCAGCCAGAGCGTCAGGCTGTCGACATGTTCCACACTGCTGAAGGGCAGCCGCACGGCCTCGATGCTGGTGCCGCCGGCCACCTTGTCATCGCCGTCAACATGGATGGCCGCCTCATAGACAGCGACCTTGCTGACGCCCAGATTGTTGTCGGGCACCTCCGGCTCATGACAATAGCCCCACCACAAGCTGCCTCCACTCTGTGCAGAGGCAGCCATGGTGAACATCATAGCAGTAGTTATAGAAATAAGGTAGTTTTTCATTTATCGGATTACCTTGATGTTCTTGACGCTACCGTCGGCCATGCGCTGGCTCTTGATAACGAGACCCTTGCTGGACTGGGTGAGGGCGCGACCCTGCAGGTCGTAGAACCGGATGGTCTGCTGCGACGGAACGGCAACAAACTCAGCGCTGTTCGTGTCGGTGACAGACTCAACAGTGGTGGTCTTCGTTTCAGTGTCGTAGTGGCAGATATCCGAGTAGGTCACCGTGCCGTTGATGCGGTAGATGCTCTGCAGGCTGATGGTCTTCGGACGCAGGTTCTTGTCGATGGACATCACGTGGTAGGTCTGCGTGCCGTTGTTGTTGTCGGTGCGGTTGTTCACCTTGCCACGGTCGGTGAAGCGGCTGGGCACCTCCCACTCGTCGGGGAAGTGCTGATAGTAGCCACCCTTCGTGTTGTCGAAGTGGAGCTGTTCGCCGTCGAGGAAGAAGCGGTAGTAGAGTGAGTCGGGATTGATGAAGTTGCCGTCGACATCCTCCACGGGCACCACGTAGTTTATCGACGACTGCACCTGATAGAACTGCGTGTCGATGTCGAAGTTGCGGATTTCGGGCGTCTTGGGCTTGGCAGCCACGCCATAGAAAGGTTTCATGTCCTGCGAGGGAATCGACTGGCTGTAGCCGCCGCGCAGCTGTATGCCGAGCACGAAAAGGATGCCGTCGAGGCCGAAGAACGAGCGGTCGTCGGCGTTCCACTTCAGGGCGACATAATCTTTGTTCTTATAGACGGGCCATCCATCCTCATCGAAACCGCTGAAGGAGGCACCCTTTAAGTAGAGGAAATAGACGTCGTCGTAGAGGCCCACATACTGTCCGTTGGAGATGAAGACCGAGTCCTTGGTCTCGTTGAACGAACCCTTCACCCAGGCCTCGGGGCTCTTCGTCGACAGGCCCTTGAAGTAGAAGTCGTCGCCGTCCTGCGCCACATAGACCATCGTGGGGAAATAATAGGGGTCGTTCGACTCATAGCGCAGCGAGTAGGGCTGAATGTCGGCCTCGGTGATGTGTGCTGGCGGCGTCACCAGCTCAACCGTGTGGGGCACCAGCTCGTAGCCCGAGTTAAGCGTATTGGCACCACCCACGTCGCTGGCCAGTGTCAGTTCCAGATCGGGATTGGAGATGATGCCAGTGGCCTCGTCGTAATCAAACGAGAAGTCGTCCGACTCAGTGTCGCCCCAGTAGACGCCCTGGGCGTCGGCATAAGCCAGCGAGACGTAGTAGGTGTAGTCGCCCAGCTCGACGTATGGCTGGAAATTATCAAAGACGATGTGCTTGCGGTCAGCCGAAATCTCGCCGCGGATCCATGTGCCATAGGTGTGGGTGTTGATGATATTCTGGATGTAGACGTCGTCGTCGTCGAAGACCACAAGCGTCTTCTGGCCATAGCGGTGAACCCACTCATCCATGTTCTGCGAATAATAATAGGTGGCGAGCTCATAGATGCGCAGTTCGCCGTCGGGCTGTTCGTCGATAGGGTGCTTGGCAGCGCGGAAGCGTGCGTTCTGCGGAGCCACCAGTTCTGTCGGCGATGTAAACTGGACCTTTTTCGTCAGGGTCTCAGATGTCTCCGACTGTGCGTTCATGGTTGAAAAACATGCACAGAAAAGTGCAGTCATGCAAAGCGTAGAAATTCCCATAAGTACTTTTTTTTAGATTTAAATAATTAAAGTAATAGCAATTTGTCTGCAAATATAGCAATTATTTTGCTATGCAACACAAATAAATTCAAATTAAAACCATTTTTAACACTATAAATGCTTTGTTTTCGAGCATTTCGACTACTTTTGCACAAAATAATCTCATGATATTATGAAAAGACTGACATTACTTGTTTGTTCGCTCTGCCTGACGATGGCCGCCATGGCCGTGCCTGCCAGACCGGGCCTGTGGAGAACGCTGACGACAGCCGACGGGCGCCAGGTGGAAGCACAGCTGTGCGGCGATGAGCGCTGCGCCTTCTGGATGAGCGACGACGGCAAACGATACGTCGAGGGGGCCGACGGACAGTTCTGCGAGGCCTCGACGGAGCAGCTGTCGGCCCGCCGCAGTCACAGCGTGATGGCCGTCCGCAGCCAAAGTCGGCAAAGCCGAAGGAAGACACAGACCATGGGGCACTTCGAGGGCAAGAAGAAGGGGCTGGTCATCCTGGCCGAGTTCCAGAACAAGCAGTTTGCCGAGGGGCACGACCGCGACTACTATCTGCGCGTGACCAACGAGCGGAACTTCAGCGAGGGCGACTATCGCGGCAGCGTGAAGGACTATTTCCTCAGCCAGAGCTACGGCCGCTTCGAGCTCGACTTCGACGTCGTGGGCCCTGTCACCGTCAGCCACGACTATCAATACTACGGTCAGCCAGGCACAACCGACGTCGACGCCCACCCCTGGGAGATGGTGGTCGAAGCCTGCGAACTGGTGAAGGACGAGGTCGACTTCACCCTCTACGACTGGGACGGCGACGGTTTCTGCGAGCAGGTCTTCGTGCTCTATGCCGGCGAGGGCCAGAGCGACAGCTACGACACCAACACTATCTGGCCGCACGAATATGAACTCCATTCGGTCACGGAGAATGGCATCCACATCTACGGCGACGGCCATCGCATTGGCGACGCCGTCATCGACACCTACGCCTGCTCGAACGAGCTGACCAGCGGCGGCAAGCCCAGCGGCATCGGCACCTTCTGCCACGAGTTCTCGCACTGCATGGGACTGCCCGACCTCTACGACGTCGACTACCGCGGCTACTACGGCATGGGCCTCTGGGACCTCATGGCCAACGGCGTCTACAACGGCTCGGCCTTCTGTCCAGCGGCCTATACGAGCTATGAGCGCATGGTCTGCGGATGGCAGCAGCCCATCGAGCTCCGTAACGACACAACCGTCAGCAACATGCGCCCGCTGGCCGACGGGGGCGATGCCTATATTATATATAATGAAGGCAACCGCGACGAATACTACCTGCTGGAGAACCGACAGCTGGTGGGATGGGACGCCGGACTGCCCGTTGCCGGACTGCTGGTGCTCCACGTCGACTACGACGAGCGCGTCTGGCGCGAAAACCTCGTCAACTCCGTGTGCGATTACCGTCAGGCGGGACAGCCCGACGCATGGAACACGCACCAGCGACTGACCATCGTGCCGGCCGACAACGAGAACGACAAGCGCTTCTGGAACAGCCGCGCAGGCGCTTACACGCAGACGACCATTGAGGGCGACCCCTACCCTTGCGCCACCAACGGCAACGACTCGCTGACCTGCAACTCCGTGCCGGCCGCCACGGTCTATAATGCCAACACCGACGGCGGACTATACCTCAACCGAGGCATACAGCAGATCCGACAGCTCAGCGACGGCATCATGGCCTTCCGCTTTGAGGCTGTCTCGCAGAAAATCATCTTTGTCGACCCCGACATGACCGACAAGCCCGACCTGAAGGGCGCCATCTTCTACGAGTCGTTCGACCGCTGCGCCGGAACCGGCGGCAACGACGGCGTGTTCAAGGGGTCCAGCGACGTGGCCTCGGCCGACTTCATGCCCGACAACGACGGCTGGGACTCGATGGTGATGTCGGGCGGTGCGCGCTGCGCCAAGTTCGGCAATGCCGCCAACGACGGCATCGTCTCGATGCCCGCGCTGATGCTCACTGGCGACTCGCTTGAAATCTGCTTCAAGGCCGCACCCTGGAGCCGCGACGACACGAGCCTGAACCTCTCGGTCGAAGGCGACGCCCAATTCGGCGAGACCGACTTCGAAATGACAGAGGGCCAATGGACGACGTTCACCACGACGCTCACCGGCACGGGCCGCGTGGTCATCACGCTGACCCCTGGTCGGCGGTTCTTCCTCGACGAGGTCGTCGTGCGCCGCATGGGTACGTCGTCGGTAGCATCTGTACTCAGTTCACCGTTCAGCGCTCATCATTGTTACGACCTGCAAGGCCGCCGCGTTCAACAGGCAACGCTGCAGAAAGGCGTCTACATCGTCGATGAACGGAAGGTGCTGAAGTGATGTGAAACTCGAATAAAATTTGACAAACGGTTCTCTCAAACGATAAGAAGCGGTGCTTTTTACCTCAAAAAGGGCCGCTTCTCGACTCAAAAAGCGGCGCTTCTCGCATCGAAAAGCACCGCTTCTTTTTTATTCTTATCCTACTACGCTGGAAATCAACAGTTTAGGAATTTATCGAAAATGATTCGGAATTTTCTTTACACAGTAACACTCAGTCTGCCAGGATAAAGTTGAGCTGGCGGCGCTCCAGGTCGGCACTGGCCACGCGAATGCGGATGGGGTCGCCGAGGAGATACTTGCGGTGGGTGCGGCGGCCGACGAGGCAGTAGCGGCGCTCGTCGAACTCATAGTAGTCGCCGTCGAGGTCGTGCATGCCGATGAGACCCTCGCAGTGGTTCTCGTCAATCTCGCAATAGAGGCCGTAGGACTGAATGCCCGAGATGTGGGCGTCGAACTCCTGACCGACCTTGTCGCCCATGAATTCCACCATCTTGTACTTGATCGAGTCGCGCTCGGCCTGCTGGGCCGTCTGCTCCATCATGCTCGAGTGCTCGCACTGATCTTCGTAGTATTTCTGATTAGCCGAGCGGCCACCCTCCTGGTAGCGGGTCAGCAGGCGGTGGACCATCGTGTCGGGATAGCGGCGGATGGGCGAGGTGAAGTGTGTGTAGTAATCGAAAGCCAGACCGTAGTGGCCGATGTTGTGGGTCGAATATTTGGCCTTCATCATGGCGCGCAGGGCCAGCGTCTCAATCAGCTTCTGTTCGCGCTCACCCTCTGCCTCGCTGATGAGGTTGTTCAGGCTTTTCGAGATGGCGCCGCGCGAACCCTCGACCTTCAGCTTATAACCAAAGGGTGCGACGACCGTGCGCAGCTGCTCCAGTTTCTGCGGGTCGGGCTGGTCGTGGATGCGGTAGGGCAGCGTCTTCGCCTTCGTGCCTTTGGGCACACGCCCTATCATCTCCGCGACGGTGCGGTTGGCCAGCAGCATGAACTCCTCGATGAGCTGGGTGGCCAGCGTCGACTTCTTATAGAAACAGCGGGTGGGATGGCCCTTCTCGTCGATGTCGAAGTGGATTTCCTCGCGATCGAACTTCACGGCGCCGCTCTTGAAGCGCCGCTCACGCAGCTTCTGAGCCATCTGGCTGAGCAAGCGCAGTTCGGTGGCATTGTCGCCGTCGTGCCCGTCGAGCACATTCTGAACTTCTTCGTAGGCATAGCGGCGATTGCTGCGTATGACGGTGTGGACGAGGCGCGAGCTCTTGATGTTGGCGTCTTCGTCTAAAACGAATACCACACTGTAGCAGAGCTTTTCCTCGTCGGGGCGCAGCGAGCAGATGAAGTTGCAGAGCCGCTCAGGCAGCATGGGGATGGTGCGGTCGACGAGATAGACGCTCGTGGCTCGCTGCTGGGCCTCCTTGTCGATGATGGAGCCCTCGGTGACGTAGTGGGAGACGTCGGCAATATGGACGCCCACCTCGTAGAAAACCTCCCCCGACCCCTCCGAGGGAGGGGAGAGGCTGACGCCCTTAGACTCAGCAACAGAGGAGGAATTGGCGCTCACCGACTCCGCAGGCACTCCCCTCCCTCGGAGGGGTCGGGGGAGGTTTCTTATACTCAGCGCGTCGTCGAAGTCCTTGGCATCCTTCGGGTCGATGGTGAAGGTGAGCACCTCGCGGAAGTCCTCGCGGCCCTCCAGGTCCTGCTCCGTAATCTCCGCGCTGATCTTGTTGGCAGCGTCCTCCACCTTCTTCGGGTATTTATACGGCAGGCCGTACTTGGCCAGGATGGCGTGCATCTCTACATTGTTGTCGCCCTGCTCGCCAAGCACGTCGATGACCTCGCCGACGAGATTCTTCGACTCAGCCGAAGGCCACTGCGTAATCTTGACAACGGCCTTCTGACCGGTCTTGCCGCCCTTCAGTTTCTTCTTCGGGATGAGAACGTCCTGCGCGAACTGCGTGCCCTCGGTGTTCAGGAAGGCATAGTCCTTCTCCACCTGCAGGATGCCAACGGCCTGTTCATGCTTACGCTCGATGATCTTCGTGACGACTGCCTCGCGCATGTGGTTAGGCCGGCGGGCCATCATTGCCACCTGCACGCGGTCGCCGCCCATGGCCATCATCGAATTGCGCTCGGAAACGAAAATGGGGTCGCCGCCGCCGTCGGGAATAAACGAGTTCTTGCCGTTGGCCTTGCGCACGAAAGTGCCCTCCTGCACCTGGGTCTTCAGGTTCAGGCGGTAGGCCCCGTCGGAGGTCTTCGAGACATAGTCGTCCCAGGTCATCTCGTCGAGGGCGTCGATGGCCAGCATCTTCAGCGGGTGCGTGTTCAGTCGGAGAGCCTTGAAAATCTGGCGTAGCGTCAGGGCTTCGCCGGGGTTAGCCTGAAAAAGGCCTTGCAGTGCATCGGTCACGTCGCGCTTCGACGAGCGCCGTTTCATCTTGTCTTTTCCCATAGCTTTATTGTCGGTTTGTAGTTATTACTTATAAATGTCACCGACAAAGTTAGTGTTTTTTTCTAAAACGGCCAAATAATTCGGTTTTTTATTGTATCTTTGCAGCCAAAAGGGATACATTATGCCGAAGATACTGATTACGGGAGCCAGCGGATTCATTGGCTCATTCATCGTGGAGGAGGCCCTCCGTCGGGGCTGGGAGACATGGGCAGCCATGCGGCGCTCGAGTTCAAAACAGTTCCTGCAGGACGAGCGCATCCGTTTCATTGAACTGAACCTGAGCGACGAAGCTCAGCTGACGGAGCAGCTCCGCGGCCATGAGTTCGACTACGTCGTGCATGCCGCCGGCGTGACGAAGTGCATCGACCAGCGCGACTTCCACCGCATCAACACCGAGGGCACACAGCACCTCGTGCGGGCACTCATGGGATTCGGGATACCGCTGAAGAAGTTTGTCTACCTGAGCTCGCTGAGCATTTTCGGTGCCATCCGCGAACAGCAACCCTACGAGGAAATCCGCGAGACCGACACGCCACAGCCCAACACGGCCTATGGCCGCTCGAAACTCGAGGCTGAACAGTGGCTGGAAAAACAATCTTTGCCTTATGTCATCCTGCGTCCGACGGGCGTCTATGGACCACGCGAGCGCGACTACTTCCTCATGGCCAAGTCAATCAAGCAGCATTCCGACTTCGCCGTGGGCTACAAGCAGCAGGACATCACGTTCGTCTATGTCGACGACGTGGTGCAGGCCGTCTTCCTGGCTTGCGAGCGGGGCGAATCGGGACGCAAGTATTTTCTCTCTGACGGCGAGGTCTATCAGTCGACAACCTTCAGCAACTTCATCCGCGAGGAACTGGGCCATCCCTGGTGGATTCGCATCACAGTCCCCATCTGGGTGCTCCGCGTGGTGACGTTCTTCGGCAATCTCATCGGACGTATGACGGGCAAGATTTCTGCCCTGAACAACGACAAATATCACATCCTGCGACAGCGCAACTGGCGCTGCGACATCGAGCCCGCACGCCGCGAGCTGGGCTACGAGCCGCAGGTGCAGCTCAAGGAGGGTGTGCGCCGGACAATCATGTGGTATAAGGAAAACGGATGGCTTTGAGTAGATAAGAGATAAGAGATAAAAGATAAGAGATAAAAGATAAGAGATAATTTTGAAAAAGAATATTCAAAATAGGGGGCTGCTATGGGCCGAGTGGGCCATGCTGGGCTACACCGCGCTGACGCTCATCCTCATGGCCGTGCTGTGGGACCAGCTGGTCAACCCGGTCGGCATGCTGGAGGGGCGTGCCGGAGCCGTGCTGACGACGCTGGTGTCGTGGGCCTTCTACAGGCGCTGGCCATGCCGCCTGACAATGTTTGTGCGTGTGGTCGGCCTGATGGCTTGGCTCGGATGGTGGTATCCCGATACGTATGAGCTCAACCGCGTGCTGCCTAACCTCGACCATCTCTTCGCGCAGGCAGAGCAGTGGATATTCGGCTGCCAGCCGGCGCTGGTCCTTTTGGAGCGCTATGGGCAGCCCGTCGTCAGCGAGATGCTGTCGCTGGGCTATGTCAGCTACTATCCGCTCATCGTCGGACTCACACTGTTCTATTTCTTCCGCCGCTACGAGCGCTTCACGTATGCCGTCTACGTCGTCATGGCGTCGTTCTTCATCTTCTACATCATCTTCGATCTCCTGCCCGTAGCCGGTCCGCAGTTCTACTACGAGGCTGTCGGCTGCGACCTCATTGCGCAGGGGCAATTCCCCAACCTTGGCCATTACTTCCTCGACCATCAGGAGTCGCTGCCCATTCCGGGGTGGAAGGACGGTGTTTTCTACGACCTGCTGGTCGATGCCCATAATGCCGGCGAACGGCCCACGGCGGCTTTCCCGTCGAGCCATGTCGGTGTCACGGTCATATTGTTGTGGCTGGCATGGGAAGCCCGTTCGCGCTGGCTGTTTTGGGTGATGATACCCTTTGCCGTGCTGATGTTCTTTGCCACCTTCTACATCCAGGCCCACTATGCCATCGACGCCATAGCCGGACTCATAGTCGGCACGGCCATCTATTTCCTGCTCCGATGGGTTTATAGACAGCCCAGCAAGCGGCGAGAGAAATAGCGTACAGGATACCAGACGCTGAGGAAGCCGACGGCCAGGACGGTCAGGAAGATGAGCACCACATCCCAGGGATGCACCGAGATGGGATAGGCATCGACGATGAACGAGCCCTCGCTGTTGCCCAGCGTGACGACGCCAAACTGTTGCTGAATCCAGCAGAGCAACAGACCGAGCAGGATGCCCGCTATGGCTCCGATAGCTGAAATCATGCGACCTTCGAAAAGGAAGATGCGCGTAATCTGGCGGTCGGTGGCACCGAGGTTGCGCAGGGTGATGACATCGTCGCGCTTGTCGATGATGAGCATCGAGAGCGACCCGATGATGTTGAAGCAGGCCACCATAAGAATAAAAGTAAGGAAGATGTAGGCGAAAAACTTCTCAATTTTCATGATGCGGAAGGTTTCGTCCTGCTGCTCATAGCGGTCGAGCACACGGTAGTGCTCGCCGGCAATCTGGCGGATTTTCTTTTTGGTTTTCTCGAAGTTGCTGCCCGCCTTCAGGCGCAGTTCGAGCGAGGAGATCATGCCCTGCTGATCGAAGATGCGGCGGGCAAAACCAATGGAGGTCAGCACGTAGTTCTTGTCGTACTTCGACTGCATGACCGAGAAAAGCACGCCGGGCGAATAGAGCTCATCCTGCACGAAACCGTCGGCAGGATCGGAGAGGTCGAGCTGACCTTCGCGGCGTGGCGCATAGACGGCGAGTGGCCCGTCGAAGCGGTAACCCGTGCCGAGCATCTCAGCCAGTCGGATACCCAGGATGCCGTAGTCAATGTCGGCAGCACGGAGCTCGAAGTCGCCGCCCTCAGGCAGGAGGATTGATCGGATGTGGGTCAGGCGGTCAAAATTGTCGTCGACGCCCTTCACGGTGACCATCGCCTGGCGTCCCTGATAGACGACAAGCGCCTGGTCCTCGACACAGTCGGTGGCAACGTCGACCTCGGGCAGGGCGCGGATTTCGGTCAGCAACGGGTCGTCGGCCAGTGCCGTCTTGCCTTCTGTGGGCGTAATCTGAAGCTGGGGGTCGAAAGCCGTAAATAGCGACGCCACGAGATCGCTGAAGCCGTTGAATGCGCTCAGCGCCACAACGAGGGCTATAGTGGCCACGGCCACACCCACCACCGAGATCAGGCTGATCACGTTGATGGCATTGGTCGACTTCTTAGAAAAGAGGTAGCGCCGTGCGATGAAGAAGGAGACCCATCCCCGACCCCTTCCTAAATGGAGGGGAGTAGATAGTTTTGCTGATTGTTCTTTCAGTTCTTTATCTTCCATTCTGTCAAGGATTGAATCTATATACTCCCCTCCATTTAGGAAGGGGCCGGGGGTAGGTCTTCTGGGTCATTTCTTCAGCAGTTCGTCGATGTGGTCGATATAGTCGAGCGAGTCGTCGATGAAGAATCGGAGTTCAGGCACGATGCGCAGCTGATAGCGCACGCGCTGGCCCAAGGCATAGCGGATCTGCTGGTTCGTGCGGTTGATGTTCTCCAGGATTTCCTCGCCTTTCTCCGACGGGAATACGCTCAGGTAGGCCGTGCAGACGCTCAGGTCAGGCGAGATGCGCACTCGCGTGACGCTGACCATTGTGCCGTGCATGGCGCGGGTCTGCTCCTGGAAGATGATGCTCAGCTCCTTCTGCAGCAGTCGTGCTATTTTGTTCTGTCTTGTCTCTTGCATAATAAAAATAAGTTGTATATTTTAGGCTGCAAAGTTACGATATTTTCACGAAACAGCCAAATGTTTTCTGTCGAAAACGCTGCCTGTCACTTTTTGCGGATGAGCGTCAGACCGTCACGCAGGGGCAGGATGACCCGCTCCACCCGTTCGTCGCGAGCCACGTGGTCGTTGAAGCAGCGGATGCCCTCGGTCTGGTGGTCGCCGTCGTAAGCCGGGTCGACGACATGACCGTCCCACAGTGTATTGTCTACCACGATGAAACCGCCGTTTTTTGTCACTTTCATCGTCATTTCGTAGATGTCGACGTAGCGGCGCTTGTCGCCATCGATAAAAGCCATATCGAAGGCGAGGCCCAGTCGGGGTGCCTCCTCGATGGCATCGCCAATGATGAAAGTGATGCGGTCGGCCACCGGCGACTGCTCAATCCACGGCCGCGTAAACTCCTCCAGCTCGTCGTCCACCTCGAAGGTCCACAGATGGCCCCCTTCCGGCAGTCCTTCGGCCAGACACAGGGCACTGTAGCCGCTGAATGTGCCCACCTCGAGCACGGCCGTCGGGCGAATCATCCTGACGAGCATGCTCAGCAGCCGTCCCTGCAGATGTCCGCTGACCATGCGGCCGTTCAGCAGCTGCAGGTTCGTCGCCCGCCAGAGCCGGTGCAGATACTCCGGCTCAGCGTCGATGTGCTCCGCAATATAATCGTCCAGCGGCCCCGCCATATCTCTTATCTCTCATCTTTTATCTCTTATCTATTAAGAATTGCCTCAATGCCAAGCCGATAACTGTCGAGCCCGAAGCCGCAGATGACACCCCGGCAGGCAGACGAGATAAAACTGTGGTGGCGGAATTCCTCGCGCTGGTGGACGTTGGAGATATGCACCTCTATGACGGGCACCTCGATGCCCCTGATGCAGTCGGCCAGCGCCAGACTCGTGTGTGTGTAGGCTCCTGCGTTGAGCACCACGCCGTCGACCTCGCCAAAGCCCACCTCCTGCAGGCGGTCGATGAGCTCGCCCTCGTGGTTGCTCTGGAAGTAGCTGATTTCCACCACGGGGTAGCGGCGTCGCAGGTCGTCGAGACACTGTTCCATCGTCGTCCGCCCGTAGACGTTAGGTTCACGTCGCCCTAACAAGTTCAGATTTGGGCCATTTAAAATAAGAATTTTCATCCCTGTCGCATAAATTAAATTACTACTGCCTGCAAAGGTACGAATAAACGAGTGAAATGCAAAAGGAAAACTCGTTTTTCTTTTCATTTCCGAGTGAAAGTACCTTCGGCGAAGCCAAAGGTACGAATAAACGAGTGAAAGAATACATCAAATCTGAATTGTTTGTCTGGTTTTTACAACCGACTATATATCAGCCGTTTATCTGTCGGACAAAAAAGAAGCGGCACTTTTCGATGAGAGAAGTGCCGCTTTTTGGATTGAGAAGCGGCACTTTTTGGAGGGGAGAGCTGATATAAAGAAAGATGACAGTCTGGCGCGCGGTCAGTGTTTGCGGTTGGCACGCTGCACGCGGTACTTGACTTTCTGACGGGCGGAGCCGCTGCCGTGGGCACCGGTGATGTATTGTTTTTTCTTGGCCTTGGTCTTCACCTTGCCCTCGCGCGGGTCGCGGCGCTCACCGCCACGCCCAAACGAGATGCCGTTCTCAAGAATGCTTTGGAAATCGTCTTCTCTGCTCATATCTTTCACATTTTTAATAAAAAGCGGAAGCAAATTATTCACTTTTCCCTTTTCACTTTTCTCTTAGTGGTGGAACAGGCGCACGCCGGTGAAGGTCATGGCGATGCCATACTTGTCGCAGGTCATGATGACATGGTCGTCGCGGACGCTGCCGCCGGCCTGGGCGATGAACTCAACGCCGCTCTTGTGGGCTCGCTCGATGTTGTCGCCGAAGGGGAAGAAGGCGTCGCTACCCAGCGCCACCCGGGTGTTGCGGGCTATCCACTCGTGCTTCTCCTCGAGGGTGAGGGGCTCGGGCTGACGGGTGAAGAACTGCTCCCACTGGCCCGGGCGCAGCACGTCGTCGTGCTCCTCCTCGGAGAGGTAGACGTCGATGGTGTTGTCGCGGTCGGCACGGCGGATGCCGGGCTTGAAGGGCAGTGCCATCACCTTGGGATGCTGGCGCAGCCACCACGTGTCGGCTTTCTGTCCGGCCAGACGGGTGCAGTGGATGCGGCTCTGCTGTCCGGCGCCGATACCGATGGCCTGGCCGTCCTTGACGTAGCAGACCGAGTTCGACTGCGTGTATTTGAGCGTGATGAGGGCGATGACGAGGTCGCGGCGGGCCTCAGCCGTAAAGGTCTTTTTCTGTGTGGGGATGTTCTCAAACAGGGCGGGATTGTCCAGGCGGATCTCGTTGCGGCCCTGCTCGAAGCTGACGCCGAAGACCTGCTTCGTCTCTACGGGAGCGGGCTGATAGTCAGGGTCGATGCGGATGACGTTGTAGGTGCCCTTGCGCTTCTCGCGGAGGATGGCGAGGGCCTCGTCGGTATAGTCGGGAGCGATGACGCCGTCGCTGACTTCGCGCTTGATGATGAGAGCCGTCACTGCGTCGCAGGTGTCGCTCAGGGCGATGAAGTCGCCGTAGGACGACATGCGGTCGGCGCCGCGGGCCCGGGCATAGGCACAGGCGACGGGCGACTGATCGAGCCCCTCGATGTCGTCGACGAAATAGATGCGCTTGAGCGTGTCGCTGAGGGGCAGTCCTACGGCTGCTCCGGCGGGGGAGACGTGCTTGAACGAAGCGGCGGCGGGCAGTCCGGTGGCCTGCTTGAGCTCCTTGACGAGCTGCCAGGAGTTGAGCGCATCCAGCAGGTTGATGTAGCCGGGACGGCCGTTGAGGACTTCGATGGGCAGTTCACGGCCGTCGTTCATGAAGACGCGCGACGGTTTCTGGTTCGGATTGCATCCGTACTTGAGTGCTAATTCTTTCATTGTTTGACTGTTGGTTTTCTGGCTTCTTATAACTAAAGTTATTTCACTGGCTCGCATTGGTACGCGGGTGTCTCACCTGCGATTTGGCCGCAGGTGAGACACCTGCGTACCAATTAATTTGCTGCAAAGTTACGAATAATATTTGGTAATAGGGAAGAAAATGCGAAGAATTTTCCACGCATACCGCACAATACAATCCTTTAAATCCGCCTAATCAGTAATCTATTTAAAAGTCCAGCGGACCTGCAAGTCGAGGTCGGTCAGCGACGAGTGGTCGACCAGCTGGAGGCCGGTGCCGATGGTCGGGCGGTCGAAATAGTCGGTGTAGCCTATGCGGAGGGCTATCCGCAGGCGCCGGCAGAGTTCAGCGCGGGCCATGAGCGAGAGGCGCATGCCGTGGCCGTAGTAGCTGGGAAAGGCGAAGTCGCCCTGCATGTGGCGCTCGTAGAGGTAGAGGCGGCTTTGATAGTCATCGGTGTGGAAATAGGCGGCGGTGAGGGCGATCAGCAGCCATCGGCGTTGCCAGCTGAGGTGCTCAGAAAGCATGAGCCCGTCGGAGTTCTCCTTGTAGGCGGTGTGCACGGCGTCGGCCTGTGTCTTGACGCTCCAGGAACCGACGGCATAGGTGGCGGCAAGTCGCAGACGATGGTCGTCGCTGGCCGTGAGGGCGGTTTTGTCGTCGTTGTCCTTCTGGCGCAGGTGAGCCCGATAGCGGGCCGTGAGAGTCCATCGCTTGAGGTCGCAGGTGGCCTGCAGGAGGAAGTCGAGGGCATGCGAGGGCAGCGACACCTGATAGCGTGCCCACGGGAAGGAGGCATAGTCGGCATAGACCTGCAGATGGAGCCGGCGCAGGGGCTGCCAGACGGCACCGACGTAGATGCCACTCTCGTTCTGCACGTGTCCGCCCTCGCTGAAGCTATGGGCATAGAGCGCGGTGTAGCGATAGCTGTAGAAACGCTGCAGGGCGACGAGACTAAGGTTCGACGAAGGTTGGATGCTGACGGCGTTGATGGTGGACAGATGGCCGTGGGCGTCGGTGGCCGTCTCACCGTTGACGGCCAGCAGGTGGTGGGTGTAGCTATAGTCGAAACTGGTATTGAGGAAGTCCTGGCCGTGGGCGTAGTAGCGACGGTAGAGCGTCTCCCGGTTGGGCTCGAGCGAACGGTCGGTGTGGGTAAAGACGGCATTGACACCCACGCGGAAGGCCTCGGCATGCAGGGCGATGGAGGCGCCGCCAGAAGTGAGGTGTGTGTTGTTCTTCTTGCTGATTTCAGCCAGCGTGCGGTGATAGCCCGACGAGATGAGCGTGGCGGCCGTCTGGTCGGCGTCGTTGTTGAGTGTGGCGTCGATGGGTCGCAAACTGGCAAACACTGTCAGCCGCAGAGGCCGGGGCAGGCGGAGGGTTGCGGCAGCTCCCTGGAAATAGTCGGCCACAGAGCGCGATGAGTGGGGTCTGAGCGTGCGCGTCTGTCGGCCGAGGCTCTGCAGGGTGGCCAGTTTGCCGAGCGAGAAACTGGTGTTGGCAATGAGGCCCATGCCCATGGACAGCTTATACTTGCCCACGATGAGGTCGTCGATAGGGCCGAGGCGTCGCAGCTGCACAAAATAATTGTAAGTGTCGTAGCCCCAGCGGTTGCAGTTGGCCAGGAATGGTTCGCCTGCATCCTGCGAGCCGGTGAGCCCCAGTCGCAAGCGGTCGGTATAGTTGAATTCATAGCGCAGCCAGTGGCGATACTTATAGCCCATATAGCCGTTGCGGTCGCCGCGGCGGTCGTAAAAAGGCAGGCGCGCCGTGGCCGTCAGCGTGTGATGGCCACGGCGCGCGATGGTGTCGAGTCGGGGAAAAGGGGAGGATTTGTCGGCAACATTGTTGACATCCACGACGACGAAGTAGGGGAGGAGCGTGAACTGGGCATAGTCCATGGAGCGCACCATGCGCAGCTCGCCCATAGAACTGAAGCGGCCGTAGCGGTCGCGATATTCCAGAATGTCCATGACCTGCTGGGCGGAGAGGAAGGGCAACAGTTCCAGTTCGTCGCGGGTGGCGGTGTTCAGGTCGAGCGGACTGTCGGCCAGCTGTCGCAGTAGTTCGTAGTTCTCCTCCCAGTCAGCGGCCCCGTCGTCGTCTTCAGCGTTGAGCACCACCTGCTCGTAGACTTCCTCCCAGGGGCTGCGGTCGTCAGTCTGCGACGTCGCCGTGAGGACACCACAGAACATGAAAACGATAAAACAAAGGTAGCACAGACGCACGGCGGTCAGAGTTTCTCGCCGTAGCACAGGTCGCCGCAGTCGCCGAAGCCGGGGACGATGTACTTGTGTTCGTTCATGCCGGGATCGACGGCAGCGCACCAGAGCGTCACGTCGTCGTCGCCGACAGTCTGGCGCAGCACCTCGATGCCTTCTGGTGTACCGATGACACAAGCAATATGGGTGCGATGAGGGCGTCCGGTCTTCACCAAGGCCTCATAGGCAGCAGCCATCGAGCCGCCTGTGGCCAGCATGGGGTCGGCGATGACGAGCGTCTTGCCCTTGGCCGACGGCGAAGCCATGTATTCGGTGTGGATGCCCACCTCGGTGTGCTCGCGGTTGGTGTACATGCGGTAAGCCGAGACAAAGGCATTCTCTGCATGGTCGAACACCTCGAGGAAACCCTCGTGGAACGGTAGCCCTGCACGCAGTACCGTGGCCAGCAGCAGGTCGTCCTTCGGCAGGGGGATATCAATCGTGCCAAGCGGCGTAGTTACCGTCTTGGTCTTGTAGTCGAGCGTCTTCGACAGTTCATAGGCCATCATCTGGCCGATGCGTCGGATGTTGTTGCGGAAAAGCAGACGGTTCTGCTGATAGCGTTTGTCGCGCACTTCGGCCATGTACTGGTTGATGACCGTGTTCCGTTCACTGATGTTGATGACTTTCATAAAGATAGTTATTAGGAAGATGACGCCTTGCGGCGCCGTCGGTTTTTCGACCACAAAGTTAGGAAAAAAGTGGCAAACCTGCAAAGTCGGAGTGACAAAAAGTGTCAGGTTGACGCTCTTTTTTGTTTTTTTAGCGAAAAATAGTCCGTAGCGCGGCTAATAAATCTTAATTCCCAACGGCCGTTTCTCTTTTTTTTCGTAACTTTGCAGCGCAAAAGAAAGAATAACAACAATAAATTTAAGGTAAAAGAAATGGGAAAGTTAGATTTGACAAAGTATGGCATCACCGGTTCAACCGTGATAGCTCACAATCCGTCGTATGAGTACCTCTTTGAGGAGGAGACCAAGGCAGGACTCGAGGGTTTCGACAAGGGCGTAAACACCGAGCTCAATGCTGTGAATGTCATGACCGGCATCTACACCGGTCGTTCGCCTAAGGACAAGTACATCGTCTGCGACGAGCAGTCGAAAGAAAAAGTGTGGTGGACCACTGAGGAGTATAAGAACGACAACCATCCCATGAGCGAGGAGGTCTGGGCCAAGGTGAAAGACATCGCCATCAAGGAGCTTTCGGGCAAGGACCTCTATGTGGTCGACGCTTTCTGCGGTGCCAACGAGGCTACCCGTCTGGCCGTTCGCTTCATCGTCGAGGTGGCCTGGCAGGCACACTTCGTGAAGAACATGTTCATCCAGCCCACCGCTGAGGAACTGGAGAACTTCGAGCCCAACTTCGTCATCTACAACGCCTCGAAGGCAAAGGTCGATGCCTACAAGGAGCTCGGTCTGAATTCAGAGACCTGTGTGGCCTTCAACACCACGAGCCGCGAGCAAGTGATTATCAACACCTGGTACGGCGGCGAGATGAAGAAGGGCATGTTCTCGATGCAGAACTACTACCTGCCCCTGCAGGGCATCGCCTCGATGCACTGCTCGGCCAACACCGACATGGAGGGCAAGAACACCGCTATCTTCTTCGGTCTCTCAGGCACGGGTAAGACCACTCTTTCGACCGACCCGAAACGCCTGCTCATCGGCGACGACGAGCACGGCTGGGACGACGAAGGCGTCTTCAATCTCGAGGGCGGCTGCTATGCCAAGGTCATCAACCTGGATAAGGAAAGCGAGCCCGACATTTATAACGCCATTCGCCGCGACGCTCTTCTGGAGAACGTCACCGTCGACGAGAACGGCAAGATTGACTTCGCTGACAAGTCGGTCACCGAAAACACCCGCGTCTCGTATCCCATCAATCACATTGAGAAGATTGCCCAGAAGGTGAACGGCAAGAGCGCCGGTCCCGACGCCCAAAACGTCATCTTCCTGAGCGCTGACGCTTTCGGCGTGCTGCCTCCCGTCAGCATCCTGACCCCCGAGCAGACGAAGTATTACTTCCTCTCCGGTTTTACGGCTAAGCTAGCCGGCACCGAGCGCGGCATCACCGAGCCCACGCCCACCTTCAGCGCATGCTTCGGCCAGGCCTTCCTTGAGCTGCACCCCACGAAGTACGCTGAGGAGCTTGTCCGCAAGATGGAGAAGAGCGGCGCTAAGGCTTACCTGGTGAACACCGGCTGGAACGGCACAGGCAAGCGCATCTCAATCCGCGACACCCGCGGCATCATCGACGCCATCCTGGGCGGCGCCATCCTGAAGGCTCCCACGAAGAAGATTCCTTACTTCGATTTCGAGGTGCCCACACAGCTCGAGGGCGTGGCATGGGGCATTTTGGATCCTCGCGACACCTATCAGAACCGCAACGAGTGGGAGGAGAAGGCCAAAGACCTCGCCGGTCGCTTCATCAAGAACTTCAAGAAGTACGAAGGCAACGAGGCCGGCAAGGCATTGGTCGAGGCTGGTCCCAAGTTGTAATTGACGGCAGCCTCGGCTGGACACTTTTCAAAATTAAAAAGATGCTGCGCATGTTTTTTCGTGCGCAGCTTTTTTTGTTCCGGAGCGCTTGTCCACAGATTTGGCATACCTTTCTTTTTCCAAGGTCTACCAAATTCAGGGATTCGAGGATGGGGGAATTTTTTTTAGTGTTAAAATCGGGAAAATATTTGGCTGTTCCGGGAAAAAGCAGTAATTTTGCCACGGATAAAAAACACAGACTTTACTCACCCAAAAGTAAGTTAAGGAAAAGAACATGAGACGAACAACGCAGACAACGGTTCCAGACGTTGGGCGCCGAGCAATTCGGTGTCCCTATAAGTACCGTGTGTCCAGCGGTGTCCGCTGACGTTCGTTCTTTGACTTACTGCTACAATTCTGTCTTCCTACCTGACATCACACATGTGGCAGGGGCTGACGGGGCCACGCGCCCTGATGGCTCCTCACGGCTGCGCTTGCGCTGCCGACATCTCTGACCTGTCTGAATGACCAGTTTTGAAGAAGCGGTCCTTCTTGACCCAAGAAACGGTCCTTCTCGTTAAGAGAAGCGGTCCTTCTTCAGTTTCATTGGATTGAGCCTCTTTCTCTCATTATTCAAATATACGCACACGAACCTTATTTATTTAGATTGTTTTATCGACCTTATGATTTTTGACTTTATCAGACAAACCAACGCCTCAATCGTTGACTTCCTCGTCCGTATGTACAAGCGGACACGCACGTATTCCGCACACGCTGTGGGAATAGATCCTTTTGATGCCGGGACACACCTCTACTTCTTTGCCACAAAACGCGAAATGGTCGTTGTGCTCATCGACTGCCTCGACAAGCCCTGCGATGAACTGGCTTGCGAGGAGCGGGTGAACGACCAACCCCCGCAATACTTCACTGCCGACAGCTCGCGCCGCAGCCCTGTCTTTCTGCTGAAATTACTCATGGAAGAAATATCCATCGACCTGACCTTCCGCTTCGGGAAGGAGAAGCCGCGCCTCCATGGCATCGTCGTGAGCAACTCGCACTTCATCAACCGCGGCGACATGTTCGGCACTTGGGGCGACATGGGGGTGAGCGTCTTCGACAGGCAGGAGGATATCAACCATCTGCTCTACCTCCGCACGAACGGCAAGGAGCAACTTCCCGGTGCGGCCTATGTGCAGCCTTATAAGAATTGCTTCGTGGAGAGCGAGGGAATCTTCGACGAGGAGTTCGAACAAATGCTCGAAGACTTCATCAACCGCGAATATGATGAAATGACGAACACTGACGGCAACACGGCTGGCGATGACGCCGAACAGCCCTTGCCGCCCGCTGACGACGAAGAAGAGGAACCCGAGACGGCCGACGGGTTTGATTCCTACTTCGACGACATGCAGATGAACCCGAACAACTCCGTCCCCGTGGAGGTCCTGAGGCCCATGAACCATCCTGAGCGCGAGATGGAGCGGCTTGTCGGCTGCCAGAACATCAAGCGTCACATCCAGGAGCTCATCGTGCTCAACGAGTACAACAAGCGTCTGCGGCTGATCAACCCCAAAGCACGTCAGCACGAGCTGTCGCTACACAGCATCTTCCTCGGCCAGCCGGGCACGGGCAAGACCACCGTCTGCAAGGTCATGGGCTCGCTGCTCTATCAGGCCGGCATGCTCAGCAAGGGCCACGTCGTCGTGGCCAACCGCGGCACCTTTGTCGGCAGCAACTGGGGCGACGAGGAGCGGGCTGTCCGGCTGGTCCTGGAGAAGGCACAGGGCGGCGTGCTGATGATCGACGAGGCCTATCTGCTCAACGGCGACAGCCGCAACGACCCGGGCAAAATGGTGCTGCCGTTGCTCATGGACATTCTTGCCAACGAGCATAAGCGCGACCTGGCCATCGTCCTCTGCGGCTACAAGCAGCCGATGCTCCGCCTGCTGGAGCTCAACCCGGGACTGGAATCGCGATTCCCTAACCGCTTCGAATTTGAGGACTTCACCATCGACGAACTGCTCGACATCTCGCAACGCCGCGTCGGTGAGTACAACTACACGTTCACCCCGCAGGCCTGGGAGACCTACCGCTCTATCATCGCCAATGCCTATCAGATGCGCGACCCGGAGACGTGGGGCAACGCCCGCTTCGTGGCCAATCAGCTGGAGCGCATCTATCTGAGCCACGCACAGCGCTGCATCAGCTCCGACATCAACGACCGCGACCAGCTGTTCACCATCACCCCGGCCGACATTCAGCCCATCGAGGTGCCCCGCCAGCGTGCCCGGATAGGGTTTTGAATAGTTTTGAATTGATTTACATCAAAAAAGAAGCTGTTTGCGCAAACAAACTAATGAAATGGTTGCAGAGACGGAAAAAATGCATTAACTTTGCAACCAGTAGTCGAGACGACTACGCGTTATTCATTAGGTTAGTAGTTAATAGATTTAAGGTAAAGATTATGTTATTAGATTTTCAGTCAACGTTGCAGTTTGACTAATTTTTTAGGAAAGCGGACGTTGAGGAAAAGCGCGGGGTGAGTGATTCATACCGCGCTTTTTTACGTAAATAAGTTTTTTAAAACAACTTAAAATCGGGCGCTTAATCATATATTTTATTTAATTATCAGCCCAAAATGACAGAAAATTGCAGAATTGTGCTTACCTTTGCAGACTGAATTGTTTAAACAATTAGATGAAGATGAAGAGAATATTCAGAACGCTCTGCGGACTGCTGCTGGCATCTGTGGCCATGACGTCGTGTCTGGGCGACGACGATGAGCAGGTGACAACCTACAGCGACGTAGCCATCACACAGTTTACGCTGGGCACACTCAATCGCTATACAACCGCAACTTCGGCAACGACCGGCAACGACACGGTGCTGAAGACGACCGTCGCAGGCTCCAGCTACAAGATGACCATCGACCAGCTGGGACATCAGATCTACAACCGCGAGCTGCTGCCCGTGGGCACTGATGTGCGCCACGTGCTCTGCACTATTTCGACGCGCAACGGCGGCATCGTGGCCCTGCAGTCAATGACGAGCGACTCGCTGTCATGGTTCAGTTCCTCTGACTCCATTGACTTATCCGTGCCCCGCACGTTCCGTGTCTATGCTATCGACGGCTCGGCCCATCGCGACTATGTGGTCAGCGTGACGGCCTCGGCCACCCAGGGCATCGACTTCGCCTGGCAGCAGGTGTCGTCAGCCGACCAGATTGGCCAGCTGTCAGAGCATCAGGTGGTCAGCTTCCGCGGTCAGCTGCTGCTCTTCGGCAGTCCTACCGGTAACTACAGCGACCCCGACGCCATTTATCGCTCAGCCGACGGAGCGCAGTGGGAGCCCCTGACGCCCAACATCAGGATGTCGCACTGCCGCGGTCGCGTGAGCGTGCTGGACAACCGCCTCTACATGGTCACCGACGAGGGACTCTATTGCTCCGACGACGCCCAGACGTGGCAACAGATCAGAGCCAATGCCAGCCTCTACCAGCCTGGTGCGCTCTGGCTGCTGATCGGAGCCGGCACGCGCGAGCTCTTTGCCGAGGCTTATATGGGCAACGACGCCGGGCATGAGCCCACGACGCTGATGCAGATTGTCTCGTCGGTCGATGGCGGACTGACATGGACTCCCGACGACACTGAAGACGACATCGACCCCTACCTGCCGCCCACGCTGTTCAAGTTCGGATGCGTGACCTTCAACTACTCGCCCACTGACCAGACCGACTACGTGCTGCTCGTGGGCGGCACCATGGACGCCACGACCGACGGCTATATCACGCCCTGGCGCAAGCTGAGCAACTATGCCCAGGAAGGCAGCCGCGGACAATGGGTAAGCATGACTGTCGACGACGCTAACCGCTACGCACTGCCGTTCAGTGAGGTCTACGGACTGGTCTACTTTAACGGCTGGGTGCTGGCCCTCTGCGGCAAGAGTGGCGAGCAGGCGGCCATCTATCAGTCGGCCGACCAGGGCATCACATGGAAAACCGATAACAGCTTCGCGCTGCCCGACGGCTTTGCTAACGGCCCGCTGAGCATGACCGCCACTGACGATGCCCTATGGATTGTGTCGCCTACGGGCCAGACATGGAAAGGAACCTATAGATGACCATCACGCGCCGCACGTGGCTCCCAATACTGCTGCTCCTCACGGTCTCGCTGACCGCCATGGCGCAGGACGACCCCGAATACCGCATGGAAATCGGGGCCGGCGCAGGGGTGCAGGCCTATCAGGGCGATTTCGGCGGTTCGCTGTTCAAGCAGCTGCAGCCCATGGGGGGCGTGGTTGCGAAATACAAGCCCAACCCACGCATGGCCTGGGCTGCTAATCTGAACTATGGCCAGCTGAAAGGCAAGTCGGATGACGTCAAGACATGGTATCCCGACTATGCAGAGGCACCGATAGAGTTCTCCACATCGCTGGCAGCGCTCGACGTCAGTTTCGAGTACAACTTCTGGGCCTTCGGCACGGGGCGCGAATATCGCGGAGCCCGTCCGCTGACACCCTTCATCGCGGGCGGCTTAGGGCTTTGCTTCGCCAAATGCGAGGAGTCGGTCGTCGCTCTCGAGATGCCGCTGGGCCTGGGTGTGAAGTATAAGCTGGCCGACCGCCTGAACCTGACCGTCGAGTGGCTGATGCACGTTACGGGCAGCGACAAACTCGACGGGGTGAAAGATCCCTACGGCATCAAGAGCTCCGGCCTGTTCAAGAACACCGACTGCTACTCGTCGTTGCAGGTCTCAGTGACCTACGACATTTGGGCGAAATGCAAGACGTGTCATAACGACCGTGAATAAATCCGAAAATAAAGACAAAGTACAGATATGAACGTAGAATTGGACAGAACGCGCATTCCCCGGCATATTGCTATCATCATGGACGGCAACGGGCGCTGGGCCAAAGAGCGTGGACGCGAGCGCAGCTATGGCCATCAGGCTGGTGTCGACACCGTACACAAAATCACATCTGAGTGTACGCGGCTGGGCGTGAAATACCTGACACTCTATACTTTCTCCACCGAGAACTGGAATCGTCCCGCCGATGAGGTGTCGGCCCTTATGGGACTCATCCTGACGTCGCTTGAGGAGGAAATCTTTATGAAGAACAATGTGCGCTTCCGTATGATTGGCGACATGCAGCGTCTGCCTGAGAACGTGCAGGAAAAAATCCACGAGCTCGAGGAGCACACTGCTCACAACGACCGGATGACCGCCGTCATCGCACTGAGCTATTCCAGCCGATGGGAAATCACCGAGGCCGTGAAGCGCATCATTGCCGAGCAGCCGCAGATCATTACCGAGGACACCGTCACGAATCATCTGACGACCAGTTTCATGCCCGACCCCGACCTGCTCATTCGCACCGGCGGCGAGTTGCGCATCTCGAACTATCTGCTCTGGCAGATTGCCTACTCCGAGCTGTATTTCTGCGATACATACTGGCCAGACTTCGACGAGGCCGAACTCCACAAGGCCATCGCTGACTTCCAAAGACGGCAGCGCCGCTTCGGCAAGACCGAGGCTCAGGTGGAAGGGGAAAAGTAAAAGCCCCAGAAGACCTACCCCCCGTCCCTCCCTGGAGGGAGGGGAGTAGATAGTTTTGCAACTGAATATAATGAACAAGATAGATTTCAAGGAATAAGATAGAATGTTTGGACACAATATATTATTATCGTCTGCGAGACAAGGGAAAAAACTATCTGCTCCCCTCCCATTCCCGAACGAAGCTCGCCTACCCGTAGCCTTTCACAGGGAGGGGCCTGGGATGGGTTTTCTGCTTTTGCTGTTTCTGCTAATTCTGCCTTATGGCGTTTTTGCACAGGACTTCATTGCCAACCCCACCATCTCGTATGCCGGCACGCCGCGCCAGTGTGAGATTGGCGGACTCACCGTCAAGGGCGTCGAAGGCTATGAGGACTATGTGCTCACCAATATTTCCGGCCTCAGCGTCGGCCAGAGAATCGAGGTGCCTGGACAGGAAATCACCGAGGCCGTGAAGCGTTATTGGAAGCATGGACTATTCTCGCGCGTCAGCATCACCGCCGATTCCGTCGTCGGTCAGAAGGTCTATCTCTGCATTAACCTGGCCCTGCGCCCCCGCATCAGCGACATTGTCTACACGGGCGTAAAGAAGTCGGAGCGCGAGGATCTGGAGCAAAAACTCGGCATGGCCAAGGGCATGAGTCTCACCAAGAACCTCATCGACCGCGCCCAGATTCTGGCCAAGAAGTACTTCGACGACAAGGGATTCAAGAACGCAGAAATCAACATCACCCAGCGCGACGACGTGACTGGCAAGAATCAGGTGATTCTCGACGTCGACATCGACAAGAAGGAGAAGATGAAGGTGCGCCAGATCATCATTGACGGCAACCAGAAACTCACCGACACGCGCATAAAAGGCCATCTTTTCACCAAGGGCGCCTTCGGTAAAATCCATGAGGCCGGCAAGCTCGCCTCGTTCATGAAGGCCAAGAAGTTCACCCCCGAACGCTATGCAGAGGCCAAGCAGAAACTCATTGACAAGTACAACGAACTGGGCTATCGCGACGCTTCCATCGAGCTCGATTCCATTTGGAATGCCGACGAGAAGCATGTCAACGTCTATCTCAAGATTGACGAAGGTGAACAATATTTCCTGCGCAACATCAACTGGGTGGGCAACACCGTCGTCACCACTGACTATCTGAATGCCGTGCTTGGCATGAAGGGCGGCGATGTCTACAACCAGAAACTCATGAACAAGCGCCTCAAGGAGGACGAGGACGCCGTCGGCAACTACTACTACAACAACGGCTACGTCTTCTCGCGCATCGACCCCGTGGAGATCAATATCGTCGGCGACAGCATCGACCTCGAGATGCGCGTCCAGGAAGGCCCGCAGGCTCACCTGAACAACGTGAAGATTTTCGGTAACGACCGACTCTACGAAGAGGTAGTGCGACGTGAACTGCGCACTAAGCCCGGCGACCTGTTCAACAAGGATGCCCTGATGCGCTCCTACCGCGAAATCGCTTCGATGGGCTATTTCGACGCTGAGGCCATCAATCCCGATGTGAAGCCTAACTACGAGGACGGCACCGTCGACATCAACTGGGAACTGGAACAGAAGTCGAATGACCAGTTGGAACTCTCCATGGGTTGGGGACAGACGGGCATCATCCTGCGCGCCGGCATCAAGTTCAACAACTTCTCGCTGCGTAATCTTCTCGGCAAGAACAAGCTCCACCGTGGATTTCTGCCCGCTGGCGACGGTGAGCAGATCGGCATCAACGCCCAGACCAACGGACGCTACTACTCGTCGTTCAACACGAGCTACTCCACCGGCTGGTTCGGTGGCAAGCGCCCCAATGCCTTCAACGTCGGTGCCTACTTCGCCCACCAGAGCGACGTGTCAAGCAACTATTATAACCAGGCAGCCCTCAATTCTTACAATTATCTCTACTCAGGCTATGGCTATATGAACAATTACTATTACAATAACTATGAGTCATACCTCGACGACGATAAGTACCTTAACCTCTTCGGCGTCAGCGTCGGATGGGGCAAGCGCCTGCGCTGGCCTGACGACTATTTCCAGCTTTCGGCAACGCTCAGCTATCAGCGCTACATGCTGAAGGACTGGCAGTACTTCCTCATCTCGAATGGTAATTCGAACAACATCAACCTCTCGTTGGCGTTGACCCGTACGTCGACTGACAACCCGCTCTTCCCGCGTCACGGATCGGAGTTCTCGCTCGCCGTCACGCTCACGCCGCCTTGGTCGCTCTTCGACGGCAAGGACTATAAGAACCTGGCCACTGAACAGCTTTATTACAGCGACTACGACCGATGGGACGATGAGCAGGCCCAGAAATACAAGTGGGTTGAATATCATAAGTGGAAACTCAAGAACCGCACCTACACCGCCCTCACCAGCGGCCAGAAGTGTTTCGTGCTCATGACCCGTGCCGAAATCGGTATTCTGGGTTCCTATAATAAATATAAGAAGTCGCCATTCGAGACATTCTATGTCGGTGGCGACGGCATGAGCGGCATGTCGACGTCGATGGCCGAGGAAACAATCGGTCTGCGTGGCTACGAGAATGGTTCGCTCAGCTATTCGGCCCACGTCACTGACCGCGTGTTCACCGGTTCGCGCTATTCGGCTTACGACGCCTATGCCTACGACCGTTTCACGCTCGAACTGCGCTATCCCTTCATGCTTGGCAACACCACCATCTACGGCCTCGGATTCCTCGAGGGCGGTAATGCCTGGGCCGACGTCAAGAAGTTCAATCCTTTCGACATGAAGCGCTCAGCCGGCGTCGGCGTACGCATCTATCTGCCCATGGTCGGCTTGATGGGTATCGACTGGGCCTATGGTTTCGACAAGGTCTACGTCAATGCCAGCAGCCTGCAGAAGGGCGGCTCGAACTTCCACTTCGTTCTCGGACAGGAATTCTGATTTGATTGAGAATTTAATAATATAAGAATCTTAAACTGAAATTGATATGATGAGAAAATTGATTATCTGCGCCATCTGCGCCATCTGTGGTTTTGCAACGGCAAACGCACAGAAGTTTGCTTTGGTCGATTTCGACTACATCTTTAAGAACATTCCCGCCTATGAGCGTGCCAACGAGCAACTCTCGCAGGTGTCGAGAAAATGGCAGGCTGAGGTTGATGCCATCACCACCGAGGCTCAGACCATGTACAAGAACTATCAAAATGAAGTCGTCTTCCTCTCCAAGGAGCAGAAGCAGACTCGTCAGGACGCCATCATGCAGAAAGAGAAGGAAGCCAGCGACCTGAAGCGCAAGTATTTCGGTCCGGAAGGCGAGCTCTTCAAGAAACGCACCGCCCTGATGAACCCTATTCAGGAGGAAGTCTACAACGCCATCAAGGACGTGGCCGACCTGCGCGGCTATCAGCTCGTCCTCGACCGTGCCAGCGACTCCGGCATCATCTACGGTTCACCCAAGATTGACATCAGCGACGAGGTGCTCCGCAAGCTGGGATACGCAAATTAAAAAGTAAAAGAGTAAAAAGGTAAAAAAAGTAATAAATTAACAAATTGACAATGAAAAAGTTTATCATTTGCGCCCTGTGCGCTTTCTTTGGTCTCAACGCCGCTCAGGCCCAGACCAAGTTCGGACACGTCAACACCCAGGAGATCATCCAGGCCATGCCCGAGTTCAACACCGCACGCACCGAAATCGAACAGCTCACCCAGCAGTATGAAGCCGACCTCAAGCAGATGCAGGACGAGCTCCAGAAGAAGGGCGAAGCCTTCGACAAGGAGCAGGCCACACTGCCCGAGAACATCAAGCAGCGTCGTCAGCAGGAGCTGCAGGATCTCTATACCCGCATCCAGCAGACCTTCCAGGACAACCAGCAGGCCCTGGGTCAGGCTCAGCAGGAGAAGATGCAAGCCATCCAGCAGAAAGTGCTCGATGCCATCAAGGCCATCGGTCAGGAAGGCGGCTACGTCTACATCATGGAGATGGGTGCCGGCATTCCTTACATCTCGACAACCCTCTCGACCGACGTCACCGCTCAGGTGAAGGCAAAGCTGGGTCTGAAGTAAAATATTGAACATTGAACGTAGATCATTGACCATTGACAAGATGCTTAAAAGAACTTTTATTTTCGTGTTATGGATGACGGCCGTGATGACATTGTCGGCCCAGACCGACATACCCCCCGTTAGCCAGCCATCTGAAATGATCAATGATCAACGTTCGAAGGTCAATGAAAACTATATCGGCTATCTCAGCTATGAGGCTGTGCTGCGGTCGATGGCGCAGTACGACTCCGTGCAGGTGCATATGGAGGAGCTGCGTCAGGCCTACGAGAAGGAGATGAAGCGCGTCGAGGACGAGTTCAACCAGAAATACGAGGAGTTTTTAGAGGGACGCGCCCAGTATCCTCGCACCATCCTGCTCAAGCGTCAGCAGGAACTGCAGGACATGATGCAGCGCAACATCAACTTCAAAAACGAGAGTCGTAGCGAATTAGCCGAGGCTCAGAAAAAGGCCATGGCCCCTCTCCGCGCCCGTCTCAACGAGGTCATCGCCACCGTGGCACGCCAGGAGGGCCTAGTCATCGTGGTGAACACAGATTCTGAGGCTTGTCCCTTCATAGATCCTGATGTCAGTCAGGATATTGAGGAAAAGGTAATACAGATTATCAACACACCATGACTGGGCCTATCGGCATCTTCGACAGCGGCTATGGCGGACTGACCATTCTTGAAGCCATCCGCCGCGAGCTGCCCCTGTACGACTATCTCTACTTGGGCGACAATGCCCGCGCACCGTATGGGCCACGCTCGTTCGACGTCGTCTACGAATTCACCCGTCAGGCCGTCCATCATCTTTTTCAGCGCGGTTGCCAGCTCGTCATCCTGGGCTGCAACACCGCCTCAGCCAAGGCTTTGCGCACCATTCAGCAGCAGGATCTGCCGCAATGGGATCCCTACCGCCGCGTCCTGGGCATCATCCGCCCCACGGCGGAGGTCATTGGCAGTCTCACCCGCAGCCGCCACGTCGGCATCTTCGCTACCGAGGGCACTATCCGCAGCGAGAGCTATAACCTCGAAATCCAAAAACTTCATCCCGACATCCGCGTCACGGGCGTGGCCTGTCCGTTCTGGGTGCCGCTAGTCGAATATAATGAGGCTGATTCGCCCGGAGCCGATTATTTCGTGGAGAAGCGCATCCGCCAGCTTCTCACTGCCGATCCTTTGATCGACGCCGTCATTCTCGGCTGCACCCACTATCCTCTCCTTCTTCCTAAGATCCGCCGCTACATGCCCGCCTCGGTCAACATCATTCCGCAAGGCCAGTATGTAGCCCGTTCGCTGCGCGACTATCTCAACCGCCACAGCGACCTCCGTGACCGTTGCAGCACGGGCGGACAGACCCGCTACCTGACCACCGAAAACCCCGACCGCTTCCGCGAGCAGGCGCAGATATTCCTCCGCCAGCCCATCGACGTCGAGACCATCACACTCGTCTGAGACTTCACGTCGACCGCTGAAATATGGGATAGGAATTTTTTTCGATGAAAATGATGGCAGTCTCAAAAAATAGTTGTAACTTTGCACACGAAAACAATAAAGATACAGCGATAACACCACTATGGGCGGATTTTTCGGAACCATCTCGACCAGAGATTGCATAAACGACCTGTTTTACGGAACCGACTACAACTCACATCTCGGCACACGCCGCGCGGGCCTTGTTACGTTCGACCGCGAACGCGGTTTCACGCGCTCTATCCACTCGTTAGAGCGCGATTATTTTAGGTCGAAATTCGAGGACGAACTCTCTGATTTCTCAGGACGGCAGGGCCTGGGCGTCATCAGCGACACCGACCCGCAGCCCATCATCATCAACTCGCATCTGGGGCGCTATGCCGTCGTCACCGTGGCCAAGATTAACAACCTGCGCGAGATTGCCGACGAGTTGCTGGCGCAGCGCATGCACCTCAGCGAGCAGAGCGCCAACAACCTGAACCAGACCGAGGTGGTGGCCCTGCTCATCAACATGGGCAACTCGTTTGTCGACGGCATCAACCGCGTCTATCAGAAAATCAAGGGCTCCTGCTCGATGCTCATCCTGACCGAGGACGGCATCATCGCCGCTCGCGACTTCCTGGGCCGCACGCCTATCGTCCTGGGCCGCAAGGAGGTGCATCAGCTGTCGCCCATCGGCACCGACGACTGCGTGATAGCCTATGCCGCCTCGAGCGAGTCGACCAGCTTCCCCAATCTTGATTATAAAGTGCTGCGCGACGTTGGTCCGGGCGAGATTGTGCGCCTCAGAGCCAACGGCATCGAGGTGCTGCAGCCAGCCTTTAAGCGCTGTCAGATTTGCTCGTTCCTGTGGGTCTACTACGGATTCCCGGCTTCATGCTACGAGGGCATCAACGCCGAGGATGTGCGCGAGCGCAATGGCGAGCTGATGGGCAAGGAAGATGACATCGAAGCCGACATGGTCTGCGGTATTCCCGACTCGGGCGTGGGCATGGCCATCGGCTACAGCAACGGGTCGCACATCCCCTATAAGCGCACCGTGCTGAAATATACGCCCACATGGCCTCGCTCCTTCACCCCTCAGGATCAGACGCGTCGCCGTCTGGTGGCCAAGATGAAACTGATTCCCAACGAAGCCCTGCTGCGCGGCAAGAGCGTCGTGTTCTGCGACGACTCGATTGTGCGCGGCACGCAGCTTCGCGATAATGTCAGGGAGTTTTTTGCCAACGGAGCCCGTGAGGTTCACGTCCGTATTTCGTGTCCGCCGCTGGTCTATGGCTGTCCGTTCATCGGCTTCACCAACTCAAAGAGCGACATGGAACTCATCACGCGCCAGATTATCCGCGACTTCGAGGGTGAGAACCCAACGAATCTGGACAAGTATGCCCAGACAGACTCGCCAGAATATCAGCGGATGGTCGACGAGATTGGGCGTCGGCTGGGGCTCACTTCTGTGAAGTTTGCCCGCTTAGACGATCTCGTCGCCTCCATCGGTCTGCCCAAGAGCTACGTCTGCACCCATTGCTTCGACGGCTCCAGCTACGACAACCAGCACGACGGCGAGTTCTTCGGTTGAAAATGAAGGAAGTGAAAGGGGAGTGAAGGGGGAAAGAGCCTACTTCGTCGGCGGGAGTGAAAGGGACGATAGTTCTTCTACGGAATGTATCGACAAGACTAATGTCCCCTTCGCTCCTCTTTCATTCCAAGCAAGCGCAGCTTGGGAAAGTTAAATCAGTTGATTTTTGAGGTCATCGGGTTACGGATGCCCTGATAGTTTCGCAGGAACACCTTGGCTGAACCGAACGAGAGGTTGAGGTCGAGGCGCACGGGAATGTGGTTCTGGTCGTCGGTGATATAGAAACGCACGAGCTCGTGGTTCTTTCCTTTCTCATGCTCAATGAACGAGAAGACCAGACAGCGGAACTTCTCCTTCGTGTCGCTCACCTTGAACGTCTCGGTGCCGCGGAATTTCAGCCATGAGTTCGAAAGTCTGCGGGCGTCGCTGATGGGCATCGGGATAACGTCGCCCTTCTGCATCGTCGAGGCGTCGAAATTGCGGGCGCGGAGGAAGATGCTCATCATGTCGTAGATACATTCATTGTACTCCTTTTCCTGCCAATGCACCTCGCCGTCGGCGTCGATGCGGTGCATCTTCAGGTGGCAGCGGTTGTTGGGATAGGTGTACCAAAGTTCATCCACGTAGTAGCGTTTGCCCTCGAGGGCGCCTTTGCGATGGTAGAGCGGGGCCAGGTCGGCCGCGTTGCAGAAGCTGAGCAGCGTGTCGCGCATGACAAAGACGCCGTCGAGCTTGTTGTTGCCGCGGGTGGTCAGACTGGTGCGGAAGGCATCCTGGCCGTCAAACTTCGACATGGTGGTCTGCATGGTGGCCGACCCTACCTTCACCCAGACAAACTTCCAGTTGAAATAGAGGTTATAGTTGAGCAGTTCGTCGGCCTGGAAAGCCTTGTTCTCAATGCCGCACTGCGACTGTGCGCCTGCGGCCATGCACATCCAGATCAGGATGAGAAATGCCGATATCTTCTTCATCATATTCAATTCTTTACTCCTATTTCTTTTAAATACTCGATGCCAAGCTGACGGGCCCGCTCCAGATTGCGGTTCTTCAGCTGTTTCTCCTTGTCAGGCTTCTGCTTGGTGATCTTTGCTGGTTTCTGACGGTGGCGGGGCGTGCCGTTCAGGTTCCATTGGCGGTTGACGTCCCACTTGGCTTTACATTCAATCTCCTCTGGGAAATAGTAGACGGGCTCCGGCTGCAGGTCCTGGTCGTAGTCGCCCGTGTCCCACTGGCCGTTGCCGTTCTGATCGATATAAGCCCGCAGATAATAGGTCGCGGGCTTCAGATAGGGGAACCGGGCGATGCCTTTCTCGTCGGCCTGGGTGCGGCGCACGGGCTTGTCGCCGGAGTCCATCAGTTCGACGACGATGCGGGCCAGCGAGTCGGTCGGGCTGAGCGGGCTGGGCGAGATGCTGATGACGAGCTTGCTGAATTCGTCCTCGCCCTTGACCTTTATGCCCTGCTTGATGGCATTGTTCACCTGGCCGTAGAGTCCGCGGAAGGCCGCAGAGTCAATCTCCAGGCTATATTCCGTGCCGACCTGCCATTCGGTGTCGAGCAGGTATTCCAGGGTCTTCGTCTGGCGCAGTTCATGGGGTGAGCGATACCAGACGGAGTCAATCATCACGTAGAGATGGACGGCCGATGTGTCGCAGTCGACGAGCGGTTCGGGCATGGTGATATAGAGCCGCTGCAGCGGGTCCATCTGTCCGCTGACGCTCAGTTTCGGCTGCAGCGGTTTTCGGGGCATCACCGAGTCGTAGGGCTCACCACGCTTGCGGTGGCGCTCCTGTTCCTTTTCCCATTTTTCGCGCTCCTTCTGCAGGTCCTTCATGCGCCTCTCGTAGCTCGTCTTGGCCAGCGATTCCAGCGTGTCGCTCTGGAGTACAAGCTGCCCGAGGGTGTCGGTCATCATGTAGGTCAGCACATATTGTAGCGAGTCCTGGTTGACGAGCGTCGTGTCGCGCAGCCAGTAGGTGACGGTGTCAAGCCGCTCAGAGGCCTCGATGACGAAGGCCGAGTCACTTTGGAAGTTCAGTCCCTCGATGCGGGGCAGTGAGTCGCTGCCGTAGGTGAAGTAGAATGTCATCTTCTGCGCCTCGGTGCGCTCCGTCTTCAGCAGCGAGCGGTCGGTCAGCGGATGCTGATAGCAGAGCAGTGTCAGCTCGTCAGGCAGGAAATGCGTATAGGGCACACGTCGGATGTCGGCAATGTGGAGCGAGTCGCGCCAGATGGTGTCCTGGCGCACGTCGGGCTTCCACGTTGGCCGGATGGTGTCGGTGGTCAGGTAGCCGATGGTTTCACTTTTCTGCGAAAACAGGAAGTCGCCGTCGGCATCCTGCAGGGCATAGGCCACATAGCTGCCCGGAGCTACGCCCTTGATGGTGAAGCGCCCGCTGCCGTTGGTGCGCGAGACACGCATGAAAGGCTTTTTATAGAAGAGGCTGTCGGTCGTGTCGTTAGCCTCATAGAGGCCGACGAGCATGCCCTTCAGCGGCTCCAGATTCTCGGCGTTGAGGCAGTAGCCGGCCACCTCGAGCGTGTCGATGTGGTCGCCCGTAGAGAAACTGTAGGTGTAGTTGCCCATGGGATTGCCCTCGTTGTTGTCGGTGATGGCGTCGCTGAAGTCGACGGTGTAGGTTGTATTCTCCTTGAGCGAGTCCTTCAGCTCGACGATGATACGCTTGCCGGAGGCTTTTATCTCGGCCATCTCGAGTTGTGGCGGCGAGACGATGACCTTGTTCTGTGCATCCTCAATCTTGATGAACTCATTGAAGTTGATGACCACCTTGTTGGCCGTCACCCCCGTGGCACCGTCTACGGGCGAAGCACTGACGACGCTCGGTGGCGTGTCGTCGTACCATCCGCCGTCGGGACTGCCCATGCGGGCGCAGGAGGTGAATAATAAAAGGACCAGGAAGACCCACCCCCGGCCCCTCCCTGTATGGAGGGGAGTAGATAGTTTTGCTGATTGTCTTTTCAGTTCTTTATATTCCATTCTATCAATGATTGAATCTATATACTCCCCTCCATACAGGGAGGGGCCGGGGGTGGGTCTTCTGGGGGTGGGTCTCTCTTCAGTTCATTGCCAGCAACTGCTCAATCGTCTCCCGGCTGTTGCTCAGGCGCGGCACCTTGTGCTGACCACCCAGCTTGCCGTGAGCCTTCAACCAGTCGTTGAACAGGCTCGGACGGGCGACGATGACCTCCAGGGGCTGCAGGGTGATGTTCTTGTAGCGTTTGGCCTCGTAATCGCTGTTCAGCTCCTGCAACTTGCGGTCGAGCACGTCGGCAAACTGCGCAAGATCTGCGGGCGGCTGGGCAAACTCGATGAGCCACTGGTGACGGCATTTGCCCTCGGCGTCCATGAACACCGGGGCGGCCGTATAGTCGAGCACCTCGGCACCGGTCATCTGGCAGGCGTAAGCCAGCCCGTGGTCGGCATTGTCGACGATAAGTTCCTCGCCGAAGGCATTGATGAAGCTCTTGGTGCGGCCGGAAATCACGAACTTGTAGGGATTCGTCGACGTGAACCGCATGGTGTCGCCAATCATATAGCGCCACAGTCCGCACGATGTCGAAATAATCATCGCGTAGTTCTTGCCCGCCTCGACGCCCCACAGGGGCACTATCTCCTGCGTCGTCAGATCTTGGAATTCATAGAACACGTCGTAGTCGACCATCAGTGACATGGCCTCGTCCTGCGGATCGTCCTGGATGCCGAAGAAGCCCTCCGAGGCGTTGTAGGTCTCCATGTAGTGCATGCCGGGCTTGGTAATCAGCCGCTCATACTGCTCGCGATAGGGCGTGAAGGCCACGCCGCCGTGGAAGAACACCTCGAGGTTGGGCCATACCTCCTCCAGATGCGACTTGCCGGTGAGTTCCATGACGCGGTGGAGCACGGAGAGCATCCACGATGGCACGCCGGAGAGGTTGGTGACGTCCTTTGTCAGCGTCTCGTGGGCGATGCGGTCGCGCTTCACCTCGAAATCACTGAGCAGAGCGGTCTCTTTCTTCGGCACGCGAAAGAGGTTGACCAGCGGGTTGATATTCTCAATCAGAATGGCGCTCAGGTCGCCGACGAGCGAGCCTGGCAGATTATAGTTGGAGGCATGACTGCCGCCGAGAATCAGTCCTTTGCCGTCGAACAGACGGCTCTCGGGGTGGTTGCGCAGGTAGATGGCCACAGTGTCAGTGGCGCCACGATAGTGCAGGCGATGCAGACCGTCGCGCGACACAGGAATGAATTTCGACTTGTCGTTGGTCGTGCCGCTCGACTTGGCATACCATTTCACGCGGCCGGGCCAGAGCACGCTCGTCTCACCCTGGCGCATGCGGTCGATGCGTTCCTTCACGTCATCGTAGCCCATGACGGGCGCTCGCTGGGCGAAGGCCTCATAGTCAGCCGTCTGTCCGAAGAGATGTTGGCGGCCCACCTCCGTGTCGGCAGCCTCGCTGAGCAGCCGTTTCAGAACCTCGCACTGCAGGTCGGCTGCCTCGCGCTCATAGCGCTCCAGCTGGCGCCACCGTGGCACAAAGAGGTTTCTTGCTATACTTGTTAGACTCATCTTCTATTCTTTGAAAGGATGCAAATAGACATCTATATAACTTAAGTTATTTCACTGGTTCGCATTGGTACGCAGGTGTCTCACCTGCGGCTGGGTCGCGGGTGAGACACCTGCGTACCAAATTAGTTTGCTGCAAAGGTACACAGAAAACTTGGAATACGCGCAAGATTTACTTTTTTTAGCACCGCGGGGTACCCTTTCTCAGGGGGCTCTCCTCATGCCTTCAAAGTCGAAAACGGCGCTTTTCGATACCAATATAGGGGTATATTACCTTCGAGAAGCACCGTTTTACTGCTTTTGGGGGCGTCGTTTTGGGGTCAAGAAGGGCCTACAGGAAGAAGATGCTCTCGGGGCCCATGTTGAACAAAAGGTCGAGGATGGAGAGGTTGGGCAGGAAGCCGTGCTTCTGCTCAAACACCTGCCAGTAGGGCGGGG
>FLNY01003774.1_pt1 | contig 37722 bp, 30 predicted proteins | sample 1140381 | NCBI WGS metagenome assembly FLNY01 (sample SAMEA3878172, study PRJEB12797) | bioreactor metagenome | biome: Moose rumen | place: Sweden | collected 2011-10 | reverse complement strand
CTTCTATATAACTAAAAGTTATTTGTCCGATTTACAGTAGCAGACGTAGCCTCTACTTGGACGCTGCAAATTTACAAATAATATGCTACGCCACCAAATATCTACCCACACGATTCAACATAGAGCCTGTTAATTCTCGTTGAGTAGGCGGTCGATGTTCTCGGCGTAGTCGAGTGAATCGTCGACGAAGAACTTCAGCTCGGGGATTATACGGAGTTGGTGGCGCGTGCGCTGTCCGAGCTCGAAGCGTATCTGCTTGACGTTGGCGTTGATGTTGTCGCAGATTTCCTGAGCACGCTCGCTGGGGAAGATGCTGAGGTACCCGCGGCAGACGCTCATGTCGGGGCTGATGCGGCAGACGCTTACGCTGACGAGAACCCCCTGCATGCTCTGTGTCTGCCGTTGGAAGATGTCGCTGAGCTCTTTCTGAATGAGCCGCGCCACTTTATTTTGTCTTGTTGTTTCCACTGTGTCGTTCTGTTAATTGGTTGATGTTGTTAGCTTGCTATTAAATGCCAGGGCGTACATCTTCATCTGGCGCAGCATGGCCAGCAGGCCATTGCTGCGGGTGGGTGAGAGGTGTTCGCGCAGGCCTATACGCTCTATGAAATAGAGGTCGGCATCGAGGATTTCCTGAGGTGTGTGGTCGCTGAGGACTCTGATGAGCAGCGTTACGATGCCCTTTACGATGAGCGCGTCGCTCTCGGCCTCGAAGTGCAGACGGCCTTCGGGCGTGAGGTCTGCCGTTAGCCACACGCGGCTCTGGCAACCGTCGATGAGGTTTTGCTCGGTCTTCTCGCTCTCGGGCAGCGGCTGCTGTTCGTTGCCGAGGTCGATGAGGAGTTGGTAGCGGTCCATCCAGTCGTCGAAGTCGGCAAACTCTTCGATGATTTCGTCTTGTATCTGATCTATAGTTTTCATTGAAGCTTTTAAATAAGTAGGTGAACGAACAATTAGTTGTCGTTGTAGATGAGCTGCAGCAGTGTCTGCCCTACGGACTGCATCACGGCGGGGTCGATAGCGTCGGGCGTGTCGGCCGTGGTGTGCCATGTAGGTCCAAACGACGATGAAGAGCCTTCGTAGTGGGCGATGATGTCGAGGGCCGGTATGTGTGCGATGGTGTTGACGGGCATGTGGTCGTCGGTGACGTAGCCGCCCTCTCGCAGCGGGAAGTACTCGCCGTAGCCCAGCTGATGGGCGAGGTGCCAGATGAGGTCGACGAGCGTGCTGGCGTAGCGGCGCGAGAAGCCTTCCATGGCGAAGCGTGCTCCGCGGCCGCCTACCATGTCGAGGTTTATGGCGAAGCGCGCCTGATAGCCTACGGCAAAGGCCTGCTCGGCCCAGTAGCGTGAGCCGAGGCACCAGAAGTCGTTGTCGACGTCGCTCTCGGCCCATTCAGGCGTGCCTTGGTCCTCGACGTCGAAGCATACGAAGTCGACGCCATAGTTGAGGCCGTTAAGAGCTAACGTGCGCGCTATCTCCAGCATGACGGCTACGCCCGAGGCTCCGTCGTTGGCAGCTACTACCGGCGTGTGGTGGTTGGCAGGGGCGGGGTCGTGGTCAGCCCATGCGCGGCTGTCCCAGTGTGCGGTGAGGAGTATGCGGTCGGCAGCTTCGGGGTTGAAGCGCGCCTGGATATTGCGGCATGGCAGGCTGTTGCCGTCGTAGCCCTGCACCGTAGTCTTGAGTTCGCTGATCTCGCACCCGAGGGCTTTGAATTTGCTCGCAATCCAGTCGCCGCAGGCCTGATGCGATTGCGACCCTGGCACACGGGCTCCGAAGGCGCATTGCGTTTCCACGAAGGCCATAGCCGAGTCGGCAACGAAGGCAGGTGCGGGGGCCAAGGCTATAGTGTCGGCGGCGGCCGCCGCCTTGCTTCGCCCGTTGCAGGCCGCTGTGGTAAGGGCCATAGCAACTGTCGCAAGTGCGAGTATATTATAGATAATGTGTTGAGGTCTGAACATAGTTTTCTGCTTTCATGAATCGTCTTTCATAAAGAAGGCAACGTTATGCACTGTCAACGGCCGGCATTCTGGACTTCGGCCATCACCCTGAGGAAGTTGCCGCCCCAGAGCAGGCGCAGGTCTTCGTCGCTGAAGTGGCGGCTCAGGAGTCGGGTGAGGTTAATCATTTCTGCAGCCGAAGCCAGCCCCGGCACGCCGCCGTCGCCGTCGAAGTCTGAGCCTATGCCCACGTGTTCTATGCCTGCCACGTCGACCATGTGTCGTATGTGGGCTACGGCGTCGACGATGGAGGCTCCGCCTTGCTTGCTGAGGAAGCCGTCGTAGAACGTGGCCTGGGCTACGCCGCCTCGCTTGGCCAAGGCTCGCAGCTGGTCGTCGGTGAGGTTGCGAGGGTGGTCGCAGAGTGCACGGCTCGACGAGTGTGAGCATACGATAGGCGTTGCGCTCATGTCGAGGGCGTCGTAGAAGCTGCGCTCGCTGGCGTGCGAGAGGTCAACCATCACGCCGCACTGATTCATCCGGCCTATCACCTGTGCGCCGAAGTCGCTGACGCCCGTTAGTTCCTCGCCTTCGCGTGGCCTGGCCGAGCCGCAGATGTCGTTGTTGCCGTTGTGGCAGAGGGTGATGTATACGACTCCTTGGTTGGCGAAATGGTCGACCAGCTCAACGTCGCGACCAATGGCGTAGCCGTTCTCTATGCCGAGCATGATGGCGTGACGGCCTTCGGCCTTTAGCTTGTAGAGCTCAGCCGGAGTGCGAGCTATGCCGAGGCCAGAGGCATTGTCGGCTGCCAGCTGGCGGACACGCGTGAGGCGGTCGTCGGCATATTGGCGGGCCCAGGTATAGCCTTCATCGGTGAGCTCGCCTTGCGGGAGGTAAGCCACCATGATGCAGGCGTCGAGGCCGCCCTCGTGCATCTTGTGCAGGTCCATCAGAAGGAGCGGGTCGCGACGCTCAAAGTGTATGTCGCGGTCGAAGAACATGGGGGTGTCGCAGTGGCTGTCGAGCGTTAGCATCCGGCTGTGGAGGCGGCGTGCGTCGCCATAGCTTTTGGCCTCGCCGACGAGCCACATGAAGAGCGGGCGCATCGACGTGTCGCCAGCGAGGCAGAAGCATTCGGGATGCCACTGTACGCCGATGATGCTCTTGTGCTCGCTCGATTCTATCGCCTCGACCACGCCGTCGTCTGCCGTAGCTGCGATGCGCAGGTGTGGGCCGGCGTCGCGTACGGCCTGATGGTGGAAGGAGTTTACGGCGAGCCTGTCGCAGCCAAAGATGTCGCTGAGCAGCGAGCCGTCGCTGATGCTGACGCCGTGGGATGCTACGGCGCGGTCGAGCTCTTGGGAGTGCTTGACGGTGGGCGAGGGTATGTCCTGCCACACGGAGCCGTCGAGGGCTGCGGCCAGCATCTGGCAGCCCCGGCAGATACCGAGGATGGGCAGTTGGCGGTCGAAAGCCAGGCGTGTGAGCAGGAGCTCGCTCTTGTCGCGCCGCGGGTTGATGCCGTGCAGGGCGGGTATGGGCTCCTCGCCGAGGTAGAGCGGGTTGATGTCGCCTCCGCCCGAGAGGATGAGGGCATCGATGCTGTCGAGCGTGGAAGTCAGCACGTCGAGGTCCTCGGTGGGGGGTATCACTACGGGAGTCGCTCCAGCATCAATGACGCTCTGGTAGTAGCCTTCAGCCAACTCACACCCCTTCTCGCCGAAGTTGGCTGTGATGCCAATCAAGGGCTTATGGTGCGTAGCCGGGAAAGAGGCGTGAGCGCTGTCGTAGGTCTTTTTCCAGTTGAAAGTTTCAGTCATCGGCATTGTCTGTTACGAACGCATTCCTGCGTGCCATCAGGGCTTCGATGGTGGCTTTGTCGGCATCGGAGAGCCCGATGGGCACTTCCTTCTTGATACTCTGCTTGAGCGAGATGAGCGTCTCGGTAGATATCACGCCTGCAATCTCCTGAAGCTTGTTGTTGAGTAATTCCATCAGGTGTGCGTTGTCGCGGGCGTAGAGCTTGATGAGCATCGTGTAGGGGCCGGTAGTGAAATGGCACTCCACGATCTCGGGTATGAGTTCGAACTCTTCAACGACGCGCTTGTACATCGAGCCGCGCTCAAGGGTGATTCCTACGTAGGTGCATGTGTTGTAGCCCAGCGTGGCAGGGTTCACGTTGTAGCCTGAACCTGTGATGACGCCTATGTCCACGAGCCGCTGTACGCGTTGGTGGATAGCTGCTCGCGACACGCCGCACTCGGCTGCCACTTCTTTGAAGGGTATGCGTGCGTTGTGGGTTATGATTTCAAGGATTTTCTTGTCGAGACTGTCAATCTTTTCCATACTTCTGTCTTCTTTTTAATCATTTTGCAATGCAAAGTTAGAGGTTTTATCGACAAGTGCAAGCAAAAAGGTAATAAAAAATGACACCAAAGCTATGTTTTGGTGTCATTTTGTGTGTTTTGTATGTTTTTACTGTACAATCTCGAGGAGCTCAACGGTAAAGATGAGTGTTGAGAAAGGCGGAATCTTGCCAGCCTCGCGAGCGCCGTAGCCGAGTTCCTGTGGAATGTAGACTTCCCACTTCGAACCTACGGGCATCATGGTCAGGGCCTCGGTCCAGCCTTTGATGACCTGGTTGCAGGCGAAGGTGGCGGGCTGCTTGCGCTTGTAGCTGCTGTCGAAGACGGTGCCGTCGATGAGTCGGCCTTCGTAGTTGACCTTGACCTTCTGCTCGGCCGTGGGCACAGCTCCTGTGCCTGCGGTGAGGACCTTGTACTGCAGACCGCTCTTGGTGGTGACGACGCTGTCTTTCTTGGCATTAGCCTTGAGGAAGGCTTCGCCGTCGCGGCGGTTCTGGCCATACTTGGCTTCCATCTTTACGGCGTTGTAGTAGTCGAGCTGCTTGGTAGCCACGGCCTGTGCGCTGTCGCTCGTGAGAGTGGCATTGCCGGCGATGGCAGCGCGAAATCCTTCAACGAAGCGGTCGCGGTTGAGCAGGTCGAGCGAGTCGTTGATCTGGCGGTTGACCTGCGGCACAATCTGGTTCTCTACCTGCTGGCGAATCTCGATGCCGGCCAGGCGGGCCTTCTCGCGCTTGTCGGCGTCGTCGAGGGTGGCCTTGTCGAAGCCGGCAAGGAAGTCGGCCATGTAGGCTTCCTCAACGCCCATGCGCTGCTGAAGATAGCTGATCAGGCCATTGGTCTGCGCGATGCCGTAGGCGTAGCTGAAGTCGGCCATGGGGATGGTGTCGACCTTTTCCACCTCGGCCTGCTTCTTGCTCTTCTTCGCGCGCTTGGCGGCGCTGGTGCTTACGCACACCAGCAGCCCCATAGCGCATACGATATATTTAAGTCCTTTCATCATCGCTTACTTCTCGATGCCGAGCAGGTCGATAGTGAAGATGAGGGCGCTGAAGGGCTTGATGTTGCCCATGTCGTTGCTGCCATAAGCCTGGTCCTGAGGAATGTAAACCTTCCACTTGGAACCAACGGGCATGGTGGTCAGAGCGGCCTTGAAGCCGGGGATGACCTGGCTGGCGCCGAAGACGGTGGGCTCGCTTTCGAGGTTGCTGTCGAAGACGGTACCGTCGATGAGCGTACCCTCGTAGTGCACCTTTACGCGGCTGGTGTCAGCAGCTACTTCGCCGTTGCCTTCCTTCAGCACTTCGTAGAAGACGCCGTTGCCAAGGCTCTTGATGCCTTCCTTCTTGGCTACCTCGGCCATGAAGTCTTCGCCCTTCTTCTTGTTCTCGCCGAAGCTCTTCTCGCGGGCGGCGCTGCGCACGGCTTCCATCTTATTCTGGACGTAGGAGTTAGCGGAGTCGAGGCTCATGATGCTCTCCTTGCCAGCCACGGCGGCCATGAAGCCGGCGTAGACGTTGTTCTCGTTGATGGTCTGGGTGCTGTCCTCGCCGAAGATCATCTGGTTGATGTTCTTGACCATGCCCTGGCTGACCTGCTGGCCAATCTGGATACCTGCGTAGTAAGCGGCCTTCTTCTTGTCTTCGCCGGCCTTGACGCTCTCGTAGAAGCCCTTGAGGAACTCCTCAACACATGTCGTGTCAACGTTCATGCGCATAGAGAGATACTCCTTCAGGCCCTGAGTCTGGCTCATGCCGATGGCGTAGCTGAGGGTGTCGATGTCTGTCTTGAGGTTGGCTGTGGGAGCTGCCTGATTGCAGGAAGCCATGATAGCTGCCACGGCTACTGCTGCGATGATTGTAATCTTTTTCATTTTTGCTTTTTTAATAGGTTTATAATCTCTTAACTCTAATCTCTTAACTCTAATCCCTAATCTCTAATCCCTTATCCCTAATCCCCAATCCCCAATCATAGAACCTTAATCAGTTCTACATCGAAGATAAGGGTGGAGTAGGGGGGTATGCTGCTGCCAGCGCCGCGCTCGCCGTAGCCCAGGAGGTAGGGAATGAAGAAGCGGTACTTGGCTCCTTCCTTCATGAGCTGTACACCTTCCGTCCAGCCGGGGATGACGCCGTCGAGGGGGAAGTCGGCGGGTTCGCCGCGGCGGTAGCTGCTGTCGAAGACGGTGCCGTCGATGAGCGTACCCTCGTAGTGGCAGCGCACGCGGTCCGTGGCTTTGGGGCTGCGGCCTGTGCCCTCGTTGAGGACGGTGTACTGCAGTCCGCTCTTCGTTACGGTGACGCCGGCCTTCTTGGCATTGGCCTCTAGGAACGCCTTGCCGGCGGCGATGGCACCCTGTGCCTGCTGGCGGGCCTGGCGGTCGAAGTATTCGTTGAGGAGCGCCTGTGCCTCGCGATGTGATATGGCGGGCTCCGCGTCGGTGAGCACGTCGCAGATGCTCTGCGTGAAGTCCTGCACGCTGAAGTTTTCTATGTTCATGCTCTTGAGCTGCTGACCTATGCCGAGTCCGAGAGCGTAGCTGATTTTGTCCATGTCTGTACTATCTGCTATTGATACATTAATATTATTCGTGCGCACACGCACGCGTGTGGGACACAAATCGGGCGCAAAGTTAGTGCTTTTATTTAATCTTATGCATAGTTAACGTTATTTTTTAGTTTTTTTATCTTTGTTATTGCCTCTTGTCTTTCGTTTTTTGCTAATTTTGTCGCGCTAAAGCATTTTGCAACATGAAGAAGATTGTTATTCTTACCGGGGCTGGCATGTCAGCGGAGAGCGGCATCAGCACCTTTCGCGACTCAGGCGGCCTTTGGGAGCAGCACCGCGTCGAAGACGTCGCAACAATCGAGGGCTACATTCGCAACCCGAAGCTCGTCATCGATTTCTACAACGAGCGCCGGCGCCAGCTGCCCGCCGTAGAACCATGCCGCGGGCATTACCTCGTGGCTGAGCTCGAGCGGGACTTCGACGTGACCGTAGTGACGCAGAACGTCGACAACCTGCACGAGCGCGCAGGCTCATCAAAGGTCATCCACCTGCACGGCGAACTGATGAAGGGCACCTCGTCCTTCTCGCCCAACGACCCAACGCAGATCGTGGAGCTTTCGGCCGACCACCCAGACATCCACATCGGCGACCTCGCGCCCGACGGCAGCCAGCTGCGGCCGTTCATCGTGTGGTTCGGCGAGGCCGTGCCTGAGATCGAACGCGCTGCTCTCGAAACGTCTAAGGCCGACATCTTCGTCGTCATAGGCACCAGCCTGAACGTCTATCCCGCTGCCGGACTCATACAATATGCGCCGCCAGAGGCGCCAGTCTATCTCATCGATCCTAAGGACGTGCCCTGGAACAGCTCTCATCGCTTCCGCCACATCAAGAAAGGCGCTTCTGAAGGTATGGAGGAACTGACACAATTGTTGCGAGGTTAAGTTCAGGTATTATTTTCATTAACATACAGGGCGGCCTTGAGCCGCTAACGAATGAGTATGACTAAACTTGAAGCAGTAATGGCCGAGAACCGCCGTTGGCAGGAGATAGTAGGCCTGAAGACCGTGGCCGACCTCAACAAGGCAGTGCGCCTGGGCCATGCCACTACAATTATTAACGTCACAGAAGCTCTGCAGGAGCGGCGCATAGCGTCGGTGGCCGATGATATCGAGATGTGCGGCAGCCGCCTCGTACTGCTTGCAGGACCTTCGAGCAGCGGCAAGACGACGACCTGCAAGCGCTTGGCGGTGCAGCTGGCAGCCTGCGGCCTGCGGCCCCGTATGATTTCTATGGACAACTACTTCGTCGACCGAGAGCATACGCCGCGCGACGCCAACGGCGAATATGATTTTGAATGCCTGCAGGCCGTCGACGTGCCATTCTTCAACGAGCAACTGGCCGCGCTGCTCGACGGGCAGGAGGTGGAGCTGCCACGCTTTGATTTTCAGACTGGGTCGCGCCAGGCCGGCGGCGAGCGCATGAAGCTCAACTCCTCCGACGTGCTTATCATTGAAGGCATTCACGCCCTCAACCCCGCCCTCACGCCCGCCATCCCCGACAACATCAAGTACCAGCTTTACGTCTCGGCCCTGACGACTATACAACTCGATGACGAGCGACGCATCTCGACTTCCGACAACCGCCTGCTGCGCCGCATCATACGCGACCACAAGTTCCGAGGCTACAGCGCCAGCGAGACCATACACCGGTGGCCCAGCGTGCGGGCCGGCGAAGAGAAATGGATCTTCCCCTTCCAGGAGAATGCCGACCGCATGATCAACAGCGCCCTGCTCTACGAGCTCGCCGTGCTGCGCAGCTATGTGATGCCGTTGCTTGAGGACGTGCCCATCGACAGCCCCGAATACGACGAGGCCATGCGCCTGCGGGGGCTCGTCGGTTTCTTCGAACCTATTTCTACGAAGCAGATTCCCCCCGTCTCGCTCCTGCGCGAATTTCTCGGCGGAAGCAGTTTCAAGTATTAGTCTACGGCAATGAAAGCAGAGGATTATTCACAGCATCTTGAGGAGCGCGGCGTCAAGCCTACGGCGACGCGCCTCCTCGTCTACCGTGCCCTGGCTGAGCACCACCACCCGATGTCGCTGCGCGAGCTTGACGACGTGCTCGATACGGTGGACCGCTCCACTATCTTCCGCACCCTGACGCTGCTGCTCGAGCACCACCTCCTGCACGTCATCGAGGGCGGTGCGGGCACTGCGCTCTATGAGACGTGCGAGGGTCACGACGACTGCTCGCTCGACGACCAGCATGTGCACTTCTTCTGCACCCGCTGCCAGCGCACTTTCTGTTTCCACAGCCTCCACGTCCCGCAGTTGCCCATGCCCGAAGGGTTCACGGCCACGGCCGTCAACTTCCTCGTAAAAGGGCTCTGTCCCGACTGTGCAAGGCAATAAGCCCAACACGTCCTAACCATGAAATCGCAGGCCGTCATACTTCAGCAACTTATAGCCCAGGGCGAGCACAGCCGGCAGGACTTCAAGTACAAGATCGACGATGCCCCTAAGCTGGCGCGCTCTGTCTCGGCCTTTGCCAACACCGACGGCGGCCGCCTGCTCATAGGCGTGCGCGACGACGGCACCATCCACGGGGTTCGCTCGGAAGAGGAGATATTCATGATGCACGCCGCAGCCTATAAGTACTGCACGCCGCAGCCCGTCATTCAGTTTGAAACCCTGCATGTGCCTACGGCACCGCACGAGGGACGGCGCCGCACCGTAGTCATCTGCACCGTGATGCCGAGTCCGATAAAGCCCGTCTGTGCTCTCGAGGAGGGTCAGAGGCCGACGGCCTATATCCGCGTCGACGACGAAAACATCGTAGCCTCGCCCATTCACCTTGCCATCTGGCGCCAAGAAGGGCGCCTCCAGGGCGAGGCCTTTGCCGATAGCGATGAGGAGCGCGCCCTGCTCGCCTCCGTCAACGCGCATCCTGAAGGGCTCACGCTCAATCAGCTTCTGAAAGCCAACTCGCAACTTGCCATCGCACGTTCGTATGCCACAACGGTCCTGGCCCGGTTCATCAGGTTTGGCTTATTGCAAATCATTCGCCGGGGCAACCAATGGATAATTGCGCCGGCTTATATTCCTTGAAAGCCTCCTGGCCTTTAGCCTTGAAATGGCAGCTTACGCAGTTCTCTGCTGCCGTGAGATAGTCGATGGTGCCGTGTATGGTGTCGTTTTGGTTCGTGATGATGTAGCCATCAACAGGGTTGCGCTGACCAAATGAAAACATGCATGTCAGCGAAAAAAACATGAAAAAGGATAGGCGTTTCATGTGGCTCTGGACAATGTCCTTTTGTAGATCCCCTTAACAAATAAGCCCCAAATGATGATTACATCAATCAGGGCTTTTGTGGTGTCACCAGGAATCGAACCGGGGACACAAGGATTTTCAGTCCTTTGCTCTACCAACTGAGCTATGACACCATCGTTCGTGCGCTTCCGTTTCGGATTTGCGGGTGCAAAGGTATGAGTTTTTTCTTGTCTGTGCAAATAATTGGATAAAAATATTCAGTTGCGGCGAAAAAAAATGCGATAAGTAGAAGCGGAATCGCAAATATTGCTTAACTTTGCACCCGCATTCGGAAAGTAGCGCAGTTGGTAGCGCACTACGTTCGGGACGTAGGGGTCGGGCGTTCGAGTCGCCTCTTTCCGACGCCTAAAAGAAAAGCTCGAAGCAGATCATCTGCTTCGAGCTTTTTCTTTGAGCCTACCCCCGGCCCCTCCCTCAAGGGAGGGGAGATGGCTTAAGGGTTTTGTGGAAAAGGCTTAAGGGTTTTGTGGAAAAGGCTTAAGGGTTTCGTGGAAAAGGCTTAAGGGTTTTGTGGAAAAGGCTTCTTCAGACTCGCTTCGCTCGAAGAAGCGTCGCAAGCGCCGAGCGAAGGGTTTCGGGGAAAAGTCTTAAGGGCTTTGGACGGAAGGCTTAAGGACCTTGTTGTCTGGCCTCAACCTTCTACTGGCGTGGCTCGTGCCCTCGTCAGTTCTTCTTGACGATGGATGTCTGCGGGTTGCGGGGCTCGGTCTGTGAGGTGAGGAAGGCTTTGGCCGTGCCGAAACGCAGGAAGAGGTCGAGCCGTACGGGGATGTGGTTCTGGTCGTCGGTGATGTAGAACGTAACTATTTCCTTGTCTTTCTTGTCCTTGCGCTCGATGAATGAGAAGACGAGGCAGCGGTAGGTGATGCCTGTGGATTCCATTTTGAAGTTCTTTCGTCCCCGGTAGATTAGTGTTTCGTTCTTTACGCGCCCGTTGTCGGCCATGAGGAAGTTGATGCGCTGGCCTTCCTTGTAGGCTGAGGGGTCGAACGAGCGTGCGCGCATCATCATCGAAACCATGTCGAAGACGCACTCCGTAGAGCTCTGGTCGTGGGTGACGGGCTGGCTTCCTTCTTTGCGGAATAGTTGGTGTATGTCCACGGTGTTGGCTGTGTGTGTGTACCAGGCTTCATCGGTGTAGTATCGTTTGCCTTCGCGCGCTCCTTTGCGATAGTATAGTGGCTCGAGCTCATGGGTAAAGAAGCTGGTGAGCGTGTCGCGCATCATGAAGAATTTGTCGGTGCGCGGGCTGCCTTTTGTGATGAGGCTGGCTTTGAGGCACGAGTTGCCTTTGTAGGTGGCGTCCCTGACCTCGAGCGATGCCGTTCCGGCCTTGAGCCATACGAACTGCCAGTTGAAGTAGAGTTGGTAGCGCAGCGTCTCGCCTGCGTTGAAGGCTGTGTTGCGGAGGGGGCATTGTGCTGTTGCGGGCATGATGGCCGTCAGGGCACAGATGATTATAGCGCAGAGATTCTTTTTCATAAGCAATAGATTTTGTGTGTTCTGTTACTTATAAGATTCTTTCGTTTGCCGAAAGGTTTAAGGTGTGTAGCAAGAATTAACAGATTTGCCGCCATTCGTGCGGGCGAGGAGTGGCAAGGCCGGTCGTCACTGCGAATTGTTCTTCTGCGCGCGTTTCTTCGACTCGCGCTCCATGGCTGCCTCGCGCTCTTTGTTGCGTTGGCGTGGGTCTTTCTTCTTGTCGGCTTTCTGCTTAGTCAGTTTCTCAGGCTTCTGCTTTTGAGTCTCTATGCCTCTGATGTCCCACTGCTGGTCGATCTCCCACTGCGCCTTCACGGTGAGGGGCTTCGGGAAATAGAATGTCTCTTCAGGCGCCGTAGCGCTGTCGAATTCGCCCGTGGTCCAGATGCCGTCGCCGTTGCGGTCGATGAAGCAGCGCAGGTAGTAGTCGCCGGGCTTCAGGTAGTAGAAGTCGGCCCGCCCCTGTGCGTTGGCCGGTTCTGTGCGCACGGGCTTGTCGCTGCCGTTGATGAGTTGCACTACGATGTTGGAGTCGTTGGCCATGCACTGGATGAAAAGGGCTCCGTAGCTCTCTTCCTTAGGGATGCGGAAGTCCTGCTTGAAGGGCTTGTTGGTATGTCCCAGTCGCCCGCGCACGGCGGCGCTGTCGATCTCGAAGGCGTACTGCTGGTCGAGGTCCCATTCGGCAAAGAGCCGGTAGCGGCGCGGGTCGCCCTCAATGGGCTCGAAGCGGAAGGGCGCTTCCTGCCAGAGCGAGTCTACTTTGAGCTTGAAGTGTACGGCTGAGGTGTCGATGGGCGCAATGGGTTCGGAGAAGGTGAAGACGGGCACCTGATTGGGGTCGAGGCTACCGCCTGGCTTGCATTCGATGGTGAGCCACGTGGTCAGGTGAGGGTTCTCCTCGGGCGGGAGCATCGGGTTCTTCTTGCGTTTCTTTTTTTGCTCTTTCTCCCACTCCTCAGTCTTCTTGGCCAGCTCTTTCAGCTGTTTCTCGCGCGAGGTCTTTGGCACGAAGTCGAGCGTGTCGGATTTCCACACGAGCTGGTGGAGCGTGTCGGTGTCGAGATAGGTGAGCACCATCGAGAGAGTGTCGTTGTAGGCCAGCATCGTGTCTGGGATCCAGTAGGTCACGGTGTCGCGCCCCGGCGATGCTTCGACGATGAAGCCTCCGTCGCCCTCGAAGTTGAGGCCTTGGATTCGTGGCAGCGAGTCGGAGGGCGCGGTGAAGAAGGCCGTAATCTGCTCGGGCACCTCGCGCTGTGTCTTCAGCAGATGGCGGTCCTGACCAGCCTCCTTAAAAGCCCGGAGGACGATGTTGTCGGGGTAGAAATGAGTATAGTGAACGGGCATGATGCTGTCGTAGTGGACGCTGTCGGCCCAGATGGTGTCGAGGCGGATGTCGGGTCCGCAGGAGGTCTCGAAATAGTTGGTGTCGAAGGCCACCACTTCGCTCTTCTGCGAGAATTGGAAGTTGCCGTCGACGTCCTGCAGGGCAAAGGCTCGGTAGCGGCGGTCGCGCGCCACGCCCTTGATGACGAAGTGTCCGCTGCCGTTGGTGCGGCTGACGCGCTCGAAGGCTTTAGTCCGGAAGAGCGAGTCGGGCACGTGGCCGTCGTCGTTGACGGCATAGAGGCCTACGAGGATACCCTTGATGGGCTCGAGGTCCTCGGCATTGAGGACATAGCCCGAGACCTCCATCGTGTCGATGGCGTCGCCGGTCGAGAACGAGTAGGTGTAGTTGCCCATCGGGTTGCCTTCGTTGTTGTCGACGATGGCGTCGGAGAAGTCGACGGTGTAGGTCGTGTTGGGCTGCAGGCTGTCGAAGAGGTCGATGCGCACGGTCTTCCCTACGGCGCGTATGTTAGGCGCTTCGACTTGAGGCGGCGACACCACCACCTTCTCGCTGGCATTCTCTATCTTGATGTATTCGTCGAAGAGGATGCTGATTTTCTTCTTGTCAGACTTTACGGCCTGGTTGGCGGGCGAACTGGCCAGCACGCGAGGCGGGCGCTCGTCGTAGGGGCCGCCGTCGGGCGAGCCTATGTTGGCGCAGGCGGAGACCAGCAAAAAGCATAATATAAAATATAAAATATAAAACAGGTCACCGCTGGAGCGACGCTCTCCGTCGTTCCTTTGCCGGGTCTTCTTTAATCTGCAACGCCACCCTCCCATTTATTTATATCCTGTATTTTATATTTTGTATTTAAGTATTTAGTGCCAGCAACTGCTCGATAATGGCGCGGTCGTTGCCCAGACGGGGCACCTTGTGCTGCCCGCCCAGCTTGCCGCGGCTCTTGAGCCAGTCGTTGAAGAGACCGGGCCGGGCCTGTATGAGCTCCAGCGGCTGCAGGGTGATGTTCTTGAAGCGCTTGGCCTCGTAGTCGGAATTGATGCTTTGGAGCGCTTCGTCGAGCAGTGTGGCGAAGGCTGCCGGGTCAGCCGGTGCCTTGGCAAACTCCACGAGCCATTGGTGGCGGCAGTGGCCTTCCTCGTCCATGAAGACGGGCGCTGCCGTATATTCCAGCACCTCGGCGCCGGTGGCTGCGCATGCTTTGGCTAAGCCTTGCTCGGCATTGTCAACTACCAGTTCTTCGCCGAAAGCATTGATGAAGCACTTTGTGCGCCCCGTGATGACGAACTTGTAGGGCTCGGTCTGCGTGAAACGTATCGTGTCGCCGATGAGATAGCGCCAGAGGCCGCTCGAAGTAGAGATCACCATGGCGTAGTTCTGCCCGGGCTTGACACCCCAGAGCGGCACTACGGTAGGTCGAGGGCTGTCTAACTCGCTCATGGGTATGAACTCAAAGAAGATGCCATAGTCGATCATCAGCAGCAGCGCCGGGTCGGCTGGGTCGCTCTGTATGCCGAAGAATCCCTCGCTGGCGTTGTAGGTCTCCATATAGTGCATTCGCGGCGAACGGATGATGCGGCGGTATTGCTCGCGGTAGGGGGTGAAAGCCACGCCGCCGTGCCAGAACACCTCGATGTTAGGCCACAGCTCGTCGACAGACGTTTTGCCGGAGATCTCAAGCATGTGGTCGAGCACCGAGAGCATCCACGAAGGCACGCCACTGAGGCTGGTGACGTCATGGTGCATGGCTTCGCGCGCTATGCGGTCGCGCTTCTCTTCGAAGTCGGCGAGCAGAGCCGTCTTCTTGCTTGGCACGCGCACCAGGTTGGCCAGAGGGTTCATGTTCTCGATGAGTATGGCGCTGAGGTCGCCCACGAGGGAGTGCTTGACGTTGTAGTTGGGGGCATGGGAGCCTCCGAGCACCAGCGCGCGCCCGTCGAAGACGCGGCTCTCGGGGTGGTTGTGAAGGTAAAACGCCACGCAGTCGAAGCTTCCGGCATAGTGCGTGTCTTTGAGCCCTTGGCGCGAGACGGGGATGAACTTGCTCTTGTCGCTCGTCGTGCCGCTGCTCTTGGCATACCAGTCGACACGACCGGGCCAGAGCACGTCGCGCTCGCCATGCCGCATGCGGTCGATGTAGCTTTTCAGGTCGTCGTAGTCGCTTAAGGGGCATTGAGCTGCAAACTGCTCGTAGGTGGCTACAGAGGTGAAGCTGCAACGGCGGCCCCATTCTGTATTCCGGGCTTGAGCCATCAGGCGGAGCAAAACCTTCATTTGGATGCCCTCGACCTCTTTGGCATACGTATCTACGGTCTTGATACGCGGAAGGAAAATATGTTTTACGAGACGTGTAATACTCATGGGAGTTATTCAGATGTTTCGGGCACGAGTGCCACGGGCTCCTCTTCCTCGGCTGTGCGGCGAGCCTTGGCGTCGAAGATGGCTTGCGTCCACCCTTTGTCCTGCTTGAGAGCTGTCAGGGTAGCCTTGGCCGCCTGCTGGTGGCTCTCTTTCTTGGAATAGCCGCGCCCGACCTCGCCGTCGAGCCCTTCGAGTATGGTTCGGGTAACGAAGATGGGTGAAGAATTGTTCTCGCAGCGTTCCTCGATGATGCGGAACTCGAGTTTCAACTTGTTCTTCTGGGCCCACTCAATCAGTTTCGACTTGAAATTGACCTCCTTGGCAGCCATCTTGTCGATGTTGATGACGGCCTTGAGGATGCGGTCGCGCATGAAATGCATGCAGGCATCGTAGCCGCGGTCGAGATAGATGGCGCCTACGAGGGCTTCGAACGCGTTGCCGCCCATGTAGCTGTTGTGGCTGGCCGAATGGCTGTTGGAGCGTACGAGTCGCTCGAGTCCAATCTCCGTGGCAAGCTTGTTAAGCGTGTCGCGCTGAACGAGTTTGCTGCGGGTGTTGGTGAGGAAGCCTTCGCGGCGGTCGCTGTAGCGGCGGTAGAGGATATCGCTGACTATGCTCTCGAGCACGGCGTCGCCTAAGTACTCCAGACGTTCGTTGTGCTCGCCAGGGCCGTGGGAGTCTGCACGTGTGGCGGACTTATGAGCCAGCGCTTGCTTGTAGTACTTGATATTGTGGGGGTAGAAACCTAGGATTAAAAAAATAGACCGCACCAACTCCCTGTCCTTGCGGAAGGGGAGCTTGATGCGGTCTAAGAGGTTGAAGTTGACAAACACGGCTTAAGCTTCGTATTTCTTGAAGATGACGCAGGCGTTGTGGCCACCGAAGCCGAACGTGTTGCTAAGGGCGGCACGCACCGTGCGCTGCTGTGCCACGTTGAAGGTGTAGTTCAGGTCGTAGTCGATCTCCTCGTCGCGGTCGTCGTCGGCGTGATTGATGGTGGGCGGAACGATGTCGTTCTTCACAGCCAGCACGCTGGCCAGGGCCTCTACGGCACCGGCTGCGCCGAGCAGGTGACCCGTCATCGACTTCGTCGACGAGATGTTCAGCTTGTAGGCATGGGCACCGAAGACGTCCTTGATGGCCTTGGCCTCGGAGATGTCGCCAACGTGTGTGGATGTGCCGTGGACGTTGATGTAGTCGATCTCGTCGGGAGCCATGCCGGCATCGTCGAGGGCGTTCTGCATCACGAGCTTGGCACCTAAACCTTCAGGGTGCGAGGCAGTAATGTGGTGGGCATCGGCGCTCATGCCTTCGCCTACCATCTCGGCGTAGATCTTGGCGCCGCGAGCCTTGGCGTGCTCCAGCTCCTCGAGGATGAGGCAGCCGGCACCTTCGCCCATGACGAAGCCATCGCGCGAGGCGCTGAAGGGGCGGCTGGCCGTCTCGGGCTCGTCGTTGCGGGTGGAGAGGGCTTTCATGGCGTTGAAGCCGCCTACACCGCCTTCGGTGATGGCGGCCTCGGCACCGCCGCTGACGATAGCGTCAGCCTTGCCAAGGCGTATGAGGTTGAAGGCATCGGCCAGTGCGCTCGTGCTGGAGGCGCAGGCAGATGTCGTGACGTAGTTGGGGCCGTGGAAGCCATGGATGATGCTGATGTGGCCTGCGGCAATGTCGGCAATCATCTTGGGGATGAAGAAGGGACCGAACTTAGGTCCGAGCTCAGCGCCGGTGCGGCCGTAGGCTTCGATTTCATCCTCGAAGGTCTTGATGCCGCCGATGCCTACGCCGTAGACTACGCCTACGCGGTTCTTGTCCAGACCTTCGTACTCCAGACCGCTGTCGGCGATAGCCTGATTAGCTGCGGCGATGGCGTACTGGCAGTAGAGATCCATCTTGCGGGCCTCCTTGCGGTCGATGCCGAAGTCTTCGGGGTTGAAGCCTTTGACTTCGCAGGCAAACTGAGTCTTGAATTTCTCTGGGTTGAAGTGTGTGATAGGTCCTGCACCGCTCTTGCCTGCAACGAGGTTCTTCCAGGTCTCTTCGACCGAGTTGCCCAATGGCGTAACGGCGCCGAGGCCCGTAACCACTACTCTCTTTAATTCCATATATATATTATAATAGTTGACGAGTTAACGAGTTGACAAGTTAACAAGTTGGTTGGTGTTGTACGCAACTCGTCTACTCGTTAACTTGTCAACTCGCCTACTTGTTAACTTGTTAGTATGTTAACCTGTTAACTTGTTATTGATGAGCTTCGATGTAAGCTACAGCGTCGCCGACGGTAGCAATCTTCTCTGCCTCGTCATCGGGGATGGAAAGGCCGAACTCCTTCTCGAACTCCATGATGAGCTCTACGGTGTCGAGAGAATCTGCACCGAGGTCGCCGGTGAAGCTCTTTTCTGCACTTACTTCTTCTGCATCAACGCCGAGCTTGTCGACGATGATATCCTTTACTTTGCTTTCAATTTCAGACATAGTCGTAATGTTTAAAATAATTGATGTGAATAATCTTTCTACGTGATTGCACAGATGTGCTTATCTGTTTCAGCGTGCAAATGTCGGACTTTTTATTCAGACTACCAAATAAATAAGCAAAAAAATGCACATTTGTGCACACATGCTTATGCTGGTGTGCAATTTATGCATGTTCGCGCCGTAGCGGATAGTCGTTGCGCAGCTGTTCGAATGCATCGGGGTTCTTGCGCAGGCGGGCGGTGTCTGCCATTGGGTTGTAGAGCAGCAGGGCTCGTTCCGTCGGGTCGTCGCTCAAGGTCAGACCGGCGGGCAAGGCAGGAGGTTCAACGTGGTATATTTTGGTTATATTCAGGAACAGCGCCACGGACTGCAGGGCCATACGCGTGGCATTGGCTTTGCCGTCGGCGCTGTAGCCTGCGATGTGGGGTGTGGCTATGAAAGCTCTTTCAAGCAGTTGTCGGTTTATGGCGGGCTCTCCCTCCCACGTGTCGATGACGGCCTCGCTGACCAGACTGGAGTCCATAGCTTTTAGCAGCTCTGCCTCGTCGACTACGCCGCCACGGGCTGCGTTGATAATCACTGGATGCTTGCGCAGGAGACGGAAGAAGCGGGCGTCTGCCAGGTGGTAAGTGGCATGAGGCTGTTCGCGTGTCAGCGGCGTATGGAACGTAATTACGTCGCATTCCTGCTGCAGTTTGTAGAGCGAGTTCCAGCATAAGCCGGCTGGCAGCTCGTGGCGGGCTTCCTCGCGCGGCGGGTCGTTCAGCAGGATGCGCTTGAAGCCCATGCGAAGTGCAGCGGCCATCACCTCCGTGCCTACGTGACCTACTCCGACGATGCCTAACGTGGCCTCGCTTATTTTCAGTTTACGTTCGTGCTCGAGCAGCAGGAGGCTGTTCTGCACATACTGAGCCACGCTCGTGGCGTTGCAGCCGGCACAGTTTGCCCACTCGATGCCGGCCTCGCGCAGGTAGTCGGTGTCGAGATGGTCGTAGCCGATGGTGGCAGTGACGACTAAAGCCACGGACGACCCTTCGAGCAACTGGCGGTCTACTCGCGTGCGCGTACGTACTATTATTATATATGCGTCGCGCACATCCTCGGCAGTTATCTCGCTGCCGCGCTTGGCCACTACCTCATCTGCCAGCTCATGCAGATAAGGCTGTATGTACGGAATCTTATCGTCTACAACAATCTTCACAGCAGTGGAGGCAGTTGGTGCAATCGGGTGCTATTCGAGCCTTTGATGAGTATGAGGCGCCCGGACGGACACGCGGCAGCGATGGCGTCGGCAACCGCTTGCACGTCGGCATACAGCCGTATGCATGGGGCAACACAGCCGGTTGAATCGGCTTGTGCAGCCGGCTGCATCTGCGCCTCTTTCAGGGTGTCTGCGAATTCCTTGCCTACGAACCATGCTTCCTCAACGCCGCAGACCAGAACTTCACGTACTACGTGCAGGTGTGCATCGCGGCTCGCGGCTCCAAGCTCGCGCATATCGCCGAGGATGACCATCTTATGCTCGTGGTTGATGGCGGCGAAGTTCTTCAGGGCTGCCAGCATGGATGTCAGGTTGGCGTTGTAGGCATCGACGATTAGCTCGTTCTTGGCTGTGCGGCGGTATTCCGAACGGCCGAGCGAGGGGTGATAGGCCTCGAGGGCGGCATTAATCTCGGCGGGTGTCAGTCCGAAATGCAGGCCGGTGCAGATGGCAGCTAATACGTTGTCGAGGTTGTAGTCGCCGATGAGTTGGGTGCGTGTGGTGAGGTGCTCAGCGGGAAACGCTGAGCCGCAGCCCACGGCAGGGACGGAAGGGGCGTTAGTGGCAGTGGTGGACTGGGCGATTGCGGCAGTGGCGGAAGGGGCGATTGCGGCAGTGGCGGACTGGGCGATTGCTGCAGGGGTGGACTGGGCGATTGCGGCAGGCTGCCAGTTGACGGCCAGGGCGGGGTCGCAGGCGGCCACGCGGCCTTGGCACAGCGTTGAGGCTAAGGCCTCGCCGTCGTGGGCATAGGTGATGCATTTGTCTGACGCAGCGTCTATCTCGCGCTCTGCAAGCATGTTCATGAGATCGGGGTTGCTGGCGCAGGCAAAGATGCGGGCGCCGGCCACCGTCTTAAGGTAGTCGTAGAGCTCGCCTTTCGTGCGCTTCACGCCTTCAAACGAGCCGAAGCCCTCGAGGTGAGCGCGGCCTACGTTGGTGATGAGGCCGTAGTCGGGGCGGACGATATTGGTCAGGAAACGAATCTCGCCAGGGTGGTTGGCGCCCGTCTCTATGATGGCTATCTCATGTTCCTCGGGGCGCAGGCGCAGCAGGGTCAGGGGCACGCCGATGTGGTTGTTGAGGTTGCCTTGAGTATAAAGGACATTGAATTTGCTTGAGAGGACTGCTGCCAACAGTTCCTTCGTCGTTGTCTTGCCATTGGTGCCGGTGACTTGAATGACAGGACCACGGAATTGCTGGCGGTGGTAGGCTGCCAAGGCCTGGAGGGTTTCCAGCACGTCAGCCACTACGATGTAGTGTCCGCCGGGCTGTGCCTCGCTCAGCAAATCACCGTCGGGCACAACCGAGGCATCGTCTACCACGGCCACGGCAGCGCCGCCTTCCAATGCTTTGGCGGCAAACTGATTGCCGTCGAAGGTCTCACCCCTTAAAGCAAAGAACAGACAGCCGTCGGGCGTTCGACGACTGTCTGTGCTTACTTCATTGTGCTGTTTATAAATCTCGTATAAGAAATCTATGGACATACAATAATCTCTCTTTTTTACATGTAATGGCCATGAATCAGCCACGAATTATCATTTAATTATCTGAAGAACAGACGGTGTATTAATGTATAATTAATGAGTAATCAATGGCCGCTCGGCGCTTGCGACGCTTTACGCTTGAAGAATTTGTGTTTAAGCCGTTTGTTACTTGCCAAGTATGATATTTACGAGAGCGGTGACGTCGGCAATGGTGACGCTGCCGTCGCCGTTAATATCGGCCATCTTGCTGCTCTCGCCCTTGCCAAGGATGATGTTGACCAGCGCCGTAACGTCAGCAATCGTAACCTGCCCGTCGCCATTAACATCGCCTTTCTTGGCGAATTGGATGGTGTAGGTGTGGAAGTTGTCGGCGTTTTCGCTGATGTCTTCGCCCTTGACGGTGATGGTCAGCTGAGCACTTTCATCATCGTAGGACTTCTCTATGGAGGCTCCGTGGCCATTGCTGGTCAGCTCAATCCTCTCCTCATCATAGACTTCGTCAACATCGTTGATACTGCCGTCGGCATTGATGGAGAGGGCAGTGCCATTGAAGGTGGCGGAGGAGAGTTCGGAGTAATAGAGGAGAATGACGTCGTCTATCATAATATAGTTACCAGAAACAATTCCACTACGGTCTGCAAAATAATCAGTGGCTGATACTACGATATTGAGCATCTCAGGCGTTGAATTGGTCTTATAGTCGAATTCGGCAGTCCAGATAGTCCAGCTACTTTTAGACGCAGATTGATATGATTCTAAACTTGCAATAAGCTCAGCATCAGATGATGGAGTTATGGTTCCACCTGTAATAGTCCCAATGCCTAAAATATTGCGGTCACGATTGGTCATCTTAACCTTGGTGGCAGAGCCCCAGCTAAAAGACCCAACAGCAGTGTTTGACGGTACATCCGCTTGGGTCCATTTTCCTTTCCATAAGTAGCCGATGAGTGAGCAACGTTCAGCCCCGTTTGATATGCTTCTCTGATAACGAAGCTGGATGCCGTCAGGATGATGTATAAAAGGAATACCACCAAACACACCACCGTCTGCATTGCGAACATTTGTCAACTTTGTTTCTGCTGTTGCCCATGTCGTGCCAAGAGTTATATATCCAGGACAAGAGTTGTCTCCAATAGATGCTGAAACATTTATAATTTTGACACCGCCACTACTCTCAAATCCAGAACATTGTTCTGCAACTATTGGCATTATGTTTTTATTTTGGGACACATTGGAAACACACCAGCTCGGTGGTGTTTCACCTTTAGCTGTAGTAACAAAGTTTCCAGACTCCCATGGATAACAAGCCACCCAGCTATCTTCAAAACCATTATTAGTCAACTGGTACTGTGCCTTCGCCATCGTTCCCACTCCGGCAACCAAGGTTAAAGCCATAAAAAACTTTTTCATTTGTAATCGTGTTTATCTGTTTGTTACAATTATTTTTTCAAAACTTTCTTTCCATTGACAATCATAATGCCGCGGGCATGCTTGACATTTACGCGCATACCGGCCAGGTTGTAGCCATATTGTGCGCCAAGAATGTTGGTCTTCATGCTGGCAACATCGTCAACGAGGCTTCCGTTGATTACTACGTCGTGGGCAGGCATCGTCTCGGGTACATTTTCCCAACCGCCGAAAGTGTAGCGCTCGTCGCCTGCTACCTCGGGAGCCGTGATGGCTGCCCCGAAGTCCAGCGTCTGCTGGGCATATTGCTCGCCGTTGAGAACAAAGGTTATGGTGTACTGGTTCACGGTGTATGTTCCGTTGATGGTGATATCTTCGGCAGGAACAGTGTCGGGAACGTCATCATTCCATGCGAAAGTGTAGCCTTCGAGCTCTTCTGCCTCAGGAACCGTTATTTCAGTGCCGAAGTCGAGGCTTTCAGAAGAAATTGTCTCACCATCCACGATGAACGTTACGGTGTACTGGTTCACGGTGTACATGCCATTTATTGTGACATGGTCAGCGGGAACGATTTCAGGAATCTCTTGATCCCATGCGAAGGTGTATCCCTCACGCTCTTCCACCTCAGGGACAGTGATTGCTGAGCCATATTCCTGGAGCTCTTGATATATGGCCGTGCCATCGATGCTGAAGGTGACCCAGTAGGTGTTGATTACGTACTCGCCATTGATGGTCCGGCTCTCGGCGGGCATAGTCTCGGGAATTTCATCGCGCCAGTAGAAGGTGTAGCCTTCGCGCGCTTCGGGCTCAGGAACAGTTATGGCATCGCCTTCTGCCAATTCCTGTGTGCCGACGGTTTGGCCGTCGATGGTGAATGTCAGGGTGAATGTTGAGGGTTCCTCTGGGAAGAGAATAGTGTAGTCGAAAGGAGTCCCCACTTCTACGCTGATTGTCTGCTCCAACAATTCCTGCATATCAATGTCAATCGTCACATAAAGTTTCTTATCGCAGATAGTACCCTTTAGAACAATAGGTATCTCGCCCAACATCGGGCCAAGCCACATCTCTACACCTTCGAGGTCGCCTTCCGTGATAGTTATATTCCTGATTACCTCAAAATCATAAACATTCGTCTTGCCCTCAACTGATAACAGGTCAATATCATCCAGGGTAATGTTCCCTACGCCGAGGATGTCATCGCCTGATCCGAGACAGAAGTTCTTCAGCGAGAATGTCATCTTATCATTGTCGACGTTCACTTGAATGTCAGCCTTTTGGGGTGCACTGCTGTCTTCGTTAATAGTAACAATAAGGAAGTCGGAATATGTCTTGTTTTCCATTGTCTTATCATCAATAGGAGTACCTACTTCTACGTGGATAATCTGGTCAAGAAGCTCCATCATATCGATGTCGATGGTGACGTACAACTTCTCATTACAGATATTTCCCTTGAGCACGATAGGTATATCGCCCAGCATCGGGCCAAGCCACATCTCAATGCCTTCCAAGTCGCCTTCTGAGATGGTTATAGTCTGATTAACCTCAAAACCATATACACCCTGAATGCCTGTCTCTGTAAGTTGAATATTATCCAATGCGATATTGCCAACACCAAGAACATCATCGCCAGCTCCAAGACAAAAATTATTAAGAGAAAAAGTCATTACATCGCCATTCACACTGACATCAATATTTGCAGCCTGCGGGTCAGAGCTATCTTCGTTAATCGTAACTACGAGATAATCCGTGTACGTCTTCGTCGTCTGTGCCTTTGCCTGCGTGTTAATACCCAAGAATGTTGCAAGAGCAAAAGCGATTGTGAGTAGAGTTTTTTTCATAATCCTGTATTTTAGTTTATTCTTATTTCTTTAAAAACTTCACATTATATATCACGTACGCACGCACACGCACTAAAACGGCCGCAAAGGTACAAAAAAATGATTTTTGTGCAAAGAAAATCTGGTTAGAACCGCAAAATAACCATTTTTCCTTCAAAAAACGCCCATTTCATCGAATCAATTATCACGCGTATGATGCTGGCGCAGGGGCTGAATTCAAAGAAAAAGGGTCAAGGGTTTCGCTCAGAACCCTTGACCCTTTTTGCAAATTAGCTTAAGCCTTTTTGTCAAAACCCTTAAGCCTTTCTGCAAATTAGCTTAAGCCTTTCTGCAAATTAGCTTAAGCCTTTTTACCGAAACCCTTCGCTCGGTGCTTTCGACGCTTCTTCGAGCGAAACGAGTCTGAAAAAAGAGCACCCGATCGGGTGCTCTTTTCTTATAGATTGGAAGTTCAAACAGCTGTCGTTACTCCTGGCTCCAGTCCTCCTGCGTCTTGCGGACGTAGCTCTTGTAGCGGATTTGTGCCATCTTCTGGGCTTCGGCGAAGAGTTCTTCGGCCTCGTTGGGATAAGCCTTCTTGACGCTGAGGTAGCGCACCTCACCGAGCAGGAAGTCGTGGAACTTCGTCCAGTCGGGCTCCTTGCTGTCGAGGCTGAACGGGTTCTTGCCTTCATCGATGAGGGCGGGGTTGAAGCGCCAGAGGTGCCAGTAGCCGCACTCGACGGCCTTTTTCTCCTCTGCCTGGCTCTTGCCCATACCGGCCTTCAGGCCGTGGTTGATACAGGGAGCATAGGCGATGATGACAGAGGGGCCGTGCCAAGCCTCAGCCTCGCGGATAGCCTTGAGGGTCTGAGCGTGGTCAGCGCCCATGGCAATCTGAGCGACATAGACGTAGCCGTAGGTGGTGGCAATCATGCCGAGGTCCTTCTTGCGGATGCGCTTGCCCTGAGCTGCGAACTGAGCGATGGCGCCGAGAGGCGTAGCCTTGGAAGCCTGACCGCCAGTGTTGGAGTACACCTCGGTGTCGAGCACGAGGATGTTGACATCCTCGCCCGTAGCGATGACGTGGTCGAGACCACCGTAGCCAATATCGTAGCTGGCACCGTCGCCGCCGATGATCCACTGGCTGCGCTTCACCAGGTAGTGGTCGAGCGTCTGCAGCTCCTTGTTGATCTCGCAACCAGCCTCGGCGGCACCCTTGATGTACTCGCGGAGCTTCGGAGCAATCTCCTTGGTCTTGTCGGCATCCTCGCAGTTGGCAATCCACTCAGCAGCGAGAGCCTTGTATTCCTCAGAAGTCTGGGGAGCCTCGCAAGCCTCGGTGAGCAGCTTGGCCACGCGCTCCTTCATCTTCTTGTTTCCGAGGGCCATACCGAGACCGAACTCGCAGAAGTCCTCGAACAGTGAGTTGTTGAAGCAGGGACCCTGACCCTTCTCGTTCTTCGTGTAAGGCGTCGAGGGGATAGAAGCAGAGTAGATAGACGAGCAACCTGTTGCGTTGGCAATCATCTGACGGTCGCCGAAGAGCTGGCTGATGAGCTTGACGTAAGGAGTCTCGCCGCAACCAGAGCAGGCGCCGGAGAACTCGAACAGCGGCTGAGCCAGCTGGCTGTTCTTGACGTTCGAGCGGATGTCCACGAGGTCCTGCTTCGATGGCACCTTGACGAGCTTGTCCCAGTCGGCTGCCATCTTCTTCATCTCGGCCTTGTCGGGGTTGAAGGGCACCATCTTCAGGGCCTTCAGCGAAGCGGGTTCTACGCCCAGCTTGGCAGCCTGAGCGGTGCGACCCGGGCAGACGTCGGCGCAGTTGCCGCAGCCGAGGCAGTCGAGCACGCTGGGTTCGATGACGAAGTGCATGCCCTTCATGGCTGCGGGTGCCTTCATCTCGCGGCTGTCGAGGCCCTCGAAGGCGGCCAGCTCCTCGTCGGTGAGGACGAACGGACGGATGGCAGCGTGCGGGCAAACGTATGCGCACTGGTTACATTCGATACAGTTCTCCTTGTCCCAAACGGGCACGAAAGCTTCGACGCCACGCTTCTCGTAGGCAGCTGTACCCACTTCCCAAGAGCCGTCGGCGGTGCCGAACTTGGCGAAGGTGCTGACAGGCAGCAGGTCGCCGGCCTGAGCGTTGATGGGGCGAACGACTTCCTTGACGAAAGCGGGAGCATCGTCCTCCACGGGAGCATCGTCGGGCAGGTTGGCCCATGCTGTATCTACGGCAAACTGCTTGTACTCGCCACCGCGATCCACGGCAGCGTAGTTCTTGTTCACCACGTCCTCGCCCTTCGAACCGTAGCTCTTGACGATGAACTTCTTCATCTGCTCCACGGCGAGGTCCACGGGAATGACACCCGTGATGCGGAAGAAGGCGCTCTGGAGGATGGTGTTGGTGCGATTACCAAGGCCAATCTCCTGTGCAATCTTCGTAGCGTTGATTGTATAAACGGCGATGTTGTTCTGTGCGAAGTAACGCTTCACCTTATTGGGCATGAACTTAGCCAGCTCGTCGCCCTCGAAGATGGTGTTCAAGAGGAACGTGCCGTTCTTCTGCAGACCGCGGGTGACGTCGTACATGTGGAGGTAAGCCTGGACGTGGCAAGCCACGAAGTTAGGCGTGGTCACGAGGTAGGTCGAGCGTATGGGCGTGTCGCCGAAGCGGAGGTGCGAGCAGGTGAAGCCGCCCGACTTCTTGGAGTCGTACGAGAAGTAAGCCTGGCAGTACTTGTCGGTGTTGTCGCCGATGATCTTCACGGAGTTCTTGTTGGCACCTACCGTACCGTCGGCACCGAGGCCGTAGAACTTGGCCTGGAACATGCCGGCGCCGCCGAGGGCAATCTCCTCAACCTCAGGCAGCGAGGTGAAGGTCACGTCATCGACGATACCAATCGTGAAGTGGTTCTTGGGCTCGGGCATAGCGAGGTTGTTGAACACGCTGATGATCTGAGCCGGAGTGGTGTCGTGACTGCCGAGACCGTAGCGGCCACCGACGATGAGCGGACGGTCCTCTACGTCGTAGAAGGCATCCTTCACGTCGAGGTACAGGGGCTCGCCGTTAGCGCCGGGCTCCTTCGTGCGGTCGAGCACGGCGATGCGCTTCACGCTCTTGGGAACGCTGGCGATGAGGTGCTTGACGCTGAAGGGGCGATAGAGGTGCACGCTGATCATGCCCACCTTCTGGCCGTTGGCGTTCAAGTAGTCGATAGCCTCGCGGGCAGCATCGGTGGCTGACCCCATGAGGATAATCATGCGATCGGCATCCTCGGCGCCATAGTAGCTGAAGAGGTGGTACTCGCGGCCGGTGATCTTCGAGATCTCGCCCAGGTATTTCTCCACCACTTCGGGTACTGAGTCGTAGTAGGGGTTGCAAGCCTCGCGGTGCGTGAAGAACGTCTCGGGGTTCTCAGCCGTACCACGTGTGATGGGACGCTCTGGCGACATGGCGCGGTCGCGGAAGCGCTGGATGTACTCTTCCTTGACGAGCGGGCGGATGTCCTCCTGATCCATAAGTTCAATCTTATGGTACTCGTGAGAGGTGCGGAAGCCGTCGAAGAAGTTTACGAAGGGCACGCAGGTCTCAAGGCTGGCGAGGTGAGCCACGGCGGTGAGGTCCATGACCTCCTGTACGCCACCCTCGCAGAGCATTGCGAAACCAGTCTGGCGGCAAGCCATCACGTCCTGATGGTCGCCGAAGATACACAGTGAGTGCGACGCCAAGGTGCGTGCGCTGACGTCGAAGACGCAGGGGATGAGCTCACCTGCAATCTTGTACATGTTAGGAATCATGAGCAGCAGACCCTGCGAAGCGGTGAAGGTGGTGGTCAGCGCACCAGCCTGCAGCGAACCGTGAACGGCACCGGCAGCACCGGCTTCCGACTGCATCTCCTGGACGCTTACGGTCTGGCCCCACAGGTTCTTACGGCCGCGGGCAGCCCACTCGTCAACATGCTCAGCCATAGGCGAGCTCGGGGTGATGGGGTAGATAGCAGCTACCTCCGAGAACATGTAACTCACGTGAGCTGCAGCCTCGTTACCATCACAAGTAATGAATTTCTTTTCTTTTGCCATAAATAATATCTGACTTACTTATTTGTTGTGAGTTAAAATTATACTTAGCCTTTTTTACGGCCGCAAAGATACCTAAAAATAGTGATAGTGCAAAGCAAAGATGGCAAAAAAGTACGAATTATTTGTTTTTCTTATTGCTTTCCTTATTCTCTGTTAAAAGGGCTTGATAGCGTCCGTCGTGCTGACGAATGCAAAAAACGCCCATTTCATCGGGCGGAAGTTCGTCGGTAAGCTGCAAAGCTACCCATCCCATAGTCATGCGCAGGTTTATCTCGACGAGAGGGTGGATGCTGAAAGAGGTGTCGGTTGCCACTATCATGAGGTCTACGCCGAGTGGCCCCGTGTACCACCGTGGCAGACCGGACGTCGAGAGGATAGCCGACAGTCGGCCGCATGTTTCCTCCACCAGCGCCTGCGGCACATAGCGCGACAGCCGGCGTACCTTCTCATCTTCACTGGCGACGAGGTTCCCGGCATAGACGCCGCCGGCAGTAGTATCAAAGAGCGACAGGCCCTCGTAACTCACCTTGCCGCCCTCGGCCCAGAACTCGAAAGCGAAATCCTGCACTTTGTCGTAGAGCGGTTCCACCTCTACGCCGCCTTGGTTGTGTAGGGTCCTACGCATCCACGCCACTGTCTTGTCGCTGAGGGGCACCTGCCTGACGGGATGTACGCCTCTGCCGCTGCCGCTCCAGGGCGCCTTCAGTATAGCCTGGCAGCCATAAGCTTTTATCGCCTCGACCGCTTCTTCCTCTGAGGTGCACCATGCCGAAGTGCCGACGAGTGTTCCGCAGGCAAAGGCTTCGTCCCATCCGGCTTGCAGCCGTGCCAACAAGCCAACGGCCGTCTTGCGCGATGAGTAGGCTCTATAGGCCTCCATCTCATCGTCGGTCGGCAGCAACACTGTCGGCACGTTGAGCTCTCTCAACTGCTTGACAAGCAGAGGACTCCAGCCCCAGGGGAGAACGTACTCCAAAGAAGAATACAGCAAGCCGTCGGCTGATTCTGCATGGCTGATGGGCTGTGAGCCATGGCCTCGGACCAGAGTGCCGTCGCGCAGCAGGATGAGGTCGTCAGCCTTAGCCCACCGCAACGGCAACCGCTCGAGGTCGGCTGCCATCTGCAGGGCTGAGGCCGGCGGCGTATAGTGAGAAGTGCCGGCTGCCAGCGCAAGGTCGTTCTCAGGATTAAAGAAGAGGAGTCGCAAAGAGCGGTTCTATCAAAGGTTTTGCGTTGGTGTTTTTGTATTCCTTATTTTTCGAAGGCCAGCTTAATGAGCATATCGAGCTGCTTGAAGTGGGCTCGTGTGGCAGCATCGCCGCCGCCCTGGCGCACGCGTTGCTGTATCTGCTGCAGGGCTTGCAGCACGTAGGGGCGCGACTCCACGTTCGTGCCGCTGTTCCAGGCCTCGATGAGACGGCTCACGGCCTGCGCCTGCACGTAGCGGCGCCAGCGGTTGGGATTGGCGTCACTGAACAGCAGGCGCACGACGTCGGTCGTATAGTCGGTCGGCTGGTAGGCGTTGGAGGCGTAGCTGTAACGGACGATATTGTTGAAGGTCGAGGCGGAGCACAGCGCGCTGACGGCCTGGTCGGCCAGAGGCTCTATGATGCCGCGGGGGTTGGCGGTGAGGCGTTGTACATAAGGCACGTTGATGAGCCAGGTAGGCTCTTTCAGCACCTGCTCGTCGAGCCATTTCATAGCACGCTTCACACGGCTCTTCTCTTCAGGTACATACACGTCGCCAGGCTCTTCTACGCTCTTGTAGTTGTGGTAGACGCCTCCGATGTTGCGGCCTACATGGCCCACGTAGCGACGCATCTGTCCTACAACGCTGTTGTACATCTGGCTGAGGTTCTCGCCCAGGTCGCCCTCTTCGCGTACCCATTCGGGCAGGTTGCCGATGATGCGCTTGAGGTTCTTGATGCCGTAGTCCGAGGCACGCATGGCATCGTCGCCGAGGTCTTCGGTCTGGGCTCGCGGGTCGTTGTCGTAGCCTTCGCCTCCAAACCAGTAGCGACGGCTCTTGGCCAGCTTGGCTACGGTCATCTTGTTCAGCAGCAGGCGCTCTTGGTCGGCCTCGCTGACGTATTCGCCGTCGGAGTAGAGGATAGGAGCCGTCACGTCGGGGAAGTATTTGTAGCCCCACTCGATGGCCCACTTATCGTAGGTGTTGATGCGGGGGAAGATGCCTGCGGCGCTTATCTTATCCTCGGGCTGTGCCACGTAGTTGAAGCGGGCGTAGTCCATGATGCTGGCCGTGTGGCCGTTGGCTTCCACCCATGCCTTGTCTCGCAGGCTGTCGACGGGCGTGGCCGAGCTGGCGCCCATATTATGTCGCAGACCTAAGGTGTGGCCTACCTCGTGCGAGCTGACGAAGCGTATGAGCTGCCCCATCAGGTCCTCGTCGAAGCGCATACGGTGGGTGCGGTCGTCGACGGCACCGGCCTGCGTCAGGTACCAGTCGTGGATGAGCTGCATCACGTTGTGGTACCAGCCTATGTGCGTCTCGATGATCTCGCCCGAGCGGGGATCACTGACGTGCGGACCGTAGGCGTTGGAGATGGGCGAGGCCAGGTAGCGGATGACGGAGTAGCGGGCATCCTCGAGGCTCATGCCTAAAGAGTCGGCATTCTCGGGCCATTCCTCGGCGCGGATGGCGTTCTTCCAACCAGCCTGTTCGAAGGCTACCTGCCAGTCGTTGACGCCCATAATCAGATACTTACGCCATTGCTTTGGCGTGGCTGGGTCGATATAGTAGACGATAGGTTTCTTCGGCTCAATGAGCTCGCCGCGCTTCATCCTCTCGACGTCTTCCTCGGATTTGGGCTCCAGACGCCAGCGTGTGGCCATCGAGCGGCGGCGCACTTGTTGCTGACGGTCGCTGAATTCGCGGTGGCTCTCGGTGAAGTAGCCCACGCGCTCGTCGAAATAGCGGGGACGCATAGGCTCCTTGGGCAGCAGGACGAACGAGGTGTTCAGGCGGAAGGTGGCCTGACCTGTCAGCGAGCTCGCCAGGTTCGTCTGCCCCTGGTTGCCGTTGCGTGCCGCATAGGTCTTCACCGTCTTCACTTCGGTGTTGATGGGATAAGTGCTCACGCTGTCGATGTAGCTCTGCTCGGCTTTCAGCGCTGCCACCTTGAAGCGTTCTTTCGTCTGCTCGCCAAAAGCGGTGATGACGTTGTCGCCGCGCAGGAAGTCCGTCACCTTGATGCTTGTGTGATGGCGATGGAGCGAGTCGCCGCTCTCCTTGTCGACCTTAAAGCTGGCCACGATGGGGTTCTCCGTCGAGGCTTCCAAGGCACGGTGTATCTGGTCGGTGCTGTCGGCCGTGGCGTCGTAGGCCAGCACGCGCAGCAGCACCTGCTCGCCATGTTTCTCGAAATAGAGCACATGGCTCGACACCAGCTCGCCGCCGTACACGCCCAGGTTGACAGGTGTCGCCACGAAGCGCGTCGTGCACAGGAACGGACGGCCCAGCAGCGAGTCGGCTATCTGGAAGTAGTAGTCGTCCTTGTGCTTCTGCACGTTGAACAGGCCTTCCACTGGTGCCGGCCGCTTCTCCTTCTTCTCAGCAGGTTTTGCGGCAGCCTCTGTCTTGGCCGCTTTCTTCTTTTTCTTTTTGAAAAGTCCTGCATCAGCAGGAGCAGGCAGCAGCACCAGCGCTGCCAGCATCATAACTAATACTCGTTTCATATTAATTCATAATTCTTAATTCGTCACTCGTCATTGACCTCCGGTCGAGCCTGCTCACGCTCGGCATAGCTCAAACGAGTTTGGCTCTGCTCTCGCTTAATCGCAGCCTTCGTCACTCGTCACTTTCCCTGATGCACCGTCACCTGCGGGAACGGGAAACCTATGCCGGCGGTGTTGAAGGCGCCGTAGATCCGTTCGCGCATATCAAACATCACCGACCAGTAGTCCACATTATTCACCCATGCCCTCACGGCCAGGTCTACCGAGCTGCTATTCAGTTCCTTGAGCAACACCGTGGCAGCGGGTTCTTTTAAAATGCGCTTGTCGGCTGCCAGTAAGTCGAGCACCACCTTCCGCGCGCGCTCCACATCCTCGCCATACTCGATGCCGATGGTCCATTCCGTCATTCGCGTTGGCGTATGTGTGTAGTTCGTTATGCTGCCGCTGCTCATCAGGCCGTTGGGCACGTAGACCTCCTTGCCGTCGAGCGTCTTCAGTATGGTGTGGAAAATCTGTATGGCCTGCACGCTGCCTTGCACTCCCTGAGCCTCAATCCAGTCGCCAACCTTATAGGGCTTTAGGAACAGCAGCACTATGCCGCCGGCGAAGTTCTGTAGGTTGCCGCTCAGCGCCATGCCTACGGCCACGCCGAACGAGGCCAGCAGAGCCGCGAAACTCGTAGTGTTGACGCCTAAGGCGCCCACCACGGTCACTATCAGCAGCACTTTCAACACTATGTCGAGGAAGCTCCTCACGAATGTCTGCACGCTCACCTCCACCTCGCGACGCTCGAGAAAGCGAGCCACGAGGTAGTTGACAAGCTTAATGACATAGTGACCTACAAAATAGACGGCGGCAGCAATGAGGATGTGTTTGCCGGCATCCAGAGCCCACGTGATGAGCTGACTGACGACCTGCTCCCAGTGCAAATTTCCGGCTGCCAGCTCGCGAGTGAAAGTCTCCACCGTCGGGGCCGCCTGCGCTGAGTCGGCCGCGACTTGTACGTTTTGCAACAATTGTATCAACATAATCTTTCAGCGTTTTTTTCGCTTTTTTTCATGATTAACCACTCCTTTCCGCAGTGATTAATTCCTTTTGTCGGCCGCAAAGATACAAACTATTTTGCATTCGCCGGCGATTAGGCGAAAGAAATATAACGCTGAAATCATGAATGGTAACACTACCGGCCCTTCAGAAGCAAAACAAGTCGTTTCTCTTCCGAACGCTTGGGCGTGTGGAGCAAAAGGCTTAAGCTAATTTGCAAAAAGGCTTAAGGGTTTTCCGCAAAAGGCTTAAGCTAATTGGCAAAAAGGCTTAAGGGTTTCTGGCAAAAGGCTTGGGCGTATTCGCTGATGCAACCGGCCGTGTTGAGGTAAAACAACTTGTTTTACTCCTGAACGCTTAAGGGTTTTGCTCTACACGCTTAGGCCTGCAGGCCTAAACAGCTGGCACATAAGTGAGTATAAGCTCTTTTTAGGCTGTCGGGAAGCAGTGACGGTGAGTGACGGTGAACGATTCACCGTCACTGTCTCTAACGCGCTCATCTGCCATGAGTTACGACGAAAAGTGACAGTGACGGTGAATTTCCTGAAAAATTTATTTCGCTTATTCAGCAAACTCCGGGCTTGCTACTTAATCACGTTGAAATATATTCTACAGGTTATGACTACGTCTTCAAACTTATGATGTCTTTTGAATCTGATAGGAGCGATAGTGTAATAGGCCCCGGAGGATAGTTTCTTGTGCTTTGAAGGGTGGTAATAGTCACCTTTGAAATAATCAGTATTCCCGTTCCATGATGCCTGATATGTATGTGAATTGCCCACTACAAGATACCTATTTCAGGCAGGGTAATCTACATCACTATTATCCCAGGGAATACCAAAATCTTTATCCCCTTCCGCCGAGAACACCCTGAAAAGTTTATGGTCAAAAAGATCGTTTTCTCTCGCTCTTTCTCCACTGACGTTAGTCGCCGTCACGTTGAAAATGATGTCTTCGTTCTCACGGAATAATACTGTCCGTTCGCCTCGGGCATTTTCGAGATGGAAATCAACTCTATAGCCATCGGCTTCCTGTGAAAACGTACTGAGGCTGGAATCCAGCGGCTCAAGCTCCTCATCGTTGCAAGCGACACAGAAGAATGAGATGAGCGAAAGTAGGAAAATTGACAGTTTAGTTTTAATAATGGTTCTGATTTTCCTGATTGAAAATAATGAAAAAAATAATTACCGTTACCTCACGAATATATTAAGAATGCTTTGGGTGCGAGTCAAGGGACTATTTGGAAGTCAACCCTGCAAACTAAATCAAAATCAAGATGCCTGTGGTGAACGGTGATCGGAGCCATTGCGTAATAGTTGCCAACAGCGAGTCTGGGAATAGAACTGGCCCGATGGAATGAGATCTTTTCTGATCTGAATCTCTCCCCTTCGCAGAAATACCATGGAGCCTTAATGTTGAGTGAGCCATTAGCTCCGTTGATGATAAGTATCTGGCTCAGTATTTTATCCCATGTTCTGCCTAATAGCTCGCCTTCTGAGGTGAAGACAGAGAAACAATTATCCGGTACGTCTATCTCCATAATTGGAAGTTCTACTTCATCCAGGATGTCGTCTAAGGGAATGCCCGAATCCACGGCCTCTTGTATTTCAGAGAGAGTATGACCTATGCCCGTGGTGTCAGATAAATTTACCAGCCTGACGTTGAAATAAATTTCCTCTCCTTCGTGAAAAACTTCCGTACGTTGGGCTTTGGAGTCCGTAAGGTAGAATTCCATCAAACAATTGTTCTTTTCGACGGATAAAATACTTTTTGTCTTATCTAATGGTTGCAACTGCTCATCCGAGTCGCTACATGAGATGCAGAGGAAAGGAAGGATGAGCGAAAGTAGGAAAATGGACAGTTTAGTTTTCATAATGTATGAGAGTTTTGTTTGTTAAGACCGCAAATATAGGAAAATATAATCTATTTAACTTGAATCTGACTATTTTTTTGAACTTACCATGAACTTTTTTGTTATTATTTCATTGCCGACAATAGCTCTGATGGCATAAATGCCATCTTCCCAACTGGAAATATCAACAATAAATGGCCCATTCTCTGCCTTGCCCGTGAATATGGTTCGCCCCGAGGTTGTATTTATGATTTCCAACCTCCAATCTTTAACTTCTTGTCGTTCCACGGATGCCTCCGCTCGTTTTTGTGTTATAGAGAATGTGCAGTTACTTCCTTCGTTGTTAATTGTGAGTTCGTATGGTTGGCTGAGAATTATCTGGACTAGCGGGTCGTTTGCAACGACAGTGAATTGGAATACGTTGCAACTGTTAGGGTATGTTCCCGTAATTGTAATTACTGCCGGTATGCCAGGCTGGGCGACGCTGTTCGGATTAATTGGCCCAATGATATCAGGAGGTAAATATTTTACGCGGAAAGAAATAGTGTTGCCGCTAACAGTCCAGTCTAACACTGCATCTCCGGTCTTAGTTATGGTCGCCCCGATGAACTGCTGGGACTGGAAAGTTATCGTACTTCCTTTGTTAACCTCAATCGTACTTCCGCTGACAAAGGAGCCACCAGAGGCGGGATAGCTCCAAGTCGTGCTTGTGAAAGCATCTTGAAGGTACGATCCGTGTAGGTTGGCTCCGGAGTCTAAGGCTTTCTCTGCTCGTTTTCTCTCTACTCCGTTCTGTGATATAGTTGCAACTAAGGTGTTGTGGAAATAAGCCGTGTCAGACCTGTTGACAGTACAGGCGAATGGGTTGGTCGGATCTACAGTTATTGGTAATGTAGGTGTCGCGAATTTCCATGACCAAATAACGGAGAACTCACTTGGTAGTTCTTTTATCCGATAAGTTGTTAGTCCACATGGAATGGCTGAGCCATCAATTTCCATACATGAAACGACATCGCCGCTATTCGTAGTCGTGTTGAGATTATTTGTCGGATTGAGCCAATCTTTTAGTCGGGTATCAGGGGTGCCTCCTCCGTCCCAGGATTTAGAGAATTTCCCGCAAAATGCATCGGTCTGTTCGCATGGCGCCGTTTCATCTCCTGAACCGCCATGCAATTGTCCTACAAGCTTTTTTGACCCATTAAGCAGAGGCGCTCCAGAAGATCCAGTCTGTGTAATTCCTTCATCGAACGACGCATACCAATAGCAATTCTGATAGTTCCCCTCATAACCGCTCGATAGTAGATAATCATCTTCAATTGATATTTTCATAATGTCCCCCTTCGGGTGATGGATACAAGCACCGCTTGTTGGTGTGTTACCACTCCTGTCCCATCCTAACCAAGTCAAGTATGGATTATCCGATAAATCGTCATTAAGTTTTAGCAATGCAAAGTCTGTATTCTTCCATGCAGATTTAAACGTTGCACCTTGATATAAAGACATTATTGGGTATATGTTTAAGTCACACATTGCATATTTCCACCCGAAGAAAAAGGCCATCTCCTGCGTAGCGGCTTTTTCCTGATTGGAAAGAATTCCATTATTGTCTGTATCCAAGCAGTGAAATGCCGTCAACACATATGGCTCCAGTGACTTATCAGAATCCATCACCAAGGCGCCAGTGAAGTTATAATCTCCATTCGGTCCGATTATCAAGCATACGGCGTTGGACTCATAATTGTAATCGGACTCGCATGCGACATTAACATTACAAGAATCAGATACTCCTAAATAGTGATTGATTAAATCATCTCTTGTCCAATCCCCGACTCCATGAACAACACGGCTAATTACTAACGAGGACTCCCCTTTATGATCCTCTGGTTCGAATAGGTATATGGAGGCTTCATCTCCTGGAATTAGACTGGTTAGGAAATGTCCGTTTTGTGGAATATCCTTTTGTCTGACAGGGCCGAAACATAACCGTTCATCCTTACTGACTATCTCCAAATAGCCACCCGAAGGAAGTCGGAATTGGTCTAGGACGAAATTGAGAGTATAGGCTCCTGCAGAAGATATTACTATGGACCACTCACGTCCGTCTTTCACTTCTCTCCATTCCCCGTCCGACAAAGTGAGGTTAACATCGAATCCTTTTCCGATTGAGTTGCCGACTTGAGCTCGTCTCCCCCGCTCAAAGTCCACAAAATCAAATGAAGCCATTCTGTGAATCACGCGATTATCCCATAAAGAAGAATTTCTGTGGTATCCTGATTTCTGGTTGCCGTCTGAAATCATTCTTGTAAAAACTTGAGCACCCAGATTCAAGATAATGCAGAGGTTTAAAAATAGAAGAATGATAATTCTTTTCATAGCAAAAATGTTCTTAATTTGATTTGTCTTGTTGATTAAATGCCCATTCCATCGACTCTGTTGAATCGATGCGCTCGGCCCTAAGGACGCTTCTTCGAACGAAGCGAGTCTGAAGAAATGGGCGTTTTTTGTGTTTAAAGGGTAATTTCTCCCTCGAAGGTCTGGCTGCCGCGAAGGACCTGGATGGTGTAGGTGCCGGAGAGGGTGGTGGGCAGTTCCATGTCGCCCTCTATATATACAAATGTAGAGAACACGACATTGTCGTTCTCGTCCAAGAGCTGGATGGTGGAGCCAAGAGTTCCATTGCCTGCCGTCAGCGTGTAACCGTCTATATATAAGACGGGTACGAGGGCTGGGGAACGAGGATGTCCGCCATTATCAGGTGTAGTCTTGATGGGGGGTAATTGAATAGGACCTGGGTCGGCATACATTGCCGTGACAGCAAATAGCGCCATGAAAAAAATGAAAGATTTATGTTTCATAATAATGCCTTTTTTCTTTGGCACCACAAAGATATGGCATTATTCTCTATTTACAATCAGCAGGACACAACTTCAAATACACTTTTTATACACTTTTTTAATAATTGGAAGTGTATCCAATTATCTATCATCAGATTACAATTTATACACTTTGTATACACTTTTCCATAATCATGACTTATGTTTTGGACAGAAGTGTATCTAAAAGTGTTGTGTCATTGGAATCAAACAACCGTTTAACGGCTCTGCTACGAGCATTGGACACATTCTGTTCAGAAGTTCCCAGCAGGGTCGCCATCTCATTTGTGATAAAGCCCAATCGCGAAAGGACGCATACTTTAAACTGCAGTTTCGGCAATCTCTTTTCTGTGGTTATCAGATAATAGAAGCTGTAGTGA
>FLNY01000126.1_pt1 | contig 37813 bp, 32 predicted proteins | sample 1140381 | NCBI WGS metagenome assembly FLNY01 (sample SAMEA3878172, study PRJEB12797) | bioreactor metagenome | biome: Moose rumen | place: Sweden | collected 2011-10 | reverse complement strand
GTTCTGAGCCATATTCTGGGCGGAACTGGCGGCCTTTTGGGCAGAACCGGCGGCGTTCTGCGCTGCATGCTGTAAGGAACTTGTAGCGTCCTTCGCTGTTTTCTCCAAACCAGATACGGCTTCTTCCGCACCTTTCTTGATAGAGTCTGATAAACTGTCGAGAAATCCCATGCTTTATGTATTTATATTATATATAAAGGTATATTTGTAATAAAAATCCTTGGAATCTCCGCGACGGAGATTCCAAGGGAAAGAGAAAGGACTTAGTTGTCGATTGTCCAACGATTGTTGTGACGGGCATTGCCAATGGAGATTTCCTTGGCAGAGATGGTGAACTCCTCAAACTGCTGAGTCTCGTTCTTGTTGTCGTAGGTTTCAGCATACTCTACCATGTATCCCTCCTTGAAGTCGAGATGCTTCATTTCACCACCCTGACGGTTGGGGAAAGAAATGGTGCCCGACTTGCTCATGTAGGTGTCGCACATCCATTCGAGAAGTTCGGTGTTGCCGTCGTCATTCGATTTTACCTTGATGTAGATTTTACCACCGCGGGTGGTACCTGTGGGCTGACCTTCAACATCGGTCTGCTGGTTCAGTTCATAACGAACATACATTACTTCGCGCTCGGCTATGCCGTCAGCGTTCAGCGTTACGGTTCTTGTTGCCATATTATTTTAGTTTAAAAATGAATAATGTTAATACTTTTTATGAAACATTCTGATCCCATTCAACACCTGCCTGTCCGTTGTGGCCGGTCAGTTCGATGAAGAAGTTCTTGGCGGCGAAGAAAGGCTTTATCTCCACCTCGATCTTGATGTCCTTTGTCTTGGGATCCTGATTGATACCCTTCAGATTATAGTTCTCAATAAGCTTGCCCGGCCCCTTGTAGTCGCTCAGGAAGTCGTGCACAGCCTGCTGTAGTTCTGCCTTCACGGCCGAGTTCCAGTTAATGAAGGCCTCATCGTTGAAGAAATTTTGGAATACCTTTCCAATCCAGTCGAAAACGCGCACGATAGGATACTCCTGTAATCCGAGAGTAGCACCGTTGTAAAGCGAACGGTTGGAGAAGGCCATGGTGCGTCCGTCTTCTTCCACCATTGGGATTACACCCTGGTCAATCAAGGCTGCAATTTCCGACTTGCGCAAGTCAAGGCGTGCACCCTTCACATTGTTCAGGGTACCGAATTTCTTACCTGCGGCACCTTGTGCAATTACAATCTCATCGGTGTTGGTCATGCGGCCGGCCAATGCTGCCGATGCCGGAACATAAAGATCATCGTCCTCATCGGCAAGTTCCGATTTCTTACGGCCGAGCAGATAGTTGCAAGTCATCACCACATTGGCCAGCTTGGCATCCTGCCCCTGCAGTTCGGCGTCGTCCAGTTCGTCCTTCAGCATGCTGAAGTTCTGGCTGTCCTTGAAGTCGGTAACCATCATCACCTTGTTGCGGCAAGCGGTGTCTGCCCACATGCGGATGGTGTTGGAGTCCCCCAGATAGCCGGGGATGACCAGCAAGCTGTAGTTGTTCTTCAGACTCAGACGGTCGTAGTATTTCTCAATCTCGTCACGGATGGCCATGGTATCTTCCGAATCATGGTATTCCAATTCGTCCTTGTTAACATTCATCAATGTCAGGCAATCCATCTTACCCTGACCGGCATTGGCAAAGAAAGAGTCGAGCGCACGATAGGTCACTTCCAGTTTCCTGATTTCCTCGTGAACATTGAAGAGGTTATTCTTCAGGTTCTGTTCCGCTTTCTCACACTTTGCCTTGCAGGCATCGATAATCTCCATAGGGTCGGTACCTCCTTCATCGAGAATGCTTACCCAAAGTTCCAGTTCGTTTTTCAGTTTCTGACGGCTGTCAGCATACGCTGCGTCGGAGAGGAAGATGTTCTTCACGGCCTTACGACGAGGATCCATGTTCTCAACACCCTTAATCAGGCCTTTCACCATTTGGAAACCACCAAACTTGTTCAGTCCGTCAAGGCTTTCCTGTAGCAACCCCGCAGGATTTTCTATCTTTTCCCTTTCACGAAGTTGTACGGCCTCACCTTGAGCTTCTTTTTTCAGTTCTTCTGCTGCCATATTCTTTGTATTTTTGTTTTTTTGATGTTTTTAATTACGATTATTCTTATTCAGCCTCTTCAATCTCTGCCAGCAGAGCCTTCAGGGCGTTCTTCAGATTTCCGCGTGCAGCCTCGTCTTTCAAGGTGTTGCGCAGGGTCTTGTTCTTCTCCAGCTGGCGAATCACGGAGTTGTAGGCGTCAATCTTACCCTTGGTAGCTCCGAGGAGTTCGCTCTGGCCTATGAGTTGTTCGTCCTCAAAGTCTTTAATCTGCTTGAAGTCGAAGTCTTCATATACGGCACCGCCTTCTTCGGTTTCGAGGGTGACATCCTTCTTGCTGGGCTGATAGTGCTCGAAGACATCCTTCATGCTCTTGGGCTTGAAGCCTTCTCGCTCTTCGTCGGTGTTGGGTGCCTCGTCAGTAAACTGGTCGGCATACAAAGCACGGTTTTGCGGGAACTCGATGATGCCGTCTTGTGCTTCTACATCGAGAACTTTTGTAATAACAGTTTTTCTTGCCATAATAATTTGGGTTTTATAGTTAATAGAAAATTTTATACTTTTTCTGCATCTGGAACTTCAGCAGGAGCCTGCTTCTCGGAAGCCGTCTCGGCAGGTACGGTTGTGTCGTCGCCATCGGGCGAATCGATGTCCCAGCTGATTTCCTGCTTTTCCTCGTCATACTTCATCGTAACGGTATCGCCCGGTGCAACGGTGCCGGCAATGATGAGTTTGGAGAGTGGACGGCGGATTTCCTTGCGGATAATGCCGAGGATGGGGCGTGCACCGTAATGGGCGTTGAATCCCACCTTCGTCACATACTTGCGTGCAGACTCGTCGATTACCAGAGTTATGTTTTGCTCGTTGAGCGTCTTCAACAGGTTCTTGATATGAATGTCGAAGATACGGTCTATCATTTCCGGTGTAATCGGAGAGAAAGGAACGATTTCGGTCAGACGGGCAAGGAACTCCGGACGGAAGTTGCCCTGCATCACCTCGAGCAGTTTGTCATGCGTTGGTACCACGCCTTCACCAAACGATTTGAAGATGTAGTCGCTGCCTATGTTCGATGTAAAGATGATGAGTGAGTTGGAGAAGTCCCCAACGCGTCCGAGGCGGTCGTGCAACTTACCCTCGTCAAGGATTTGCAGGAAGAGGTCGAACACCGACTTGTGGGCTTTCTCTATCTCGTCGAACAGCACTACGGAATAGGGATGCTGGCGGATTTGGTTGACAAGAAGTCCACCTTCTTCATATCCTACATATCCCGGAGGCGCACCATAGAGCAGTGCCACGGAGTGTTCCTCCTTGTATTCCGACATGTCGAAGCGGAGCATGGCGGTCTCATCGTCGAACAGGAAGTTGGCCAGCGACTTGGCCAGCTCGGTCTTTCCTGTTCCCGTCGGGCCGAGGAAGAAGAACGAGCCCATTGGCTGCCCCTTCTTGTTCAAGCCGGAACGGCTCTCGAAGATGGCATCGAGGATGCTCTTGATGGCATGGTTCTGTCCCACCACGCGCTTGTGCAGGATTTCCTCGGCATTGCCCAGTTTCTCGCGTTCCTCGCTCTGTATGTTACCCATGGGAATGCCCGTCATCTTTGCCACGACATCGCGCACGGCATCTTTCTCCAGTTTCACCTCGCGTGGTTCGTCCTTCTTGTCTTCGGCAAGTGCCTCCATTTCGGTGGCAATCTTTACCGACGACATGGCGCGGTCCAGGAGGTCGAGTGCCGACGACGGCAGACGGCGGTCGGGCATGTAACGCTTGGCCAGCCGCACAATCTCTGCAGGAACTTCGTCCTCGATGGGGAGGTGATGGAACTGCTCATAGCTCTCTCGCTTGGCATTGATTATCTCTACGGCCTGTTCCTCGTTAGGCTCCTCGACGGTTATTTTCTCGAAGAAGGCGGTGAATTCCTTATCCTTTTCAATATCCTTGGTATAGCCGTCGATTGTGGAGGTACAGATAACCTGCAGTTCGTTTTTCGAGAGCAGGCGTTTCAATCCTGGCAGGATGCCGTTCAGGGTCGACTGTTTGTCTTCCACGCGGTGGAAGTTCTCAATCACGAGAACGGGCTGTGTCTGTCCGAGCAGGGACTCTGAAACTTTCTTGAAGCGGTCCTCTATTTCTCCTTTGTAGCTCACGCCTTGGCTCAGCGAAATCAAGTCAAGTTCATAGGGTTGCAAAGCCTCCAGTGAAGCAGGCACCTTCTTGTCGCGCACACGCTGTACGATGCCGTTGATCAGGCTGGTTTTTCCCACGCCTGTCTCACCGACAATCAAGATGTTGGCGCGGTCCTTGCGGGCCAGCACCTCGACAATGGAGAGGATTTCCTTGTCGAAGCCGATGATGCTGCTCTCCGGCACCTCGTCGAGCATGGCAACACAGAACTCCGCCATGTCGGGAGTTCCGGCCGAGCCCTTGGGTGAGATGCCGCCTGCAGAGGCCGTGGGCACAGGTTTCTTGGCAGCAGGGTCTGAACCGATGATGGCAATAATCTTGTCGGCCTGCAAAGGCATGGTCTTGAGTTGCTCGTAGGAGAATCCCACGCCGGGTTTTGCCAGTGCTGCCAGCAGGCAGATGGTGTTCAACTCGGGCAGCCCTGCCTTCTCGGCAATGTCCATGGCTTCCTTCACGACATTCTGTGCATCGTGGGAAAGCTCTGCCTCTTTCATTCCATAGGGCGACTTGTCGCACTGTTTCATGCGCATGTCGGCCCAGTCAATCAGATAGTAATAGTCCTCATCGAGCGTGTCCTCAATGAAATTAACGAGCCCCACGCTCTTGTGCAGCATGGCACGCAGGAGGTGGGCGGGTTCAATCTTCGGCGACTTGTTGTCGGTTGCGAACGACTGTGCGATGTGCAGGTAGCCGGACGGAAGATTTTCTAGGATTTTAGCATACTTGTCCATCCTTTTAATAGATTTTATGTGTAGTGAGTAGATTATATTCTTTGTTCGTATCAGTCGGCCGGTTGCAGCAGGCTGGGCGGCACGAAGGTGACGGCTACTGCCGCAATGCCTTCTATCTGGACCACGACATGCTTGTTTTTCTTTATCCGCTTGATGATGCCTTCCACTCCGGCGAAGGTTCCTCCCATGATTCTGACGCGGCTGCCTTCCTTCCCGATGAAGTCCTTGTAGTCGAGGAACATCACGCTGTCGTCCTGGACGGATGCCACGCGGATGAAGTTCTCCATCTCGCGGTCGGGCACGGTCATGATTTCCTTTTGGGTGCGGTTGCCTGCCACGGGGCGCATCATGTAGCGCAGCGGCTCACATCCCTTCCGGGTTGTCTTCAGATGGGTCACCGCTTCCTGGGTGGAATGGATGAAAATAAGGTTGTGGATGGCTGGCACCAGCATTTTCCTTGCACCCTTGCGGGTCTTCACCACTTCATAGTGCATCGGAACGAAATTCTCAATGCCCAGGATGTCGAGTTCGGCCTTGACTTTCAGTTCCCGATGGTAGGTGACACGCATGGGAAACCATTTCAGGCTGAGCATGGAAAGAGGGGCGTTATTTCTGTAGTGTTCAGACAATAGGAGGGGGACACTACAAAAGTGATTGTAGATAGTTTTTCAGCAAGATAAAAACAGTCAATATAACGCTCCATATTTATGCACTGGTCTCCAGCAACAGCAACAGATTGTATATCGTCCTAACCAGCGCCTCCGGTGGGAGACAGCGGTTAATTGTCGCCAAATATACGCAAAAATTCATTACGCCCAAAGATTTCGCCGAAAAAATTAACGGGTGCATGCGTGAGAACGGTAAAAAATCAGGACAAATCTGGGCGGTGTTTTTTTAACTTTTGGGTATTTGTCGGAACAGGATCACTTGTGTCCACTAAAAATGGACGAGTAAAAAAAATAAAGTGATGTCAACTTTCCACAAAGTCAACATCACCATATGCTGCATTAAAAGACAAAATCACCAATCAAAACCATCAAACATTTTATGGCGATCTTTTTCCTCATAGTACTTAAAACGATTTGGCTTAAAATACCATCTCCAAATGGGTATGGCAAATAAAGGAGTAAGTGCGATACAAGTCCCTATGTATATAAGATTAATCCAAGATCCAGCCTCACGAGGAATTGCTACTCGCCTAAATATAAGACCAATTATAATAAAAAGCGATGTGATCATGTCATAAAAAGACTAAATTGTGAATATATCGCTTGAACCTAATCGATTTTATGATAAATTAAACCTCAATCTTTCGCTGCGAGACGATGCGGATGAGTTCGTACCTCACGTTTCCTGAATCCTGCGGGGGATTGGCAAGCGTGGTTTTCTTCACCAGCAGTTCGTACTCGTTTCCTTTCTCGTAGGTAAAGCCCGTGATTTCCATGAAACTGATGCACTTCCAATTGGCTGCACCTGTCTCCTTAATCAGCATACCTTCAACATAATTGTTGTCTGGAACATTCTGATAAGTTCCAGTTTCTGCTGATACATAGAGCGTCACCTGTTCCACTTTGTCTTCATTGTCATCGTCGCTGCTGCAAGAGGCGAGGGAGAAGGCAGCAAGCATCATAAACATGATTCTCCAAATCTTCATTGTTTTCATTTTCGTTATAATTTTGATGTTAATGTTCTACTTGATTAAACGCCGAAAAACCGAAAATCTTGCGCTTGAACCTAATCGATTTTATGATAAATTAAACCCTGTATTCTGTATGTAGTTGTGTGACAGAGGGTTATGTTGTGTTTCGCTATAGAATTTCAATCATTTCGAGGGGCTTCGGGTGGTTTTTCCGGCGGTTTTTTATGGAATTGTCCCAAAGTGTGCTCAGTTTGTGTGCAACAAAGATAGCATTTTTTCTGGCGGCAGGCAAAAAATCTGGACATTTTATTTGCTGGTTTTTGACCTGATTTTTGCCATGATGCAGCGAGATAATTGCCAAAATGGAATTAATGTTGGCGTTAAAGGCTTGTCGGTGCATGGATTTTAACATACGAGAGGGTAGTGGTTGCAGATGGATTGGGCCCCGATTGCGCTGCAAGAGAGGCCCAATTGGAAAACGATTGACGCCAAACGGCAGAATAACCGGGCGTAAGTTGCTGACAGTCAGCAGAAGTCCCAAATACGGGCTTTTCTCCGTTTGGGTGGCGCCAGTCCCCGCCGGCCGGATTTTAACACGGCAGAAATGTTAACAAAATCCGAATTTCGTAAACATTTTTGACAAAAAGGCATTTGACGGATTTGCCGGATACCCTGTTCTATGGGACTGCAGCATTCACATCTTCCGCCCCGTCTTGGCGGCATATTCCGCCTGGGCTTTCTTCATCTGGGCAATAAACGCTTCACTCCCTTGAAGGGCACAGAAGCCAATGCTGGCGGCAGTGCGGCTGGCATCGACATCACTCTGCCAGTGAGCGCCCACAATGACACGGCTGTTGCAGTAGTCCCAGCCACGCTTGAACAACTCGCTGGCACGCTGAGGAGCAATCTGGGCCAACAGCAGCGAGATGCCCCATCCGCGCAGACTGTGCCCCGACGGATAACTCCCTTCGCCACGCAAATAGGGCTCTTCGTGCGAAGGCATCGAGTCGTCGAAGCGCTCAAAAGGACGCTGACGCCCGTAGTGGGCCTTGACTTCCTTACGCATAGGGTCGGTGGTGGCAAGGCTTGTTTCCATCAGCTTCCAAATTTCCGGTGTGCCCGTTTCGGTTATCTCAAGCCCGAATGCATCCTTCCACTGAGCATATAGCTTTGCATGGTCGTCCCATTCGGCATCGGCAACAGCCTGTGCCACACGCACAGAATCTCTTCTCTGCTGCTTGCCCCATCCGTAACGCACTACATCGTTGGCGAACTCCGGGCTGTCGAATGCGGGAGGAGCTGGCATTATTTCAATCAGCCTGGGCAATTGCGCCAACTCAAAATAAGGCTTCACTTCATCCTGTGCTTGCATCGTAATCGCAATAAAGAGCGAAAGGGCAAACAAGAGCATTATCCTTTTCATCGTTTTGGGAGTTGTTGAGTTCGTTTTTTTTATAAGCACTATCAAAAATACCCCCTTCCGTGATGGTACGGTAGAGGTACCATACAATCGGAAGAGGGGTTAATATTTACTGATTTTTATACGAGGGGTTCCGGCAGCAGGCGACCCTGACAGTAGCGGGCCACAATATTGCGGTCGTCGCCGATGTAGACAAAGCGTTCAAGGCGCTGCAGGAGCGAATAACCATCGTCAACGAGGAGTGAACTGTCGTCTATGACCAAAGCGTCGAAATCGTAGCCCTGTTCGAAACTGCCCACTTTTCCGAAGAAACTTCCTGCCGACTTGGTGGCAATCCAGAAGGCTTCGGCCAAGGAGAGGAAAGCACACGAATTGTCTTGCTGGTAGTGCATCTTGCTCACCTGAATGGCGTAGATCATCATGCGGAAGATACTGAAGTCATGCCCCCCGCTCACATCGCTGCCAAGTCCCACGGGGATGCCGGCATTGAGGAAGCGGCGTATGGGTGCCATTCCCGAAGAGAGGTTGAAATTGGATGTAGGACAATGGGCAACCATGACCTGCTGCTGGCGGAGCATTTCGAGTTCATCGCCATCGCTCCAAATACAGTGAGCCATCACCGTAGGCGTCTGGCCGAACAGCCCATAGCGGTAGTAGGCATCAGCATAGTGGCGGCTCTCGGGCTCCAGCTCTTTCACCCAAGCAATCTCACCGTGGTTTTCAGAAAGGTGCGACTGTACAGGCAGGTTGTAGTTCTTTGCCATCTCACCACAGGCCTGCAGCAGTTCAGGAGTGCACGAGGGAATGAAGCGCGGCGTGACGATGGGGCGTACGCGGGAACCCTCATGCCCAAACTCCTCAACGAGACTGGCGTTGGCCTCAATGGCATCTTCCACTTTCTCCTGCAATCCTTCAGGGCAGTTACGGTTCATATTCACTTTCCCGACCAGTCCACACATACCGGCTTGGTCAAGAATACGCATAAGCAGGCGGGTACTTTCCAGATGGACCGAAGCAAAGGCCACGACGCGCATGGTGCCATGCCGCCACAAGTCGTGAACAAAATGACGGTACATCTTCTCGGCGTAGGCCGTGTCGGCATACTTGAGTTCCTCCGGGAAGGTGTAGTTCTGGAGCCAAGGCAGGAGTTCCTCGTCCATGGCAATACCCTGGTTGCGGTACTGGGGAGCATGGACATGCATGTCGTTCATGGCGGGAATGAGCAGACGGTCGCCCCAATCGGTAACGGGACAGTCGGACAGATGCTCGGGCAGTTCCCGATAGACGCCCTCCACCTTGCCGGCGTCCACAGCGACATAACCACGAGGAATCACCTCAAACTGGTTGCTCTGAGGCGTGTAAATAATATTGGCGCGATAAATTTCCATAGTATCAGTTAGTTAATGGTTATTGTTTTATTGTTGCAAAGATAACGATTATTCTTAATAAAAGGCGCAAAAAAGATTCTTTGCTTTTTTCTTTTTCAATTGCAAAAAGATATTTTTTAGGGTAAACATCATGGTTTTTTCAATAAAATAGTAACTTTGTAATCGAGATAAACCTACTAAAAACAAGAATATGTTACACAGTTTCACCAAAAATTACAACGATTTGTCGACGGAAGCAGGCTTCCAGTATGAGTTTTTCTGCGACTGCTGCGGCAACGGATTCAAGTCTACCTTCAAGGAGTCAACCACCTACGACAGCCGCAAGCGTACCGAGGGATTCGGTCATGGCGCAAGTATTCTGGGCAATCTCCTTGGAGGACGCATGGGCAATTTAGGCAATTTCATTGAAAGCGGTGCCAACATGCTGCGCGACCGGCTGGACGACCGTAGCCCTCAGTGGCGCAGGGAACAGGAAAAGACCTTCGACGAGGCACAGGAAGAGGTGAGGTCGATGTTCACCAAGTGCCCCTCGTGCAACAACTGGGTCTGCTCCGATTGCTGGAACGAAGAGGAAGGCTTGTGCATCAGCTGTGCTCCGCGTGAGAGTTCGTATGTGGCCAAGGCCCGTAACGAGGCCATGCGGAGGAACATTGACGAGCAGGCAGAAAAGGCCACCGTTTGGCAAGGGAAGATTGAAGAGCGCACCACACTGTGCCCCCATTGTGGCAAACCTGCCGGACAAGGCAAGTTCTGCAACAACTGCGGACAGCCGCTCAGCCTGCTGAAATGCCCCAACTGCGGCGCAGCAGTGCAACAGGGAACAAAGTTCTGCAGCGAATGCGGACATCCCGTGGGTGGAAAGACGGTTTGCCCGAAATGTGGCAAGGAACATGAGCCCGGTACGAAATTCTGCGGCGAGTGCGGAACGAAACTATAACCAAAAATGGGGAAAATCTATGAATGCAGGCTGACTGTCAACGGTCAGTCCGATTCGGTGAATTGCTCCATCGGCAATGAAGCCATCGAATTTACCTCCGCCAAAGGTCGGCGCAGCCTTGACTATGCCGACCTGCAAGACTTCCGCCTGATTAACTACCACCTCAAACTCATCTCTGCTTCGGGAGAGTTGGAGGTGTCGGAACTGGGACATGACACGGAACCGTTTTTCGAAAGCCTTTGGAATGCCTACAAGAAACGAAGTTGGGAGGCGTTGTTCGTTGAGGGTGCGTCCCAATATTCCGGCGAAGGAGACTATGCCTTTACGGAACAAGGAGCAGCACAGCACGGCATTGCCAAGGTGGAACTCTTTGACGATGCCCTCTGCCTCTGTCCGCACGATAACCTGGCACGCCGCATCCCGCTCTGTTTTGTCCAAGTGCCTGCATGTGAAGACTTCGGAATAAAGTTGCCCCTTGACACGGGCGACACCTACCAGATTCGCCGCATAGGGCGTGACACCCAGGCCGTGTTCGAAAGAATATGCACCCTGCAGAAAGCAGTGTTGAAACAATGGACTAACCTGCATCAGGAACTCACCCACAATATCGGACAACGGCTGGGCGATAAATTGCAGAATTATAAACACATGCAAGACTGCGGATGCAGGATTGTTTCCGGACTGTACCGCCTTGACGGCGACGGGTTCTGGTTTGCCGGACTCAAAAATGGCAAGGCTGCCGTGGAACTCGTCACACAAGAAAAAACTGCCACCTATCTTTATAGATACGACACGCCAGACAATGCTTTCGAGTATTCCATCCGGCACGCTATGGAAAGTGTCGGACTGCACCGCGAGGTTATATTCGCCGACTTGTCAGACAAGCCCTTGTACAGGATGACCGTGGAACGGAACTACCACCTGCGATTCCTTCGCGAGCACAACTGCGAGAGAGTTATTCATAACCAGTCGTGGGACAAGAATATCTCTGACTTCTTTCAAAAATAAAAGCAAAGAAATATGAAAAAGATTCTGTTTGTTATCGGTTCATTGAGAACGAAATCTTTCAACCGCCAGTTGGCTGACATGGCCAAAGAAATGATAGGCAACCGTGCCGAGGTGTCGGAACTCGATTACAGGGACCTGCCGCTGCTGAATCAGGACATTGAGCAACCGGAACCTTCTGCCGTGGCGCGTATCCGAAAGGCTGTCGACGAGGCGGATGCCCTTTGGATTTTCACACCGGAATACAACTTCAGTTACCCCGGGCACTTGAAAAACCTGCTTGACTGGCTCTCCCGTCCGGTAAAGCCAATGGACTATGCCACACCCACCTGCATCAACGGCAAGCAGGTCGCCATCAGCGGAGCCGGAGGTAAGGCTGCAACTGCCAACTGCCGGGCAAAACTAACAGAACTGCTCACTTTCATCAAGGCTGATGTACTGGCAGGGCAAACAGGCATCGCCGTGCCTGCAGAAGCATGGGCAACAGATGTGCTCATCCTCGACGATGAACAGAAAGCACAGTTAAGAAAACAAGTTGAAGCAATGGTCGGGTAAGCGACCACGCCGCTTTTATGTCCTTTGCAGGAGCAAACATATTATCTAAAACCTATACAGAGAATGGGGATAGATACTACCAATTATTATTGGCTGCAAGCAAATGGTGCTTACCATAAAAGTTTCATGATTTGCTTTTCATCTGCTTGTTCCTATACGCCATGGGGGTGCAACCGAAGTGCTGCTTGACAAACTTGCAGAAGAACGACGGGTTAGGCATGTCCACCTGATGGGCAATCTCCTTGGCCGACAGCGATGTATTAAGCAGATAATAGCGTATTTTCTCTATCAGTCGCTCGCGAATCCAGCAAGAGGGTGTCTTCCCTGTTTCATGTTTGCAGATGACGGATAGATACTTGGGCGTGATACACAATTGACCGGCAAAGTATTGCACCGTATGATGGCGACTGTCATCCTCGATCAGCAGCATCAGGAAGCGTTCCACTTTGTCGCTCTGCACCGAGGGGTACGCATCCTCGTGTGTGCTTGTTCCCTCAGAGGTTTCATGCTTCCGCTTGTCAATGATGGTCAGGATGTCATACAGTATGGCCTTGTGCAAGCCGCTCATCGATAGTTCTGAATACCTTGACGCTTCAGTTGCCAATTTCTTCCCTATCAGAATTTTGTATGTCCGGAAAAGTCTCCATTGCTCTTCCGTCAGGTGTATCACCGGGTTTTCGTTGGCAAAGAAAACATCCCGCAACACTTTCTCGTTGACGAATACTGCGTCTTGCGACTGCGTCGCCGGAAAACAATAGATGCCGCATGAGAAATCGCTGCTGTGCAATGCGTCCGTCAGCGTATGGAAACTGTTGCAGAGCAGCATGTCGCCAGCCTCTATCAGGTATTGTCTGCCGTTAATGTCTGTCTGCAGCCTGCCATGGTTGCATATCAGCACAATGAACATGTCCGGACGGAACGCCTTCTCATTCACCGGGAACTGACTGATGTTGTCGGCCATCAGAATCTTTCCGTCCATATAGGTCACTCGCTCAATGTTTGCCGCCTTTTCTTCCATACCTGTCGTTTTGGTTGTAAAGGTAAGAAATCCTGAGCATTTACTGATTACCTGTATTTACCTTTAAGTGTTCTATCTGTAACATTTTGACCCATCGGAGCCGTTTGGTTATATTCTACGGGAAATGTGGGACATCAATGAAAGGGGAAAAGAACATAACTTCGCGGCCGGTTTCTAAATGTATTCAAGATGAAGAAAGATCTATTGACGGCACTATCGGCCATCATGGCAGTGCTCATGCTGACAGGGTGCGGAAAGAAGACGGAAACGGAGATGGCTCCCACGAAAGTGAAAGTAATGAATGCACAGACTTCCTCCGTGCCGAAGGAGACCGTTTTCTCCGGAACAGTCGAGGAAGATCAAGCCACATCGCTTTCATTTCCAGTACCAGGAACGGTGAAACGCGTATTGGTATCGGAAGGACAGCGTGTGACGAAAGGGCAATTGCTGGCTGTCATCGACGATACTTCGCTGCGCAGTGCCTACGCTTCTGCCAAGGCAACGCTGACACAGGCAGAGGATGCCTATCAGCGCATGAAACAGTTGCACGACAACCACTCGCTGCCTGACATACAGTGGGCTGAGGTGGAGTCGAAACTGGAACAGGCGCGGTCGATAGAGGTGATTGCCCGCAAGAACCTGGCCGATGTCCGTCTGACGGCTCCCTCGTCTGGTGTGATCAGCCGAAAAAGTACGGAAGTGGGGCAACAGACTGCACCAGGTATGGAGGTGCTAAGAATGATTGATGTGGCACGAGTGAAGATGAAGATTAGCATACCCGAGCAGGAGATGGCATTCGTTCATGTCGGTATCCCTGCCACGGCAGAAGTGGAGGCACTCGGTGCACGCTCATACGACATAAAGGTGTCGGAGATTGGAACAACCGCCAATCCGCTGACACGCAGTTACGATGTGAAGTTCTCGGTCAGCAACAGCGACGGAGCCTTACGACCCGGCATGCTTTGCACCGTGAAGCTGGCGATGGATACCTCTGCCGCATCCGAGGAGGGTGTAGCCATCCCTGCTACTGCTGTGATGCTGACGGAGAAGAACACTCACTATGTCTGGGTGGTTCGCAAGGACAAGGCACACCGACAGGATGTAACCATCGCCGGAACGGCCGACCATGGTGTGCGTGTCCTGGGCATCGACCCTGCCTGTCAGGTCATCACCGAGGGCATGCAGAAAGTCTATGAAGGCTGCACGGTGACTATTATTAAATAAACGGACAGGACTGGATTATGAACATCGTAAAGACTTCATTCAACCATCACCGCATCGTCATCCTGCTGGTGACGGTTCTGATGATATTCGGCGTATACGCGCTGAAATACATCAATAAGAACGAGTTTCCCGACTGTACGGTGCGACAGGGCATCGTGGTGGCCGTATGCCCCGGCTCTACGGCTGAACAGATTGAACAGGAGGTGACGAAACCGCTGGAGGACTACATCTTTACCTACAAAGATGTCCGCAAGGAAAAGACCACCTCGACCTCAATGAGCGGCATGTGTGTGGTACAGGTGCAACTGAACGACGAAATCTTCAACAAGGAGGAGTTCTGGGCAAAATTCAAGCACGGAATGAACTATTTCAAGGCTCAGCTGCCAAAGGGTGTGGTGGCCGTGGTGGTCATGGACGACTTCGGCGACTCGTCGGCACTGCTCATCACAATGGAGAGCGATGACAAGACCTACCGCCAACTGGCCGACTATATGGACGCACTGAAGGATCGGCTGCGCACGGTGGAGGCCGTGGGACGCATGGCGGTGACGGGCATGCAGAAGGACCAAATCAGCATCATACTCGACAACGACCGATTGGCTGAATATGGACTAAGCGACCAGACGCTGGCCATGACGCTCTTCGCGAAAGGCTTTTCGACAACGGCTGGACGCATCAAGGACAGTGAGGGAGAACAGCCCATCTATGTGAATCGCTCGGAAGCTAATGTGGAAAACATCGAGAATATGATCGTGCTCTCCACACCGACGGGCGATGTCGTACGGTTGAAAGATGTGGCCGACATCCGACGCGAATATCCCTCGCCGGACGCTTATATTACAAATAACGGACATAAGTGTCTGCTGCTCTCTGTGGAGATGAAGAAAGGCAAGGACATTGTTGCTATGGGCAAAGCAGTGAAGGAGCAGATAGAGGAATTCAAGCAGACACTGCCAAAAGACATCACACTCTATAACATCACCGACCAGTCGAAGGTCGTCGACGATGCAGTCATGAAGTTCCTTAACGAACTGGCCATTGCTGTTTTTGCCGTCATCATCGTGGTGATGCTGTTGCTTCCTCTGCGCACTGCACTGGTATCGGCGGCCACCATCCCTATCACTATTTTCATCTCACTGGGACTGTTCATGGCCTGCCGTCTGGAACTGAACTGCATCACGCTCTGTGTGCTCATCCTCTCACTCGGCATGGTCGTCGACAACTGCATCGTAATCATCGACTCCTATTTAGAGAAACTGGGACAGTTGCCGCGCGACTTGACGCAGGCAGAATACGACCGATTGCGCAAAAACGCCAGCATCGATAGCGCAAAACACTTCTTCCCAAGCATATTCTCGGCCACACTGGCCATCTCCGTAACATTCTTCCCCATCCTCTTCACCGTGACGGGCATGCCACTCGACTTCCTGCAGGCGTTCCCATGGGCCATCAGCATCGTGCTGTTCACATCACTGCTCGTGGCTGAACTCCTGGTGCCCTATCTGCAATATGCTTTCATCAAAAACCCACTGAAACCTCGGGAGAAGGAGCACCACGAGAACATACAACTGCAATCGGGAAAAATGAAATGGAAAAAGCACCATACGCCGTCACTGCTCGATCTGCTGCAGCGGGCATACAACAAAGTCATCGTCTGGTGCTTCCGACATACAGCCTCTACACTGGCCGGAGGCACGGCAATGGTACTGTTGGGCGTGGCACTCATGGCTACAATCCCACAGAAACTCATGCCCGTGGCCGAGCGAAACCAGTTCGCCGTGGAGATTTATCTGCCGACAGGTGCTTCCTTGGAGAAGACCGCTGCCGTTGCCGACTCCTTGGAGCACATGATGCGACAGGACCCGCGCGTGATCTCGGTGGCGGCTTTCCATGGCTCCGGCTCACCGCGGTTTCAGTTCTCCTACGCTCCGCAGAGGGGCGGCGCAAACTTCGCACAGTTCATCGTCAACACACTCAGCAACGACAACACGGTCGACTTGCTCGATATGTTCCAAGACAAATACAGCGATTTCTTTCCCGAGGCCTACATCCGCTTTAAGCAGATGTCCTATTCCGAGGCAGTCGCACCGCTGGAGGTACGACTCTATGGCGAGAACCTGCAACACCTGCAAAGGGCAGCCGACTCCATCCAGACAGTACTGCGACAGTGGCCGGAACTCGCCATGGTGCGCAACGACCTGTATGAGCCCAGGCCATCTAACCGTATAGCACTGCACGAAGATATCTCCCGACGACTCGGACTCTCTAACTTCGGCATACAATCAACACTGGCCATGCGATTCTCCAACGGCATCCCAGTGGCGAGCGTGTGGGAGGACGACGATGAGGTGCCGGTGGTCATCAAAAGCAACCGCGCCGACAACGCTACCATCAGCATCCTGGAAAACGAACAGCTGCCCGTCATGGGCGGACTTGCCCACCTGCCGCTCCGACAAGTGGCCGATGTCTCTACCGCGTGGGAACGCGGAGCCATTCCGCATCGCAACGGCAGGCGATGCGTAACCGTCAGCGCAGAGTTTAACCGAACCCTACACCCTAACGGCATCGCAGAGAAAAAGAAAGTGCAACAGCTCATCACCAAGCAGAAAACAGCCTTCCTCCCAGCCGACGTGACCGTCAGCTATGGTGGCGACTTTGAGGAATCAAACGACAATATGCCTAAGGTGATGAAGGCACTCGCCATTTCAATCATGATTAATTTCTTTATACTGTTGTTCCACTATCGTAATGTCCGCACGGCTACACTGCTGCTCTGCTGCTTCGCCTTGTGCCTGCCCGGGACCGCCATCGGTGTCAAACTGATGGGGTGTGACTTCGGATGCACCTGTGTGATGGGAGTCATCAGCCTGTTGGGTATTCTCGTTCGTAACAGCATCATCATGCTCGACTATACCAACGAGCTGATTGATGAAGGACAGACCTTGTATGATGCCTGCCTGCACGCTGCACAGCGCCGTATGAGACCTATTTTCCTCACCTCGGCAGCAGCTTCTATGGGGGTGCTCCCGATGGTAACTGGTGGCAGCGAGCTGTGGGTGCCGATGGGTGCTGTCATTTTCTTCGGCACGCTCATCACCATGCTGTTCATCCTGACCATCGTGCCTGTTGCGTATTACACTGTTAACAAAAATCTCGTACATCAAACATCAATAATAAAAGAATGAACAGAAAACTCTTTCTCTTGATTGCTGTGTTTTGCTGTGCCGGAATGTCTGCCCAACATACCTACAGTTTGGAACAGATTCTCGACGCTGCCCGCCAAAACAACATCGCCCTGCGCACAGCTCGCCATAATATCGAAGTAGCCAGTGAGCAACGCAAGGAGGCTTTTACAAAATACTTCCCCAACATCAGCGCCACCGGGATGTGGTTCAATGCCAATAAAGGCACGGCAGAGAAGACACTCAATCCCTCGGAGATAATTTCTCCTGAGATGGGGGCAGGCCTGTCTCAAATGCTCCCTCCAGAGGCTTTGGCAGCACTCGCCAATCCCGTCAGCATCTCCATGATGAAAAACGGCACCATTGCGGGTGTCACCGCCATGCAACCCGTCTTTGCCGGAGGACAGATCGTCAACGGCAACCGCTTGGCGAAGGTCGGCGAGGAGGCTGCACGCCTGCAACTGCAACTCTCCGAGAACGAAGTGGAGAAGACTGCCGAGCAATATTTCTGGCAGCTCATCTCCCTCCAGGAGAAGATGAAGACCGTTGCTGCCGTCGACACCATGCTCAGCGACATCCATAAGGATGTGGATGTTGCTGTCCGCGCCGGTGTCACTCTCCGCAACGACCTGCTGCAAGTGGAACTGCGACAGAACGAGGTGGCCAGCCAGCGGCTGAAACTGCTGAATGGCATCAGCATCGTCCGCCTGTTGTTGGGACAATATTGCGGACTGCGGGATACCTGTTTTGTACTCCGTTATAATACAGATGCCGTGTCCATGCCGCTGAGACAAGACCACGAGCAGGCTTTGTTTGCGACGCCAGAGTACCAACTTTTGGGCAAGCAGGTGGATGCCACTAAAATTCAGAAGCAGATGGAAATCGGCAAGAACCTGCCCACCGTGGCTGTCGGTGCGGGCTACAACTACCACAACCTGCTCGATAACGACCATTCCTTTGCCATGCTCTTTGCCTCTGTCAGCGTTCCAATCAGTGATTGGTGGGGTGGTTCCCATGCCATCAAACGCAAGAAGATTGCCTACCAGCAGGCACAGGAGCAATTGGCAGACAATGCCCAACTGCTCACCATCCGTATGCAGAACGCTTGGAACAGCGTCGTAGAGTCGCAGCAGCAACTGCAGATTGCCCAACGCAGCATCGAACAGTCAGAAGAAAACCTCCGCCTGCACCGCAACTTCTACCGTGCCGGCACCTGCAAGATGAGCGATCTGCTCGAAGCCCAACTGCTCTACCAGCAGTCGTACGACATGTACACCGACGCATACGCCGAACTGCAAAACAAGATTCTTGAATACCGACAGTCGATAGGGGAATAAATAGAGTGGGATTCCCCATCGAGCGGTTGCATAACTGAAAATTTGACTGCTCTGAGAATCGCGTATTTGAAAACAAAAGTTTGCTCGGGGGCGTATGAGCGGAAAATCGCGCATTTCCGCAAGTTACTGATTGTCAGCGAGTAACGCGTTTTTGCACCGCAAAAGAGTTTGTGCAGTTTCGCAACTGAGTAGGTTTTACACGCCAAACGGATAGCTTTCAGCGTGCAAGGGGATTGGTATCACGCCATGAAACCAATCCGATTGCAAAGCCAACTGGGCCTCAGTGAGGGGTCTGGAAGATAATGGAGGTCATTTTGTGGGATGTCCTGACAAGAAAAATGGCTGATTTTAACATTTCTTTTGCGATTTTTCGACGGCCGTTTTCAGACACCCTTACACCGATTGGTTAAAGGTTTTTACAGGGATCAGCAACTTTGCCGATGAGTGTCAGCCGTTTATCGAAAATCAGTCTTCGTCCCTGATTATCAGGATGGCGGGGCAATAACTTACCCTACATCGTCAGTATTATTTTGCCGCCAGCACCGCCTTTCTCCAAAAGCGTATGTGCCTTGACAATATCATCAATAGAAAATACCTTGCTATATAACGGACATATATCCTTCTCTTCTATCAGAGAGAAAAGGCCGTCAACAACTTCCTGTGTAGGATAATTGGAGAAGAATCCCGTCAGGAACACACCATTGGGGATATACTTGATAGGATCGAACTGGGAAACGGTGAACACATTGCCCAAAATGCCAGTGTTGCAGACATAACCAGGATGACTTACAGTGAGCAGGGAATCGTGAAGCGTTCGCGGACCAATCAGTTCGAGGACCTTATTTGGACGCTTCTCCAACGACTGCTGGCTGATATGCTCGTCGTCTATCACGCAAAAGTCGACACCGATGTTCCTCAGTTTCTCGAACGATGATTCCCGGCGGGCGGCGGCAATCACTGTGGCTCCCATGCCTTTTGCCAATTGGATTGCAGCTTGCCCTACGGTGCTGGTGGCTCCACGGACAAGCAATGTGTCATTCTCATTCAACAGCAAACACTCTTTCAGTGACCCGTAGGCCGTATAGTAGGTTTCCGGAATAGCTGCAAGGGAAATCCAGTCTTGTTTGGTATTCACCTTAAACACATTCTTTGTCGGTAACAGCGCATATTCCTGATAACTGCCGTTGAATGAGCGTCCCATGCCTCCCATAAGTGCGATGACTCTGTCTCCAACACGGAAACTGCTGTCGCTGGTGTCGGCTATCTCGCCCGCACACTCAATGCCCGGCACAATGGGTGTATTTATATAGTCGTTGTCAGCCTCAAACATTCTCAACAGGGCTTCAGAATGATTAAGCCCGGCAGCATGAACCTTCACCAGCACCCATCCCGGTCTGACTTTCGGAACAGGTATTTCGCTTACATGCAGTTCTTCTGCCTTGCAACATTTCTCTAATACAATTGCCTTCATACGCTTACGCTGAATACAAGTTTCCATGTCAATCATGACTCTTTTTGTTTAGATTTGCTTCCAACACTGCGGATCGGGAGCATAGAAGTCTTTGGTATAACCGTATGCTACGGCAGGACAGCCACGACAGAAGCGGAGCAGTTCACATTTGCGGCACTTCTCAAAATGCTCATGCTGGCGATATTGTTCCATGTTTGGACCTGTCCATACATCGAACATTTCTTCATCTGCTGTTCCTACATAACTGTTAAACCGCCGGCAAGCCATCAGTCGGCCTTCGGCAGATATTGTGAAGTGGCAGTTGCCACAGTTACAGCCATCATAGATAGTATCGTCGTCCAGTCCTTCCGGAATCTTGAAGAGACCTTTCTCGTAGAGATACAAAGTCCAGAGGTGATCCTTCAGATTGAAGGCCGTATCAGAATCCTTATATTGCTCGAACTTCGTCCAGCATTTGTCAAGAAAATCACGGTACCGCATCGGATCCACATGCCAGTACTCCATGTGAGCCTTATCCTCGCTTGTGGGGCAATAACGACCAAAGGCAAAGATGTCAGCCTTGTGCTCTACAATGACATCAATCAATTGTGGAATCTCGTCGATATTCGCTGCCGAGATGGTTGACATGATGGCACAGTGAATCCCGCTCTTGCGAATGGTCTCAATGGCACGGAGTGTCGCATCGAATGAACCGGGCTTGCGAAAACGGTCGTGTGTCTCGCGCAGTCCGTCAAGACTCAACTGATACTTACAGCATCCCAACGATTTCATCCTTTCACAGACTTCATCAGTCAAGTGAAACGGATTGCCCATGATAGTAAAAGGAATGCCCTTCGAGTGAACCAGTTCAAGGAAGTCCCAGAAATGGCTGTGCAGAATAGGGTCGCCACCAGTAATATAAAGATAAGGTGTGCGATGCATCCGTTCTGCCATGCGTTCCACATTTGCAAGCACTGTCACCAATCTCTCCCACGACATCTCAATCAATTTGGGATGCCCTTCTGAAAAGATATAGCAGTGGTTACAACGCTGGTCGCATTCGTCGGTAATGTGCCATTGAAATGCGAAGTAGTCCATTGAATGTTGGTTTACTTGTCACCGGCACCACAAGCAGAACCGCAAGCTGCAGGTTTCTCTTCAGCTGGTTTGTCGCCGGCACCACAAGCACTACCGCAGGCTGCGGGCTTCTCTTCTGCAGGCTTATCACCAGCACCGCAGGCAGCACCACAAGCAGCGGGCTTCTCACTCTGTTTCATCATTCCCTGTGCGCTGTGCGCAAAGTTAAAATCCATTCTCTTCATTGTCTAAAAAACTTTTAAGTACACAAAAACAGTCACTTTTCTTTAGTAACCGCCGTAAAGTTACGATTATTTTTTCAACAGACAAAGAATTTATTTGTATCTTATACAACCTTCTTCCTCCTTTTATCATACGCGTATAGCGCATGTTGAGTTCGGTGATTTGCAGAAAATTTACTTCAAGACTGATGAATGTCTATAGCATCTTGCGTGTATTAGGTTTGCGGCTGAAGGCACAGGCCGACAACTTAGGTCTTCCATGGCTTACTAACCAAAGTCGTTGCCGTCTATCTGTTCAATTGTTTCACTGGAAAGGTGAAGTAGGTATCGGGGAAGGGTTCGTCCTTCAGCGTGAAATGCCACCACTCCGTACCTAATGGCTTGAAGCCATGGGCGAGCATGGCACGGCGCAGAATCATACGATGTTCAAACTGCTCAGCAGAGATGCTGCGTTTCGGCTCGGCTGGTGATTTGGAATTATCGCCCGTATATTCGCCCGTTTCAGGATTGCCGCAGAAGTCGGGATGACTTTCAGGACCGAACCAGTCGAAGGTGCCGCCCATGTCGAGTTCCTCCTCCGTCTGCATGTCGAAGAGCGTCAGATCAACGGTACTGCCGCGCGTGTGACCGCTACGCTCGTAGATATACTCCTGCTCGAAAAGCACGCGCTTGTCGAGGTCCGGGTAAAAGTAGGGCTTCATGATTGTGTCGGTGAGGTTGTGTGACCAGCGCACGAAGTGATCCACACCCTTTTGCGGACGATAGGCATCGTAGATTTTCAGACGGTAGCCTTGGCGCATCACATCGTCGCTCACCGCTTTCAGGCTGTCGGCAGCCTGGCGGGTGAGCAGTGCCGTCGGCTCCTCGTAGCCATCGATGCGCTGACCCACAAAGTTGTATGTGTCGTAGTAGCGAATCTCAAGAATGAGATCCGGTACTACATCGGTGATGGTTACGAACTGGCTGCAGTCATCAATCGGGTTCACTTCATTAGCAACTATTTTCGTAGTGCTCTTGCAGCTTGTCACTATACAAAAACCGCATATAACGACAATAGCGGCGAGTATCCATAGTTTTGAAATTTGTTTCATATATTCTTTTTGTATTTCCAGACACTTATATTCCTCTCTCTGCCCAGTCACCGCGGTCGGGGTTCTTTCTCCGTTAAACTACGAAAGCGTCACAAGTGCCGAGCGGCGGTAGCCGATAGCTTCGGCAATGTGCATGGACTCTACTTTATCACTGCCAGCGAGGTCGGCAATCGTGCGTGCCACCTTTAATATTCTATTGTACGCGCGAGCAGAAAGCTTGAAACGCTCCATCGCCATGCGCAGAATGTCGAGCGAGGCGGCATCGGGCTCGGCAAACTGGTGGATCATGCGCTCCGTCATCTGGGCATTGCAATGGATACCTTTGAAATCCTTAAAGCGTTCCTCTTGCTTCTTCCGGGCTTTCAGCACTCGTTCACGGATGGCTGCCGACGGCTCACCAGACTGCACCTTGGAGATGTCCTTAAATGGTACGGGCGTTATCTCTATCTGGATGTCTATCCGTGCGGTGGTTTTATACCCCGAAGATTTTATACAGGTACTACTTGTTACCATTGTCTTTCCCCTTACGCTTTACTTTCTTTTCAACACTCTTAATGCTTTCCAAATAGGCTTTTTCTACGGACGAGAGTGTCTTCACTTGAAATTTGCGGTATTCAGCTACAGCTTTCTCCATGGCCTCTTCGTGACTGACAGTGCCGCCATCGGTTAAAACATCTTCTCCAATAGAAGTGATGGTGTTGTCAAGTTGGCGAACATAATCTTCCATATACATTGGACGATGCTTCAATGCCTGGATTTCTGCAAAGTCGAAGTATCCGGATACGAGGTTATTCAAAATTTTCAACTCATCAGCCGAAAGATAATTCTTGGCTATCTTCACATCATTGAGGCAGGGCAGTTCACCTTTAAACGTGGTCAATCCCATAAAAGGTTTGTCCGCATCAGCTCGCTCATAGATGACTTCCGCTGCCGTATGTCCGTGGGCTGCATAGTGGAGTTTGTTCTGTACAATCTTGAAGAACAGTCGTGAGGTGTCAGAGCGTGGGTCGTAATCAACGGCTGTAGCATAAAGGTCAAGTACCTGCCGGTACAGCACCTTCTCAGAAGAGCGTATGTCGTGGATGCGGTCAAGAAGTTCCCTCCAATAACTACCGCCTCCAAGGTTTTTCAACCTCTCATCGTCCAGTGCAAAGCCTTTCACGATATATTCATGCAGCCGTTCCGTCGCCCATTGGCGGAAACGTGTGGCTATTATGGAACGGACACGATAGCCCAAAGAGATAATCATATCAAGATTATAATATGGAATCTCACGTGAGACTTCCCTGTTCCCCTCTTGTCGAACCTGTCGGAATTTCCGACAAGTTGCGTTCTCCTGTAATTCACCCTCTTCGTATATGTGCTTGATATGCTCCACCATGTTGGTTCGTGACGACCCATAAAGCTCTGCCATCTGCTGTTGCGTCAGCCAAACGGTCTTATCTTCAAGTCTCACATCAAGTCGGACAACTCCATCTTCCGACAGATAAATGATAATATTTCCTTTGTTATCGTCCATACTTATAATGGTTCATATGTGTTTCTGTCCCAATTCGGTATGCATGTCGTCCCGTCCTCAGCAACTTCTATGACATATAGATGTTCATAGATATTATAAGGATCTTTCTCATAGAAGGACTTGATACATTGCAATGCACCGTCTAAAGTCTCGCAGGTTGTCCAAAGATAGTCACTATTGTCTCCCCATTCATGGCATCTAACTTGAAAAGTGCTCATATTATCAACCTAAAGGTAATATCATCGTGCTAACATTGATAGGACTGGCCAGGACTTCTTCCCCACGAGGTGATTTCCCTGTCTCAAAAATTGTTTTCCAGAAAGAGGAGACTTGTTTCCCCCCGAATAAAGTAGATGAAAACTCACGGCTCTTCCAAAGGGGAAGGTTTCGCAAGTTGATGATGAAATTCTTAATGTTGACCCAAAGTTGAGCGGGAATCTCAAATTGAAAGAAATCACGCCGACCATATATTGCTACTCCGTTTTGAGCATAATATATTGTTATTACGTCAAGAATGTACTTCAACCAAGCATATATTATCTCCTCTTTCATCATCCTGTATCCAACTACATGGTCCCAGTCTATGTTCTCTCCTTGCTGAATTTTATTCTCTATTCTATATGTTCCAATGTCAAAATCAAATTTGTCAACCAATATAACATCTGCAATAATGTTCATCAGCTTAATAATCTGGGATTTTTCCAACTGTCGGGGATTATGGCCTTCTTCCAGTCTGTAATCAATATTGGTTTCAAGGGCATCGGGATTGATGAAAAACGAATAGAAAGTTTTTTCAACCGTTGAATAAGACAATGGTTTCTCCTTAGCTCGTCCACCCATATCAATATACTCACGTAATTTATTCTCTTCACCGTATGTTATTCCATCTTTTACGGAATCAATGATATAGCGCTTCATCTCTCTTGACTCTCCCTTATAGAAGTTGATAAGAACTTTCTCTGAAAAAGAAAAATCATCGGAAGAACGACCAGTGTGTTTCTGATAACGTTCAACCCTGTCTTGATAAAGAGTACTTCCTAAATGTCTTTGAATAGATTTATCAAAAGCGACTTGTTTCAGTGTAGTCCCTGCATTAAAATTTGCTTCTGTGATTTTATCCTTATTGGGGCCTATGAATATTCTCACAGGGATTTCTTTTACTCCAAGCATAATTTGAGCAGCAGCCTTATGCTGTCCATCAAACAATTTGACTTCTGAGCAACCTTCTCCATTGTCTTCCACATAACCTAACGAAATATGGAGCTGAGCATTACCTTTATAGAATTCTGCTAACAGCTTTGAGACGTTTGCTCCTATCGAACGAGGATTTATCTTGTCGTCATGAAAGACATATTGTATTGGCAAAAGCGTAAAAAAATACCGCTCTTTGCTCAAAGTATCCGTATAGATGGGCAATCTAATTATTTCAATACGGTTAATTTCTGAATATGAGAAACTCACGGTATTGCCATTAATATAATATTTTAGTTTGAACTTTGCACCCCCATACTGCCGTAGAACATCCGTAAGATTAGGATTTCTGTTCTCGTTGCGCTGTAATTCTTCAACTTGCTGCTTAAATTTCCAATTAATTCGTGCCAGATTAAGGTCTGCAGCTTGTTTTGAACGGTTGGCAAAACTAAATGTTAACGCAAAATTTGATTCATCATCCTTCCCCCCATTTGTGAGTGGAATAATGTGATCAATATCCAACTGCCCCTCATGAAGCTGCAAGTCAATATCATTGCCTGTGATAAAACACTTACCTTTTTGTATTTCCCACAAATGGCGGACAAGGGCTTTACGCTCGTCATGGTTTAATCTTCCTAAATAGATAGAATTTGCCATATTTATTGATTTTGTTTGATGATTTAATACTTATATCCCCCTCTCTGCCCAATCTCCTCTATCAAGATTACGGTAGCTGATGGCTTCGGCGATATGGACGGATTGCACTTTCTCTGAATTGTCTAAATCGGCGATAGTTCTTGCAACTTTCAAAATTCGGCTATAGGCTCTTGCTGACAACTTTAATCTTTCCATGGCCATGCGAAGCATGTCCAAAGATGCGGCATCGGGCTCGGCAAACTGGTGGATCATGCGCTCCGTCATCTGGGCATTGCAATGGATACCTTTGAAATCCTTAAAGCGTTCCTCTTGCTTCTTCCGGGCTTTCAGCACTCGTTCACGGATGGCTGCCGACGGCTCACCAGACTGCACCTTGGAGATGTCCTTAAATGGTACGGGCGTTATCTCTATCTGGATGTCGATACGGTCCATGAGCGGTCCTGATATCTTCGACATGTAGCGCAGTCGCTGACCAGGGGTGCAGACACACTGGTGGGTTGGGTCGCCATAGTAACCGCAGGGGCAGGGGTTCATCGAGGCAACGAGCATGAATGAGCAGGGGAAGTCCACGCTGTAGCGTGCCCGGGAAATACTTATCTTCCGGTCTTCCAGCGGTTGCCGCAACACTTCCAGCGCCGAGCGGTTGAACTCAGGCAATTCATCGCAGAAGAGAACGCCGTTGTGTGCCAGTGATATTTCACCGGGTTTGGCATTCGTACCACCGCCGACAAGCGCCACCTCACTGACTGTGTGGTGAGGAGCACGGAACGGCCGCTGGGCTATGAGCGACATGTTGCGTCCCATAAGGCCGGCGACGGAATGTATCTGTGTGGTTTCCAGGCTCTCCTCCATCGTGAGCGGCGGCAGAATGGAAGGTAACCGCCGTGCCATCATCGACTTTCCGCTTCCGGGAGGGCCGACCATGATGACATTGTGCCCACCAGCCGCTGCCACTTCCAAGGCACGACGCACGCTCTCCTGTCCACGGACATCGGCAAAATCGGGACCGGACAGCGCCTGCTGCTCCTCGAATACGCTATGAATATCCAGCCTGACAGGGTCGAACAGCCGTACACCACTCAGAAAGTCGACTACATCTTTCAGCCCTTGCATACCATAGACCTCCAAGCCTTCCACCACGGCAGCCTCGTTGGCATTTTGCTGTGGAACGATGAGCCCCTTGAAGCCTTCCTTCTTTGCCTTCATGGCGATGGAGAGGACACCCTTTGCCGGTTGCAGGCTGCCGTCCAGACTGAGTTCCCCCACCATCATATAACATTCCAGTTGCCGGCTCACCAAGTTACCGTTGGCCGCGAGAATGGCAATGGCCAATGGGAGATCGTAACCGCTACCCTCTTTCTTTAGGTCAGCAGGTGCCATGTTCACAGTGATGTCTGCAATGGGAAACCGAAAACCGGTATACTGAAGTGCGGCAGCAATGCGGTCGCGCCCTTCTTTCACCGCCACATCGCCCAAACCGGTGAAGTGGTACATCACTCCCTTTACAAGGCTCACCTCTATCGTTACGGTGTGCACTTCCAGTCCGCTCAACGCGGCACAATAAGTCTTTACAAGCATAAACAGAATAGATGTTTCGAACCACAAATATAAAGAATCTTCTTCAAACACCACATCAATCTTCCAGTTCATTTTCCATGCTGACTTCAAAATTGTCAGCATTCTGCATCCTTGTTTGTCATTTTGGCAGTCTTTTACAGGGTAGGCACACATCTTGCACGATCAAATAGTGAAAGCCAAGCACAAGCAAGGCAATCAAAAAAGTTTAACCCATTAAAAAACAACAATCAGGAGGTAGAACTATGTTACCAGTAATGTTTAAAAACAGTTGGTTCCCAACAGTATTCGACGATTTTCTGAACACAGACTTCATGCCTCGTGCCAACAGTACAGCACCCGCAGTCAATGTCCGTGAAGACGAGAAAGCATATACCATGGAGCTGGCAGCTCCGGGCATCAAGAAAGAATACTGCCGCGTAAGCATCAACGACGAAGGAAACCTTTGCATCGCCATCGAAAACAAGATGGAACACAAGGAAGACGACCGCAAGCACCACTACCTGCGCCGCGAGTTCTCCTACTCTAACTACGAGCAGAGTTACACCCTGCCCGACGATGTGGAGCGTGAGAAAATCAGTGCCAAGGTAGAAAACGGCATCCTCACCGTCACCCTGCCAAAGCAAGAGAAACAGGAAACCAAGGTGGCCAAGACCATTGAAATCGGATGATGCTAACGGAACAGCTAAATCAAAATCCTCGACGATAACCTCGCCGAGGATTTTTTCATATTAACTACCGTCATTTTTCTTCTTCACACGACTATACCAGAAACAACTTTCGACGAGATTGTCGCAAGCATGTAGATATGAACGCAATGGTGTGCCCCCTATATATCTTTGGTCGGCCTATTTGATGTTAAAGAAGAACATGTAGAGTGCAGCAGCGATATAGCGGCCTTCACCCGTGAAACGCACCACGGTAGAGGACAAACGATTCTCTATACGGCCGTCAGCATAGATGTGTCCGATGTTACTGCCTGACTTATTGTCGATAGCACCGTTGGGCTGCAGATGTCCTTTTGGACTACCCGTTTGGTCATACACCATGCCATTATCGCCAATACTTCCCAAATTAGCTCCGGAAACGGCATTGGTAACCTTGCCATTTACATAGCGCCCTATACGCTGGTTAGCACTGTTGAGCACATCCCCGTTGGCGGTAATCTGTCCCAACAACTTACCTGTATTATCGAAAAACTTGCCTGATGTCAATTTCTTCACATTGGCCTTGAAATTCGCCATTCCTTCTGCGGCAGCCTTGTCTCGGGCATCCATGGCAGACTTAAGTTTGGCTACCTCGTCCTTTGCAGCATATTCATTAAATAAGAAGAATGCCACCAGCGGACGCTCCACTTCACGGCGGAAATGCCCAAATTGCTTACCGTAGCAATAAGCCTCGGTACGAGTAACCTTGCCTAACGATGTTCCATTGAGGCTCAATCCTCCACCTGTTTTTGTATTGATATTCAGTGTGCCGATTTCGGGAAAGACGACATCGTCTCCCTTGATGGTCGCCATCAGCCGACCGTCGTTGCGCCTTATCTCGCCCGTCTCCTCGTTGTAAGTGTAAACCATTTGCTGTCCTGCCAGTTCACCGTCGGTAAAAGTCTTTTTCAATGTAAACTGTCTGGAGTCAGGATCCCATGTAGCAATTACCTTATCTTCTTCCCATGAAGTTCCTTCATAGATCTTGTTCAGATTACTCGTTTTGTTTGAAGGTGTTTGTTGCGTCTTGCCGATTCCCCACTCGTTCTCGCGCGTCTTCTTATTCAGGATAATGTTACTTTTTGTAGCATCTACACGCTTCTCTGCATCTCCATTAACAACGCTCTTTGCTTTCTTCAGCAAACCTCCTAACTGCGCATTAGCTGGCAGGCTAAAGCAAAATGCCATCAGCAATGTCACGGCACAGCACATTCTTTGGTTCAATAGTTTCTTGCTCATCGTTATTTTTTTAATTGGTGAGTATATTGCAAAGATAGGCAAAATACCAGGGACTGCTGTGAAAGAATTGTGACTTTAAATGATAATATTAACTCTATTTTGCCAGCAAGAATGATAATATTTGCCCATTATTTTTATTAACCTGTTGATTATCAACAGTCTATTTTATCATTATGCGTGATCTTGAGAATAGAGTCTTTTCCCTTTATCCTTCAAGACATACCATAGGTGCTCTTAGTTTTTTTCGTATTTTTGCAAAAGAAAACAAACTGACCGCCCAATGACAAATCGCTTGTATTGTGTTCTGATAGCATGCATGTTGCTACCCGTCAAAGTTCTGCCTGCAACCATCGATTCCCTCTTCCGCAAGGTGGTGGTTTCCTCTTCGTTGGATTACCGGCTTGCCAATCAGCTACTTGTTGCACTTGATGCAGAGGGGGTCACCGATTCCCTCATTGTTTTTGACCGTCATCAGAGATCCGACAAGGTCCGTCAAGAAATCTGCTACTACATGGGATTGTTTTACAACAACACCTATCGTCCAGTTCAAGCTGCTGATGCATTTACACAAGCTGTCGGATATGCCCAACTTACGCATGACATACGCCGGGAAGCCGAATGCTTATCGGCAGCAGCAGTACAATATCACAAGATGGGGAATTTTGAGCATGCTATCGACCGTTGCGTCAAGGCACTGCGCATCGACAGCTTACTACGCGACACCGTTGGTCTCAGCTGCGATCTGAACATACTATCAGGCATCAATCTTTCTGCTGGCCATACAGACGATGCCTTACGCTATATTATGAAAGCTATCGAATGGGAGAAGCTGCGAGCCAATCCAACGCAGATTGCCATCCGCTATGGTTCAGCAGCAGAGATTCTCAACAAGAAAGGCGACACCCGGCAGGCCCTGCATTATGCCACTCTGGCCTATGAGGCAGACAAGCGTGCAGGCAATGCTATAGGTGTGGCTCGCCGGATGTCGCAAATGGCAGATATTTATTCACATCTGCAGGATTACGATGCTGCCCGTCGCTATTACGAACGGGCCATCGACACACTGGAAGCCCACCACGAATTGCATTCTCTGTCTATTGACTATCGCTTATTAGGCAATGTCTTGCAGATGCAAGGCAAACATCAGGAGGCTATCCGGAATTATCTGCGAGCCGAGGAATTAGCCCGTCAGACAGGCAATCGCTTCTTTCTCAGCCTGGTAGCCCGTTCCATGGCGAAAAGCCATCAGGCCCTAGGGCATACCACCCAAGCATTCGAATACCTTCAACTTGCGCTCGAATTGGGCGATAGCCTGCACAGTGAAAAAATAGAACAGATGGCAGCAGATTTCCGTACACAGTTTGAACTTCAGGAAGAACACGAGCATAGCAGGCAGCAACAAAGCCTTGTTACCACCCAACAATATGTGATAGTATTATTATCGGTGTTATTGATAGCCTTCATCTTTTGCCTTTATACAGGCATGCGTTTTTGCGATGTCAAAGACCTGCGCTACTCCAATATCGACTATGCCAACAAACTCCTGCGCTTTGAACAGGACAAGACTAAAGGGCACTCTGCCCGTAGTTGGGTCACCATCCCCCTCAATGATGGACTTATTCATCTGGTAGGCAGACCAAAAGAAGGAGAGACAAAGGAATCACTCGTTTTCAACCTCCCATCATACGAAAGCTGCTGCAAGTCCGTTAAGCGGTGGGTGAAGCATGCCGGCATTGACAAGCATATTAGTTGGCATTGCGCTCGCCACTCCTTTGCTGTGAACATACTCAACAACGGTGCTAATATCAAGACCGTTGCCAGCCTTCTCGGCCATAGCGGCTTGAAGCACACTGAGAAATACACCCGTGCCGTTGACAAGTTGAAAGAGGATGCCATCAACAGCCTGCCAGCACTCAACCTATAGCATTGATTCTTTTACTGGCGAAAAGAGAAGATATTTTTTCCTTTCGCCAGCAAACATCATTGTTCTGGCAAAAGAAAAATAAGTTTAGTCCACATTGCGCAAATATAGCAAAAGTACGGACTAAATGCGAACAATATAGAAGTAAAATTGCGTAATCGGCAATAAAATAGATATACTATTTCAAAAAAAATCAACAATGTGCACGTAATGTCATGAATTATTAGTATATTTGCATCTGAATTTTAAAGTTTACCCGAATTATCATATAAACAATGATGATTATGAAGAAAATCTTTTATTTGGCACTTGTTGCCATTGTTATGGTTGCCTGTGGGCAGTCACAAGAACAAAAGGCAGAGTCTCTCATCAAGGAAAACTTGAAAAAGTCGCTCTTCAAACCTGAAACATACAAATCGGTTGAAACAAAAGTGGATAGTGCTTTTGCGCCATATGACGACCCTGCTTTTTTTGAGGAACTGGCAGAGTTGGGTAAGATGAATTCTGAATATGAGGAGCTAGAGTCGAAAGCGAAACGCGCAAAGTCATCTATGGCGATTTGGAGTGGCCCATATATGTCGGCCTATGGCAGAAATGAATACCAAGAAGCAAAGTCAGAATACGAAGAAGCCAATGCTAAATTAGAAAAACTGAAGACGAAAGGCAGAAAGCAATTTGAAAGAATTGCGAATATGCTACAAGAAAGTAATAAGTTTATTGGCTACAAGGCTGTACATAACTACCGTGCAGACAACAATGCTGGCAATACCTTGATTGGCAATACCATTTTCTTTATTGACAAGAACTTTGAGGAGATTACTTATTCAATGGAGGTTGATGAATACAACCAAATACAGGAGGCTATCAGCAGTTTCAAGGAGCAAATAGAGGAAAAGGACGAATAGTTATGGTGAGCGTTGATGAATTCAATGAGGTCAAAGACTGCATTTATAAGGACGAACACTATTCGGCACGTGACAATGGAGCTGTAATGCGGCATCCACGTGAAGGTAAGCGCCTTCGTAAAGATGACAATATTTGGACTTTTGGAAAGCCAAACGAGAAAACTGGATATATGGAAATTGCAGGGCAAAGGGTTCACAGAATAGTGGCTTTTGCTTTTCTTGGAGATCCACCGACTGAGCAGTATGTTGTTGATCACATCGATACCAATCGACGTAACAATCGTCCAGAGAACTTGCGATGGTTAACACGGTTGGAAAACGCTTTGAACAATCCAATTACTCGTGCAAGAATAGAAAATCTTTGTGGCAGTATAGAAGTGTTCCTTGCCGACCCGTCAGTCTTGCGAGGACATGAAAAGATTGACCCGAATTTTAATTGGATGCGGACTGTTTCACCAGAAGAAGCCCGTGCATCGCTAGAGCGATTGACAAACTGGGCAAAAGAGCATCCGAATCCACAAGGAGGCAGTCTTGGTGAGTGGGTATTTCAAGAGCGGAAACAAGATAGCAGACCTTATATCCCTTTACATTATCAACAACCAGAGCCAGTAGAGCCTGGACCTGTAGACACGTCTCCCGTTGAGATAAAATCGCTAACACCTAATGCCATACAATTAGACTGGAAGCATCCAGTAGAATTCCCATGCTGTCCCCAGGAGGTTACAGACAAACCGCTTGAAACATATTATGTAAATTTGAAAGAGGGCAAAGTTTTTAGTAAGAATAGTTTTGGAGAATCAACAATTTTAAAATATGGTTTGATAAACTCCGAAACACTTTGGGTTATGTGCAATATTAGTATTGGCTGGAAGACTCATGCTATTACTAAGATAACATACAAAGAAGGATTATTCTATCATGAAAATATGGGAGTCTACGATATAGGAGATGACTCTGAAGAATTATTTGATGATATACTTCAACGAAATCTTAATTAGAACTCTATATCACGATGACAAAAAATTTAAATAGGATAAAGGTTGTATTGGCTGACAGACAAAAGACAAATAAGTGGTTAGCTGAACAGTTGGGAAAAGACCCCGCAACGGTAAGCAAATGGTGCACAAACAGTTGTCAACCCTCTCTCGAAACACTTATGCAGATAGCCAAACTTCTTGATGTTCAAACTGATGATTTGCTGCGGTTAGATGAACTTCCAAAGATAGTGAATCAGAGAGTGCAGAGTTAAGCATTAAAAACGAAGAATAAAACCAATTATCATGGCAAGCAGAAAGAAGCATAGCATAGAAGAGCGTGTAGAGGACTGGTGCAAACAGCAGTTCAAAGGACAAAAGTACTACACTAAGACCGAAAGCATCAATCCTGAAATTGAGGATGCACTTCGCAAGGCTCCAAGCAAAAAAGGCGGATCTGGATCGAACTTTCCTGATATTAAATGCTTTATCCAAACCTCTTCAATGCGTCGCATTCCCGTAATGATTGAGGTGAAAGGGACGAAGGGCGACTTCATCAAGCTTGATACCAATAACAATATCGAGAATAAAAAAAAGGACAATGAACCCAATTACACCAACATTGCCAAGTATGCTGTGAATGGTGCGATACACTATGCTCATGCAATTTTAAACTTCACCGAGAGTTATAAGGAAGTGGTTGCTATTGGTGTAAATGGTTTCGAAGATACTTGTGGATTGACAACTGAAATAGGGGTTTACTATGTATCTAAAGACAATTTGTTTGTACCTAAACGCGTAGGTGACTTCTCTGACCTGTCGTTTCTACTCAATGACAATGTTGAAGAGTTCATACGCAGAGTTGACGAATTAGAGCTGACCGATGAAGAAATAGAAAACAAGAAACTCGAACTAGAAGATGACATCGAGCGCAAACTTAAGACATTGAACCAGAAGATGCATGATGAGTTGAGTATTGAGGTTGGCTCTCGTGTAAAACTAATAGCAGGTCTTGTTATGGCAGGACTAGGTGTTCCAGGTAAGGTGGCCCCACTGAAAATTGAAGATCTCAATGGCGAGATAAGCGATGAGGACAACGATGGAGCCAAGGTGATGCGCAAAATCTCGTCCTATCTAAAAGAGAAGCATCTGCCAAAAGAGAAAATTGAAATGATAAAGAGTGTGCTAAGCGTCGTCTTTGTACACTCCAAACTAGCAGAACCGGTAAATGGAGAGAGCAAACTGCATACGCTGTATAAAGACATCAAACAGGACATCATGCCTTTCCTCACTGGCGAGCTACATAATATTGACTTCACAGGACGTCTGTTCAACATACTTAATGAGTGGGTGGACGTGCCAGACGGAGCAGAGAATGATGTAGTGCTTACTCCGCGTTATGTCACACAGATGATGGCTCGACTCTGCAAGGTCAATAAGGACAGTTTCGTCTGGGATTTTGCCACTGGCTCTGCTGGATTCCTCATCTCGGCCATGAATCTGATGATTGCAGATGCGAAAGCCAAAATCAATAGCCCCAAGGAGCGTGACACCAAGATCCTAAAGATTAAGATGGAACAACTGCTTGGCATAGAGAAACTTCCCGATATTTATCTTTTGGCTGTGCTCAACATGATTCTGATGCAGGACGGAAGCGCTAACATAATCCATGCCGATTCACTGACGCAGTTCCAAGGCAACTATGAACAAGGTGAACATAAGGGAGAACCATTCCCTGCAACGGTGTTTCTGCTCAATCCACCTTATTCTGCCGAAGGCAAGGGCTTTGTATTCGTCCGTCGTGCTCTACAGATGATGAACGACCAAAACCGTCATGGACATGCTGCCATCTTGATACAGGAGAATGCCGGTAGTGGCAACGGACTGCCTTTCACCAAGGAGATTCTGGAGAACAACACGTTGCTGGCTTCTATCAAGATGAGTGACATCTTCTGCGGAAAAGCAAGTGTTCAGACGGCTGTATATGTTTTTGAGGTTGGCACGCCGCACGAAGTGGATAGTACAGTAAAATTCATCGACTTCACCAACGACGGATATACTCGTCAGAACCGCAAGAAATCGAGTCAAAGTGTAAATCTGCGCGATACGGATAATGCGAAGGAACGTTACGATGAAGTAGTACGACTGGTGAATCATCGTGGTTCTGTTGATGGCATATTGAATTATCTTCAGGGGTGCTATGTTGAGGACACCATTACACTTGACGGTAACGACTGGACCTATAGTCAACACCGCAAGATTGACACACGGCCCACGGAAGAAGATTTTCGAAAAGTAGTGAAAGACTATCTAGCCTGGAAAGTATCTGAAATCATCAAGCAGGATGGAGAGAATGGCCTGGGAAAATAGATAGCCTCCCTCTTGATAATTTGGAAAAGAAATTTATTGAGAGCGGAGGCGAATATCGAAAATGCTTAGCATCAACTTTATTTGAAGTTAAAGGCAATCCCCAACTTGACAAAGACAGTTTTACGTTTAGCAAGGATTCCAAGTATCCTTACTTTACAAGAACTGTATTCAACAATGGAATACTTGGCTATGTTGACTATTTGGATGAAGAGCATCTAATCAAAGGTAATTCATTAGCAGTGGGCATGATGGGTATGCGCTTCTTTTATATGAAGCATGACTTCTATGCAGGACAATTCACTAAGACAGCTTTTCCAATCTTTGATGGATTCAACGAATCTGTTGCATTATGGTTTATTTCGTGGTTTAACAAGTCAAGTGTCAAATATCTCGGTCTTTTAGTCAGAGATTTTGAAAATGCATTCAATAATACCGAACTAATAGTTCCATATAAAGACGGAAAGGTTGCGGTTGATTATATCGAGTCGCGTATCCGCGAACTCGAAGAGTCGCGTATCCGCGAACTCGAAGAGTCGCGTATCCGCGAACTCGAAGCCTACCTCATCGCGGCAGGCTTCGAGGATTGCGCATTAACGCAATCCGAGCGCGATGCGCTAATGACTTTTAGAAATAGGAAGTTCGGTTATGTTTGTATAGGTGATTTATACGACAAAGTAAAACTTAAAAACAAGAAATTCAACAAACGCAGCGATTCGGCAAAAGAAAGGTCTAAAACATTTTCCATTCCGCTGGTAAACGCTAAACATGGCGATAATGGTATTATGTTCTATGGTCGCAATGAAGTATTTGACACGGTTTCTTCTTCTATCGCAATTATACAGAATGGGGCAGTTGCCACAGGAGATGTTTATCCACAGCCTGAACCTACGAGTGTCCTTTGGGATGCATATCTTATAAAATCCCTCACAGATTGTGACACTGAAAATTCCCTTTTCTACATTACGGCTGCCATAGAAAAAACAATAAAACTAAAATACAATTACGACAAGAAGGCAACTTGGGAACGTGTAAAAACAGAAAACATTTATCTGCCTATAAACGAACAAGGCAACATAGACTACGCTTTTATTGACGCTTATGTCAATGCCATTAAAAAGCAATGTATTACTGCATTGAAGAATGAAGTTGATAGAGAGCATAAAGCTTATGAGCGAGCAGTCAATGCTGAACCAACTGCAATGCATATACCCATAGTTAGAAACTATGAGGAGGTAGAATTTGAATCATTCTTAGCTGCCGAACCATTCGAGTGCTACAAATGGAATCGTTTTGACCAAATTATTATAGATTTCTTTGGTGGAGATAAGACCATTCTTGTGGGTTGCAGCAAGAATAAGAAGCATCTAGGATGGATAGTTTCTCACAATTTATATAATGTAAGATTAGGAGACACAAAAGGGTCGATGGCGGAATACCGCAACATGTTTGATCAGACCTCCTTACTTTTGCTTTATGACTTTAAGAGACCGAATCAGATTTTTGCTTATGCAATAATTGCTCATAGCGAGATGAGCAAACAAGAACTGACGCAGATGGGATATCCTAATCCACAAAGAAAGAGTTACATGGTTTTTCAAATAGTTCCAATTGAAATAGATTTAACTCTTATCAAGAATCAACGTCTAATAGAAAAGTTGATAGAAATGAACCCGCCAAAAGACAAAGGAACTCCTGTTTTTATTGAACCATAAAGAGTAAAAATGACCATACAAGAAATAACAACCCGTAAAGAAGACCAAACATTTGACTGCAAGAGCATTCAAATAGAGCCGAAGGCTTTGGCCGTACCCATCGTTGCATTTGCCAATGCGGATGGAGGTGTGATAGCCATTGGAGTTTCGGATAAGACTCGGAAAATTGAAGGGATTGACCAGCATACGGAAAAGTTGAACGAACTGCTACGTGTGCCGTTTGATTTCTGCAACCCATCGGTTCCTGTGACTTGTTCATATTTGCCTTGCACGGATAAGGATGGGAACGAGAACCGTATCTTGTTGATGGAGATTCCTGCCAGTTCGAGCCTGCATACCAACCAGGCAGATGAAGCCTTTATGCGTGTTGGCGATAAGAGCCGGAAACTGACCTTCGATGAGCGGGTGCAACTGATGTACGACAAAGGGGAGCGTTACTACGAAGATACTGCAGTGTATGGGGCAACCATCGATGACATTGACATGGATGCCGTTGCC
>FLNY01001004.1_pt1 | contig 37877 bp, 29 predicted proteins | sample 1140381 | NCBI WGS metagenome assembly FLNY01 (sample SAMEA3878172, study PRJEB12797) | bioreactor metagenome | biome: Moose rumen | place: Sweden | collected 2011-10 | reverse complement strand
CTTAAGAAGTGACGCAACTTTATATTTTACAATTACTCGACTAAAAATAAAAACGCTTATTGGCAATTCAATAGCAGAAGGCTTTCAACTTATTTCAAAAAGCGATCTCGCAATCCTCAAAAAATTATCAAATTCTTCACCTCCCCACTGATTATGAACCGTTACTTTAGTTCCGTCTGACAATTGAATAAGGTCTTCTGGATTCAGAAAGAAACGTATTGCCAAATTGGGATGATCTGCTACCCTCCTCATCACATCATCATACCTTCTGACAACGCCATTTGCCTTCGACCGGTGAATCGATGAGGGAAAACGTAGTTCCAATTCCATAAGACTAACATTTGGATGTTCTTGCACATACTTTCTGACCACCTCCAATACGAAACGACGCTTGGTGAGAGGCTCACCCCCATTGATTGAATACATAGTCCTATCTCTCTCATTCGGTATCCTATCCTCAACACAACTCATGATGTTATTGCTTTTCTCATGTATTTTCAAACCTTCATCTGGCGTATAACTAAATTGAAAACTCACGTTGCTTCTGACATCTGACAATAGTTCCTTTATCTGTTCATTATATATGGGCAATATCTCCTCAAACAAATAATCATTTTCTTTCTTTGAGATTGCATCCAGCAAGTCACGCCCAATCGGAAAACCGGCATTTAAAAAAGTCGCGTATGACTCATGTATTTTATCCAATTCTGTCATGATATTATGAAAGTATTTTTTGAACAACAAGACTAAGTTTCAATTCTCTGTTTATTTGTTGAATCTGCTTGTACTTCACTTCTGTTGTGGAAAAAGTGGATACGTACAGCCCGTTATCCAACATTTTCTGAGCAGATCGATATGCGCTGTTTGGATGGAGTTGTGAACTAACCAAATTGTCTCCAAGGTGCATAATGCCAAGCCGTTGCACATTTTTACCGCCGGCATAATTCACAACATCAACCAGGGTCTGCCACACCTGACGGTTGCACGATACGCGGTTATCGGGAAAAACCACACGAATATAGGCCTTGCCGGATTGCTCATATACATCCCGGCCGTATGTGCCCAGCTGTGATTTGGTCACATTTGAACTGGACGTACGGTAATCAGTATTCTGATTACCACTTTGATTGGCAAAAACATCCTTGAGGGTTCTTCCATTTTCATCCGCCCATTCAAGCCACCCGTTGGAACTGCGGCCAAGGCAAAAAACAGAAGCAGCACTGGGAGAGGAAAATTCCATATCAAAGAGCAAAGTCCATACATCATTGTTACGTTTGGCGTATGATTTCAGCATCCGGTCTCTTTTCTCATAGCCAGTAAATATTTTGGAGCAATACACATCTGCTTGGCTGCCCTTCTGTACAATAAACGTCACGCCATCGTATGTGCCAAACGCACGGATTCGTCTTGACTTCAACCGTACCATTATCTTGCTTGATGTGGATTTCTCTGTATGTCCTGAGGCAATAGGCGCTGCGACAGGATTCAATGCGGGTGCAGATTTTGAAGACTCTATGTTATGGTGAGGCACATTGTTATGTCTTTGTCGAATGTTTTTTTCCTGACTGTTTACAGATGGGCTCCAAATAATCCGCTTTTCTTCATGGCTATATGTAAAATCTACAGAAAAGGAAGAGATAAACTTTTGGATTTGCTGTTGTATCTCCTCTACGATTTTTCCCATCGCCTCCTTTGAATATTCATGCTCCAGGGATTTGATTTCCTCAACTTTTTCCCGAGGCAATGGCAGAGACAGCATATTCAGCATATCCGCGTCATTATACGCATCTTGCAATTTTGTTTTCAGCTCTTCCAGCTTCATGTTTTTTTCATCCATAATATTAAATTAAATGAGTCACTTTTATTTTTTGCCAGTGTTTTCCGAATCCCAGTGCCATTCCATCAGTATCTTTTGTAATCAGTTCCCCTTTCTGAAGCCCGGCTATTGCCTGTTTCAGATCCTGCAAGGCATTACCCGACACAGCAAACAAATCCTTGATTACTGCGTCGTTTTGCTGTTGCTGCTTCATTATCAATGGATATTGAGCATTCGCATAAAAGTCGAAATGTTTGCTCTTGAAGCTTTCCATATTCTGTGTTGCCAGAATGATGCTCATTCCTTTGTTTCGTCCCACGGCAATAAGGTTTTGAAGCGGTTTGTTTTCAAAACCAAGCATATAATGCGCCTCGTCAATAATGGTGAAATGACGGATTTCCACACGTTCTTCATTAACTGCTTGTTTGGGGAGTTTCTCATAAATATTATTGAGTTTGGATATAACGAAATAGACGATTGCCTTGGCCATGATCCCATCCTTCTCAAAACTGCCTAAGTTAATGATATAGCAGTCTTTTATCAAATCGATTTTATCTTCATCAGCAAATATGTGGTTTCTGACCAGCTGGCTTAATGAAGAGATGATGCTGTCCGTGTCGTTTTGTTTCTTCTCAGGCAATAATGCGATATAATTATCCAGAATTTCTTTGAATGTAATAGGTTTTAAGTTTTTAGCTTTATAAGCATTTATTATGGCCTCACTCAGACGGTTGTCCATATTGGCACTGATTGTTGTGGGAGAAATGGCACCCAATGCAGCAGATAAAGAAGTGGCATAAAGATTCACCTCATTGATGGGTCTTCCAGTAAAGTCTTTAAAAGGTGTGAATGGCAACGGTTTTTCAATCGGATTTAGAATGGCATTCTTGTCTGTGTCAAACTTCTGTAGCCAATCAGCATTTTCCGGGTCGGAGAATTCCCCTTTGTAATCGAACAAAAGAAAATTCACAGGGTAGTGAGTGTCTGATGAAGCACTTCTGATTTGGTTGATTAAAACGGAAAGAAGGTTTGATTTTCCCGACCCGGTTGTTCCTGCCACAAGAATCTGGGTGTTTGATATGCTGCGGCTGTTGATGTCAAGATAGGCTTCCATTCCATTGTCATATTGACCGATGTGAAGATTCAGTTCTGGGATTGATGAGCTTGAGCGTCCACCACGTAAAGGCATATAAGTGAGCCACTCGTCGATGGCGCATTCTTTCAGCAATATTTCCCGTCCTCGTAGAATTTCACATCCAATCACCTTGCTGACGAGATTGGAATTCGTCCAATCTGCATCCACATCCCTATACCGAAGTTTGAGCAGCGTCTCAAACATTAATCCGATATCGGATTTTGTAAAAAATGTTGTGGCGTAAGGAGTGCGGGACATTGTCATGTTATATTTGGGGAGGTCTTCAATTCTTCTCTGCGACTTATCACTGAGTCCTGCCAACAGACAAATTCTCAGTACCACACTGAAATTAAGAGAGACTGGACGCAGATTCTCGGTGTATTCATCCAGATTCAAACGTTTTTCAAGAAGACTCTTGACATCCATAATCCGGTCGTGCATATCTTGCACGGCTGTAACACCTCTCACTGTCAAACAATTTATATTACTCATAACTATTAAAAGTCTTGTGGTTTAAGTCCAAAATAATCTTCTGTAATCGTTGTACATTGATTTTCTTTGTCACGATGCAGCGTATAAGTCTTTGATAAATATGCCTGAATTTTCTCAAAATCTCTTTCTGTCGTAATTTCAGTATCGGTACTCAGTAAAATAGTCTGATGGGCAAGGTCGGGGAAATAACGTTCCAATATCACTTCCCTGCTTTCTTTATCCAATACCCCCATTACCGTATCAATCATAACTGGTGGCTCATAATCACCAAGATTGTATAAGACCTTCAGCAAAACCTGCATCACCGTCTGCTTAGCGCCGGCATTGAGCTGGCTGAGATAAATCTCATTTCCATCCTTATGATAAATTTTGAAAGCGATGTCGTCACTGTTGGGAGCGGACAGTTCCACTCGACCAATATATCCCGCGTAAATCACCAAATTAATATTCAACTGGTCTCTCATCATTCGCTCAATACTGGCTTTCTTTGCTTTCAGCAACTTCACAGACACGTCTTTAAAGAAATCGGGTAATTTACACAACAAGTCATATTGAGGGTCTGGAACTTGTGGGATATCATAGTCATAAGTCGCGATTTGCTTCTCCAAATCTTTTACTTCATCCCTTTTTGAAGATATTTGGCTTTTCAAATCTTCGATTTTCTTGCCATTTTTTTCATACAACTCGATGATGGTATAGTCATTGCCATTAAGTGTCTGTTCATATTCTTTGATCATTTCTCGTTGTTTTAGCAAGTCCTTGATTTCCTGGTTAAGCCGTTCTCTTTGGTCATCTAAATTTGTAAAAGGATTAGCAGCAGAGGAGTTCATCAACTCCTTCAGTCTGTCCAAATCTGATTGAGTAAGGAAAGCATATTTGTCTTCCACAATATTTTCTGTTTCCTGCCATAGTTTCATCTCTTCTATAAGCGCGTTTACATCTATTCTCCGTCCATTAAGATATTGTTCCTCAATTATCTTGGCAAACTTTGTTGTGAATAATTCAATCTGTTTGTCAGTAAGAACGTTGACTCTCGCCTTTGCCACATCTTCTTTTTCATGAAAAATCAGTTCAATCTCTGTAGCAAGCAGACTTGAAAGCTTTGGATAAACCACCTTTGTCTCTATATCCTTAGCCAGGTTGTCCACATTCTGTCGATATTCTGTTTCCGATTTTATGATGGACTGTATGTTGTTTTCCAATGTTTTCATCTTGTCACGCGTTATCTCATCAGCATTCTTTCCTGCTTTCAGCTGATTATAGCGTTCCTGATTTTCATTGGCATATTCCAAAGCTTCGGAATACCTTGCGCTCAGTTCATCTATACCCTTTTCCAACTCCTGTTTTCTTGACGTAAGGGTGGCGTATTCTTGCCGTTGGTTCTCATTTTCCATCTTTTCGGCTTTTTTCTCTGCCAATATAGCCGCTGACCCTTTTCTCAATCGGTTGTATTTGTTAAACCCCATTACAGAGTTGATGTTCTTCTCAATCAGTTTATTGATTTGCTCCTCTTTTAGCAACTCACTCGTCTTCATGGCATCAAACAAGAAATAATAACTTAGCTCCTTCGGCAGGTTGGCTGCTATGATTTTGTTGATGACTTCTTCATTCTGTGAACGCTGAGATGCCGTTGAGCCTGAGCCATAGGTGAATGTATTGCCTCCCATCGACAGCTGGACAGACTCCAACACCCTTTCCTCGGTCATCATATAAGTACGCTGAAGCTTGTAATGTTGCTCTTTATTGATTACCATACCGGAGAACTCAACCCTCAGTATGATTTTTTGATTCTTCATCCCTGTGGTAATCTTCACCCCGGCATTAAACAGTTCCTCAAACTGCCTTGCACTTCTGATGTCAAGGCCGTAAAGTGCATGGTAAATTGCATCGAATAATGTTGTCTTACCGCAACCATTTGCACCACCGACAAGAATGATTGGCCGGTCTCCTGTCACCTCCAAATCGAGGTCGAGATGCTTATAGGTTTTATAGTTTTCTGCGTAAACTCTTTTAATCTTCATGGCTTTAAATATTTTTTAGTGCCTTTTTCAGAATTTTGTTCAGCTTCTTGTCATCCACTGACTCTACCCCTTGGTTATTACGTTCTTCATTGTAAGGTCTCAGCACATATTCCTTGAGCCATTCCACATCTATGCCATACTCTTTGCACGACTGCTCAATCAGTTGCATGTCCTCCTTCCTTACTCCATAGTGAAGGAACACGCCATCAATTCCTTTTGCCATAGTTTTATTGTTGTTAAGTGTTATAGTCCTGTGGGAAAAACGCATTCCATCCCACGATGTCGTTTGTATTGTCGATATGGAAGGACGAATAGTACCACACGTCCTTATTTTCTATCAGGATGCCCCCTTTGAGGTTGTTTTCAGCTCTTTCCGACGCGCACATATAGTCAATCAGAGCATTGTGCTTCTGAGGCGCGTCACCATCGCTGTTGGCCGACTTCGTGTCGAAGAGAAACACCTGGCCGTTCTTCATCCTGATAATGAAATCCACATAGAAAAGAGCATTGTCTCCGTTGCTCCGCACGTAAGGGATAGAGTAATGTTGTTTTCCCTCATCACCATTCTTATACCACCAGTCAATGTATTCCTTGTTTGCCTCTAGAAACATTCTGAACCGTTGCTCCGGATTCGACGCGTCATTAAGTTCGACGAACGGGATGAGTGCGTGGTCTTTCACCTGTGTGATAACCTGATGAGATGAAACATTGTAGAGCCTTTCTTCCGGGATTTCCCAGTCGTATCGCTCAAAGCCCCTTTCTTTGGCTTTTTGACGTCTTTCTTCTAATATCCGCTCATATCGGGACAGTGCCTTTTGAATAACATCTACAAAACGGGGCTTGTTGGCATGATACAGAATCACTTTCTTTGCATCAGTCTCAAAAAGTTCAAACAGTTCCTCCATGGCCGACAACAGATAGCCAGCCAGCACATCCGTGCTGTGAGACTTCTCAAAGTGAGTCAGCTGGCTGCGGCAGAAGTCAATATAGATACGGTGCAACTCGCCCGAGCTTCTTGCAAATTTATATCTCTCACCTGTGTTGATGACACCTACCTCGTTTTGAAACACCACATTGGCGGGAATCTCCACATTCACGTTCTTGACATCAAACCTGATGATGTTTTTCAACTTTTGCTGGTTAATCGAAGCCGTTGTCTCTGGTCCCGTCTCCGGCTGTTCTGCGTCACTGACGCTATCATCCACATCAAAGTCATCCCACAAATCAAATAAAGACGGCTGCCAGGACAAAGACCACAGCTCTTGAAAACTCTCCATCAGAACTTTCCTGAAGTCGGGACCGAGACGGTTACGATCAGAGCTTTTTCGCTCACTATAGTAGGACTGCAAGGAAATATTCTGTAAATTATCCCGGCGGATGGCCTGCAAGCAGTTCTTTTCCAGATAGTCCATGTCGTCAGCAACAATCTCAATCTTGTCCTTGCTGATGTCTGTATAGACATAGCCCACATTAAGCAGGTTGTTCGTGTAGAATCGTTGTTCCGGCATACGCAGTATTCGGCCTACAGTCTGAATCGTGAACTGGCTGCTGGTCAGTTTCCTGAATATCAGCAGTACTGCAGCTCGCGGGCAGTCCCAGCCCAGAGCGATGGCCTGCTTGAACAGCAATGCCTCTGCGACGTTGTCCAGGTCCTCCAGATTCACCAAATTGCTTTTCTCGTTCGACAGCCATACAGCAAGTTTTCCATTGTCTTGATTGATGCCTTTCACCTTGTCAAGATATGTCCTCACCTGATCGGCTATCCGTGTGTCCTCTGCTGTCATGGATTCGCTGGTATCGTTGGGCAGTTGAATCAGCAGCAATGGATTGATTTTCACACCAAGCTCTCTATATGCCTCTGCCAGCTGCTCACGCTTCCGGATGGCACAGGCAATCAGATGTTGATTCAGCTCATGTTCATCTGTCAACCGCTCGTCGATGTCGGGATTCAGTATCACCTGCTTCTTGATCATTTCCTCCTCGATGACTTTTTCACGCGGTATGTTCACGATATTGTCGGAATAGGTCTTCGGAGTGGCGGACACTCGGATTTCCACCTTCGGCTGAATCTGCTCCAGCACTTTCTTCGACTTGTCGGCGGTCTTCGACCAGAACAGGTGCTCCTCGTCTATCACGAGTATGATGGGCAAACCATGTTCTTCCTGCGTGCGGCGCGTGATTTCAAACACACTTGAATTCTGCTCATTGTCACGTACTATGATGTTTTTCTCCTTATTGATGCTCTCCCAGTTGACGAACAAGATTTCTCCCGGTTTGATATATCCTTCCGAGTGGTCAAGCTCATCATACATCACGGCACGCAGCAAATGGGTCTCGTGGAAAAAGTCCTTCATCTTAAAATAGCTCTGTTGGTGCAGCTTGTTCGGGGCTATCCACATATACGCCACCTGCTGAACAGGGCAGTCACCACGACTTTGCAGCTCCTCCGTCAGATCGGACAACAGCTGAGAAGTCATCACGGTTTTTCCTGACCCCGTGGGGGCTTTAAAAACCAGTTGCTTTCTATTGCCAGGCAGACAGAGCAAGTCTATTGTTTTGTCCACCAGCTCACGTACTGCTTTCTGTTGGAATTTCAAGTCTTTCATGCTTCACCTCCTTCCTCGCTGTGGTTCTCAAACAGGTCTCTCATCACAACTGGCTGCCCAGGCTCTACAGCATCATCTGCCTCCTGCAAGTCCAGCAGCTTTTCTTTCCGCATCGGCAGCACCTTCTCGTAGGCATCATAGATGGCAGCGGGTAGTGCCACCAGCTCTACTTTGTCCTGAACCTCGAAGAAATTGTCGTTGAATGCATACCGGGCCGGGGAGAATATGAATATTTTCAGACGTTCCTTTCCAAAGTCCATAGTTGCTATCTCTTCCGCCAGCTGACCCACAATCTCCTCGCGATAGACAATCAGCATGTGGCGACTCCCATCGGAGAAATAACGCATCAGCTTAGGGTGCACCTTATATCTTCCGAACGTCACCTCTTCGTCATACAAATTCTCTTTGACACACAGCAAGTCGGTGGCAGCGTTCACCAGGTCACGCATGTTTTTCTGCGTACGTTCCCGCGGAAGAAGCTTGGTCTTGTAATATCTCAGGTTATTGTTGTGTAATCCTTCCACATGGTTACCTTTCGGAGTGGTGTAGCCTTCAATCACTCGCTTATTCCGTTCGTATGTCACTTCCTCGCAGATATTGTTCTCGTTATTGGTCACAAGAATGCATTGACGGTGACCGCCGTCTTCAGCATTGAGCTGCATTGTGGCATGAAGGGTCGTGCCAGAGCCGGCGAAAAAGTCAAGAATGAGGGAATCACTATGTGAAACACATTTTAGTATGTGTAGCAGTAGAGCTAAGGGTTTTGGATAATCAAAGGCTTTTCTGTTTAATAAAGACATTATTTCTTGAGTTCCACGAGCAGAATTAAGACCATCGTTCTCCTTAATAAGATTTTGATAAGGAAGAGCTCTGGATATAACTTCGTTATTATTGTTTACTCGTAAATATTGTTTGAAATAAACAGACCAGCGATTACCGTTTTTTTTAAAAACAATGAATCCATTTTCTATTCCCCATTCAAGTTTTGTTTTTGACCATCGCCAATTCCAATGTTCTTGTTGGGTCTCAAGACCACCTGGATATACATACTTTCCATCTGGCATTAATATTGAATAATTCAGTGCATCTGAGTAATGAGAGCCTGTCATTCTTCGATCTAATTTATTTAAGGTGTGTCGTCCTCTGTATTCTACGTACTCATCTTCTAAATTATATTTAGCGTCATCTAAAATATCTATTTGATTTACATGTACCTCTGAAATTTTTTTTGAATAGGCTAACACATATTCTGTTACAGTTTTTATATCTTCACCTGTGTTTGAACCCGGTGTGGATTGCCAAATAAAATTTGCTAACCTGTATATTTCACACTCAATGTTCCAGCACAAATTTCGTCAGTTGAAACACTCGTTTCATAGATTTGATTTGTTCGATAATGAAAAATCATGTGTCCCCTCTGTGAAATCGTACTCCAGCCATACAGAAATGCTGCGAAGATGAGACGCTTCCGCCTTGGAATCCGAAGATAAGGCTCTATGTTGCATGCCAAATCGGCGGTCATGCAGATGACCGCCTCCGATTGTCACAAATGAAAGGAATCGCTAAGCTCTCAGCTGCCCGTAGAACAGCAGGGCTTGCCTGAGAACAATTCTCATGGGGTTGTGTCTCGGATAATCCAGGATGACTTTTCTCCTGCTTGCTCTGACACATACTGCGGTGAGCAGCAGTCTCTCCCTTATTGTCAGCAAGTTCGCATTCTCCAGTTCCGTCCCCCTCAGCGCCCTCTCTCTTATAGAGTGCAGAAGGATGTATGCCGCGGCATGAATGAAAATCCTGAGCCGGTTGGCATTGAACGTGTGACAGGAGAGCCTGTCGCCGTTGACCGCCTCCTTGAACTGCCGTATGTACAGCTCGTCCTTTCCCCTTCCGCAATAGGTGGTCTCATACAGTCCACAGTCGTCAACACTCCGGATGTTTGACACAATGAAGCGGACGTTCTGCTCACCCTTTGCGGTTATCTCCGCCTTCACCAAGACCTTCTGCGGGAAGAGCCATGAGCCGGCCTTATAGTAGAAGTGTCCGTATTTCCTCACGGGCATGCCGTAAAGGTTGTAGTCGTGCCAGGCCTCTGTCAGGAGCTCCTTTGTCACGTTCTCGCTGAGAAGTCTGTTGTTGGCTGACAGACCGGTTATGAACAGCACCCTCCTGTGGCCGGGGTCCGATGCCCAGTCCATGAACTCGTGTGAGCAGAAATGGCTGTCGCCGCGTACCATTATGACCGTCTCAGGCCATGCTTCCCTCAGCACTTCGATCACCCACACAAGCGTGTCTGCTATGTTGGCGGTCTTGTTCCTCCTGCCGGGGCGCAGAAGGGGAAGTATCATTTTTCCGCTGTGTCCTTCAAATATAAGCAAAGGCATGTAACAGTAGCTGTCGTAGTAGCTGTTGAACAGGGTAAGCTGCTGCCCGCCGTATGTGTCGACGTTCGTGTCGTCACAGTCGAGTATGATGTGTCCGGGGGCTTTGCCCTCGTAAGACTGTATGAAAAGATGGAGGAACAGTTCCTGGATGGCAAGCAAATCATCCTCTGTCACCATGTTCTCAAAACGGCACATGGTGGCAGAGGAGCACAACTCGGAATCAATGTCTCCGGCAACGCCGAGACACATCATGGGATCCTTGCGGGTGCGGTCACAGTCATTCACATCTTCATAACCCATGCATATCTGGAATATGCGTGTCATCAGAATCTCATGCAACGGGTGGCGAACAAGATAATCCCTGCGAGTGTCATTTATGCAGGAGGCTATTTGACGTGAGAGGCCAAGGCGGCTCTCCTCGTTACGCAAGAGCTCAATTCCTCCAAAAGAGGACAGGGACATCCCTGAGACATCAGCCTCTATTTGCTTTTTTTTAATGCTTGGAAGATGAATTCTATCCGTTTTTTCTTTGTTTTGAACTGGAAAATGATTAACTTTGCACATGTGAGGAGTTATTTTGGTTTGGCAATACAAAGATAACACTTTTTCCTCTGATTAGCAAATAATTAGAGGAAAAAATCCTCACTTTTCATAATTAGTATGAAATATTCAGGCTAAGAAATTCCCTTCTCCCATAATAGAGTCTAACAAAATTTTCAGATTATATAATTCAATGTCATTTATAGATATTAATATAATTCCTTTGTCAGATAATAATCTCTTTGCAATCTTCAACCGTTTATTCATAAAAGAGAGCCACTTGGAATGTCGGAAGCTATCATCACTATCAACATAGCTATCGTTATAGACAAAATCCTTATTTCCCGTATTATAAGGCGGATCAATATAAATCACATCGATTTTCCCCTCATGCGTATACGACAGGGTTGTGAGTGCCTCAAGGTTATCTCCTTCTATAATAATGTGATTCGGTGCTTTATCATCTTCACTGATAATCGCACGCTCGTTCACCTCATTCAAGACAGGTAATTCGTTTCGAAGCTTCTCCTCCACATCCTCTGTCTTTTCCTCCCACACCAGACCATATTTCTTGTGGGCATATAGCAGTTGAAGCAACGATGACTTCTCCTCGTTGGTCAATCCATCTAATGTGCGGATTTTATGTGCCAGTTTCGATTTATCCACGGACAACGGTCTTTTTCTCCCGGAGGCTCCGGCCGGAACAGGTTAGCAAAACGACGGATAGGCATATATACAAAAAACGTGGAGCCGACTATTGCCCGTTCCACGCTCTAAGGCTCCGGTATTGCCCAATCCGTCGAAACGAGCAATGCCGAAGCCCCACGTGGGAGATATATAGCCAACATCATGCAAGCCATTTTTTATGACAAACACAATGCATTTATGGATATATACAACCCATGGGGCGTAAACATTGCTTTGTTTTTGACGGATTGTCTAAGAATTTACCGGATTCTAGAGCGTCAAAACACAAAGCGCTTAGTTACGCCTTCGTAATATGTCTGCAAAGGGAACACCTGCTTGTTTTCAAGCATTTCCCAAATGCAATGGCAAAGATAATCAAAAAAAATGAAATAACACTCCCCTCTCCCTCTTTTTTTGCAAATAAAAGCATTATGTGAGGTTAAAAAAATCACTTGTATCACTTTCATATTGCTGTAGGGACTTACTTTATGTATGTCCGTCATGCATTGAAAAATTCATGTCAATTTTTTAAAAAAAATTCGTGAATTATTCGTGGACATTCATGGACATTCGTGTTAAAAAAAAACATCTGCAACGAAAACATTTCGATGCCATCACCAGAGTAACTACACATCTTTATGACAAACATGTATTATGTTGATTTAAAGTCAGATTTTGTCAAAACACAGCATGCCCAACACAGGCGTTGGGCTGCTGGATATTCAGTATCGATGCGATGGTTGCAGCGATGTCTGTCACATAGTATGTCTTGTTGTCCCAGGCATGAGGAATCTTCCAACCCATGAAGATCATCGGGATATGCGTGTCGTCTGGACTCCACACACTGTGGGTCGTACCTTTGTAGGCATAACCCGGCTTCTCCATGTCTTTTTGGGATGCATAGTCCTCGAGATAGCCTGCTTGGAAGATAATGGTGATCTGGCCGCTGCGGCCAGGGCAATAACCGTTAACCGCCATCGTACGGATTGGCTCAGGAACATACTGAGGGATATTGTCCAACGAAAAAGCATAAGACACCTCAGGCAAACTAGTCAGAAACGCTATGGCTGCATCACGGATGGCATCGAACTGACGGCTATCCTTCACTTCTTTCGTGAAATGCACCTGAAGATTGGTCGTACCCATCAGGAATTTCTCTATGCCGGGGAAACGCTCTTTCAGGTAAGACTCCAAATCCTTCCGCACGAGCTGAGTCTTGAACGTGCCGCCAGGAAGATTGTGCTCCCTGCCAAACTCCGGGTTGTGCATCCCGCCATGGTCGGCACTCAGAAACACAACATAGTTGCCCTCCCCTACCTTTGAGTCAAGAAAACTCAGGAAATCAGCGATGTCCTTGTCCAGACGGAGAAACGTGTCCTCCTCCCATATCGAGTTCGGACTCACACGGTGGCCAAGCATGTCGGTCGAAGAGATGCTCACACACAGAAAGTCAGGCACACCGGCCGGATTATTCCCCAACTGCTCACCCTCGACCGCGGCCTTCGCCATGTCGAACGTGATGGTCTGCCCCCAGGGCGACTGTTTCAGCGTGCCGTCAATCGAGTTCTCCCATGCCTGATGCTTTGGTGCGGACTCCACATAACGGCTCTCATCATACAGCAACTCCCATGGGCCGTCCTTGATCTGCTTGTTGCGGGATGGAAGATTCTCCATATATTGCTCCCCCAGCTTGCGGTTGTTGAAGTCCACCACCCATTGCGGAAGGGCGTCCATATAATAGGTGCTCGACACGAAATTCATCGAGTGGGAGTCCATCCAGTAGGCTGCGTTGGCACTGTGGCCGGCGGGAAGTATCGCAGCGCGGTCTTTAAGGGCCACACCGATTACCTTCGATCGGAAGTTCGTGGCCAGACGCAGCTGGTCCGTCACTGTGCGCACCAGCATGTTGCGGGGAGAGTTATGACCCGCGGTCACATCGGGATTAGGCTGACCGTTTTTATCAATCGTGCCAAGACCACGCACGGTCGTGTCGTCAGTGCAATAGGTGAAGCGGCCGTTCATCTCAAACGTGTTACCGGTGATGCCGGTCAAGGCGGGGACGCTGCCGGTGTAGATGGCCGTATGTCCCACGGCGGTGATGGCAGGGATATAGTTGATCAGGCAGCGGTTGCAGTTGTAGCCCTCACGCATCAGCCGCTTGAATCCGCCATCACAATAGTTTCCGGCATAGCGGGTCAGATAGTCCCAACGCATCTGGTCAACAACCAGGCCGACTACCAGCTTTGGCTGCTCCAGTTCCCTCAGCACTTGTGCTTGCACTGCAGTCAGGCCAACAAGCAACAGCACAAACATTATCAATCTTTTCATGTTCTCTTTTGTTATGTTATTTTCTGCGAATTTACAACTTTTATTCCTTTCTCACAAACTTTCCACTTGATTTTCTCCGCAAACCTGCTTAGATTGACCACTTGCAAACTTAACAAAGCTGATTACAAAAAGAAAAAGCTAACAGCTGAAAACTGAAAGCATAAATCTGAAAACTGAAATCTAAAAAAGTCTTAATATACACTCTGTTCGTTTAAAATTGTTTAAACCACACTACATTTGCCCCTAAAATCGCATTTTTTTTCGTAACTTTGCAGCGGAAAATCATGGAAAGATATTGTTTTTAGGACTAACACACTTTTAAAATGAATGAAATAAACAGAAAAATGAAGCATTTTGTAAAGAAAACAACTATAATGATGCTGTCTATGGCCATGGCCTCATCTGCCTTGACCACATCAGCTAAATCCATCCCGGGACCGGGAGACGACGACTCGAAAGAGATTTATGAGAATATCGTGGCCATGTCAGAAATCGGCATGCCGTCACCTGCGCCTGTCAAAGCTGAGGTCGACAAGCTCAACCTCGGGTCAAACATGGAATCCCCCAGGATTGTGCTCGAAGAATCTTATGAGATGATGGCTGAGCCCGTCGCTGTGTCAAACGTTGCTATGCCAGCCTCCTTCAAGGGAGTCAAGCCTAACCGAATCACAGGACAGGAGAACCTCAGAAGCCTCTTCAAGGAAATAGCCAAAGGAAACAGGACAATACGTGTCCTGCAGATTGGAGACAGTCACGTCAGAGGAAACATCTTCCCGCAGACCATCGCAAAGGTGCTGGAAGGCAACCTCAACAACGACGGAAAAATCAGGGTGAAAGTCGACTTTATCGGAATCAACGGAGCTAGGGCTTCTAAATTCACAAGCGAGGAACTCCTTCGGCAGGTGGCTGCAAAACGCCCGGACCTCGTCATCATCAGTTTCGGAGGAAACGAGGCACACGGAAACTTCAACTACGACAACAACACCCAGGTGCTCCACAGACTCGTGGACGGAATCCGCCGGCATATCCCTAACGCACAGTTCCTGCTCACCACTCCCCCGGGGTCTTTCGCTTCAAGGGGAGGCGTGAAAGTGCCGCTTACAACCTATGAGTCTGTATCAAACAACATACTGAACTTCGGTATCAACAACGGTATAGCCGTATGGGACCACTTCCACAACATCGGAGGCACTCAGAACGCTGCCAATAACTGGTGGAACGCAAGACTCATGCAGAACGACAGAATCCACCTCACTGTGGCGGGATACAAGCTCATGGGATCACTGCTGGCTGAGGCAATACTGAATGCCTACAACGCTGAAATCCGCAGATAGAACCGTTTTTCCTCTTTGAAGGGACTGACACATATCGGAGCAACAGCCCTAGTCTTTTAACTGCACAGACAACAGTTTTCTATAATTCGCAAAATGCGGTCAGTAACACACTTGTTACTGACCGCATTTTTCAATTTTCATTATTATTCTTTATTGTTTGTCCTTGTCTTTATCGTCCTTGCCCGATCGGAAAAACGAATAGCCGAACCAGACTGACACAAACAGGCAGAGCAACCCTATCAGATACCACATGGAGTCAGCCTGAGCAGCATAAAAACACAACCCTGCCATCACCAGCCCAAAAACTGCTGACACGCAAAGCATGATTCTTGTCATCTTTTCCATTCTTTGATTCTTTTAAATGGTGTATTTTAACTCCTAGAATATCTAGAATATCTAGAATGTCTAGAATACCTAGAATGTCTAGAATATCTAGAAAAAAATCTATCTCATACCAGCAGCTTCCATGTGAAGCCGTCCTTCGTGTCCTTCACCTCAAAGCCCAGCGACGTGAGGTTGTCGCGAATCAGGTCACTCGTTGCCCAGTCCTTGTTAGCCTTGGCTTTCAGACGCTGTTCCAGCAGCATGTCAACCACCTTGCCGAAGGCCTCCTCGCGGGCTGAGTTGTCAGACCCGCCGGCTGCTCCCGAAGCTGACGCGCGAAGACCGAGCAGGTCGAAAGCGAAGGTCTCAAACACCTTGGTCAGTGCTTCAAGCACCGATGCCGACATCGTAGCCTTCTTGTCAACGACGGAGTTGATGGTGCGGGCAGCATCAAACAGATGGCTGATCACATTCGGAGTGGCAAAGTCATCGTTCATCGCATCGTAGCACTTCGTACGGAGCTCATCCACGAACGACATCTCTACGGCAGGCAACTTTCCGCCACCGTCTACAGGAGAAATCCGTTTCAACGCGTTGTAGGCGTCAAGCAGACGCTCCAACCCCTTCTCTGCCGCCTGAAGCGCCTCATTGCTGAAGTCCACCGTGGAGCGGTAATGGGCCTGAAGGATAAAGAACCGGATGGTCATCGGGCTGTAGGCTTTCTCCAGACTCTTGTGACTGCCCTCGAAGAACTCAGGCAACGTGATGAAATTGCCAAGACTCTTGCCCATCTTCTGACCGTTGATCGTAATCATGTTGTTATGAACCCAGTAATGCACCATGTCGTCACCCTGGCTGGCCACGGACTGTGCTATCTCACACTCATGATGAGGGAACACCAGGTCCATGCCGCCGCCGTGAATGTCAAAATGGCTGCCCAGATACTTACGGCCCATCGCGGTGCACTCGCAGTGCCAGCCGGGGAAGCCATCGCTCCATGGACTGGGCCAACGCATGATATGCTCGGGCTGGGCCTTCTTCCACAAGGCAAAGTCAGCCTGGTTATGCTTCTCCCCCACTCCGGCCAGCTCACGGGAGTTGTTGATGATGTCATCCAGGTTACGGCCCGACAGACGCCCATATTTGTACTTCTCATTGTATTTCTCTATGTCGAAATAGACGGAGCCGTTGCTCTCATAGGCGAAGCCGTTGGCCAGGATTTCCTTCACCAGCTCTATCTGCTCAATGATATGGCCGGTGGCATGGGGTTCGATGCTGGGAGGCAACACGTTCAATGCCGCCATGGCGTCGTGGTAGCGGTTAGTATAGTACTGCGCCACCTCCATCGGCTCCAGCTGCTCCACACGAGCTTTCTTGGCGATTTTATCCTCACCCTCGTCGGCGTCATGCTCCAGATGGCCTACATCGGTGATGTTCCGCACATAACGGACCTTATAGCCGATATGTTTCAGATAGCGGAAGATGATGTCGAACGTGATGGCGGGGCGAGCATGTCCCAAATGAGCGTCACCATAAACCGTCGGACCGCACACATACATACCCACAAACGGGGCGTTCAGCGGTTTAAACAGTTCTTTCTTCCTCGTCAAAGTATTATAAATCAACAAATTCTGTTCCATTTTTTATTGTTTTGCTTTTTTTATATCATTAACTCGAAAATCGAAATATCGAATGTCAAAATCTCAAAATGCTAAATTTCCTCCGTAATCAGCCTCATCAGCCGCTCAACGGCCTCTGCCTCAGGGATATTCTTCTCCACGCACTCCTTTCCTTTGTAAAGGCTAACGCGGCCTACGCCGGCACCTACATATCCGTAGTCGGCATCGGCCATCTCGCCAGGACCGTTCACGATACATCCCATTATGCCGATTTTCAGATGTTTCAGCTCAGGGTGCTCAGCAGTGGCGGAGAGAACAGCAGATTTGATGCGCGCTATCGTTCCTTCCAAGTCATAAAGTGTCCGGCCGCAGCCGGGACAACTGATAAACTCGGTCTTCGTGAACCGCACACGGGCAGCCTGAAGAATGGAGTCGGACAACTCACGGAGGCGTTCAGCCTCGAAGCCGTCATTCTCTATCACCAGTTCATGGGCCAGACCGTCTATCAACAGCGCGCCCACAGTCATAGAGGCCTTCAGCTGAAGGGTTTCCCAGTCGGTTTCATGGAATCGCACCCTAATGGTGTCATCCGCTATCGACCTACGGGCCTCATCACGTCTGGCCGAACATTCCTCTATGCACTCCACCAGCTGACGGGCAACGGGTATCTCTCGTTCCGGGGCCTCTGACAACGAAACGCGGATAGTATCGCCGATGCCTTCGCAAAGCAACGCGCCTATGCCAACAGCGCTCTTGATGCGGCCGTCCTCACCCTCGCCGGCTTCGGTCACTCCCAGATGAAGCGGGAAGGACATACCCTCAACCTCCATCTGACGGACCAACAGGCGGACTGTGCGGACCATCACGACCGTATTGCTTGCCTTAATACTGATGACCACATCCTTGAACTGCTCATCCACACAAATCCGGAGAAACTCCATACACGACTCCACCATGCCCTCGGGTGTGTCACCATAGCGCGACATGATACGGTCGGACAGCGAACCGTGGTTCACGCCGATACGTATGGCTGTGCCGTGTGCCTTACATATATTCAGAAACGGTACAAAGCGGGCACGGATTTTCTCCAACTCAGCTGCATACTCAGCATCCGTGTAGTCTATATGCTTGAACTTGCGGCCGGGATCCACATAATTGCCGGGATTTATCCGAACCTTCTCGCATATCGTGGCGGCGGTGTCTGCTACTGCGGCATTATAGTGGACATCGGCAACCAGCGGAACCATGCAGCCCTGCTCACGAAGCCCATCGCGGATATTCGACATATTCTGAGCCTCACGCTGACCCTGAGTCGTAAACCGGACCAACTCGCCACCGGCCTCGGCGATGCGAAGCGCCTGGGCAACAGAACCGTCAGTATCCAGCGTCGAGGTATTGGCCATCGACTGGATCCGTATCGGCTGACTGCCGCCAATCAGCAGACCACCCACATTCACCTCTGTCGTTTTCCGTCGTTTATATGACATGATCATTTATTTTTATTTCCAATATCCATCTTAAGAATCCAAAAAGTCCAGAAAGTCTAGAAAATCTAGAAAATCTAGAGCATCTAGAAAATCTAGAACATCTAAAATCACTCTAAACTCTCAACTCAACCTACCTTAAACTTAAATTCCACCTTGCTCAAATCCTCGTTGGCCTTCTTAATCTTGTTCTTCAGCGACTCCTTATAGTCCACCAGCTTCACGGCCAGCTTCTCATCGCCAAGCGACATCATCTGGACCGCCAGAATCGCAGCGTTCATCGCACCGTTTATCGCCACCGTCGCAACGGGGATGCCGGGAGGCATCTGAAGGATGGAATACAGCGCGTCAACGCCCTCCAGCACACTGCCCTTAATCGGAACGCCTATCACCGGCAATGTCGTATTTGCGGCTATCACACCGGGCAAGGCGGCAGCCATGCCGGCTCCGGCTATAATCACCTCCACCCCACGGCTCTTGGCACCACGGGCAAACGCCTCCACCTCGGAGGGGGTGCGATGAGCAGACAAAGCCACCAACTCAAACGGTATCTCCCATTCATCCAAAAACTTGGCAGCTTTCTCCATCACCGGCATGTCCGATGTGCTGCCCATTATGATACTTACTCTTGGTTGCATATGATTTATGTATATTTTGAAGTTGTATTCGACTGTAGCTTACCAAAAAAGGAACGTGCAACGGGCACAAAGCAGTCCCACGAAAAAACCGACTACCAACTGCAGCAACGTGTGCTGGCGCAATATCATCTGAGAGGTGCCCATCAAACCACCCAGCAGGATAATCACACAAGTGGGCAGGACAGGCTCAAACACAAAACGGTTGCTGAACGCTACCACCAAACCGGCCAAACCGCCTATACCCACCATGTGGACACTGATTTTCCACCACATGTTGATCACCAGGCATACCGCCTCTGCCACAATGGCAGACACAATCACTCCTGACAGGAAAGGGAAGGCACTCCACCGGCGGACCAGGAAAATCATGCAGGTCAGCGAACAAAGAAATGCGATTCCGTACTGAAGGTGGCGGTTGGAGCGCATATCGAACTGCCAGCGGCTCAAGTTCAATTCACGGCGGAGCAGGAATATCATCACCTTGGGCACGATCACAGTAAACACCAACACCACAAGCAAAATGAACAATTTGGGCTTCAACGGAATATGGCGATAGTTGCTGAACACCAACAACCACAGGATTGCCCACATCGGAGCATAAAACGGAGAAAAAATCTGGGTGAATTTCTTCGCCGGTACTATGAACTCCCTGCCTATTGTATTTGTTTCCATCGTTTGATTGTATAGTTTGAGCTCTTCTTTTTCATTTCCTGCGCATCCTTGCGACTGGGATACCAAGCTGGTCACGGTATTTTGCCACCGTCCTGCGACGGATGTTCAGTCCACGGCTTATCAGTATATCAGAAATCTCACTGTCACTCAGCGGATTCGACTTATCCTCGCCGTCTATCACCTCCTGAAGCATCGTCGCAACCTGGGTTTTCAGCACCTCCTCACCGTCGGCATTACGACGGGTGCGAAGGAAGAACTGCTTCAGCGGATATAGCGTGCCGTCAAGCAAGGCATAGCGGTTGGAAACGGCTCGGGAAATCGTGGAACCGTCCACACCAACGGCCTTGGCTATCTCACCGCCGGTCAGGGGAACCAAGTCGCTGTCATCCTGGCTCAGCATAAAAGCACGCTGATGCTGGATAATCGCATGCATCGTGCGGTAAAGCGTGTCACGGCGCTTGCGAAGAGCGGCGATAAAGTTCTCGGCACGCTCAACATTCGACTTCACGTATTTCAGGTCCTCCTTCTGAGAGGCGCTCAATTCCACACGGGAAGAAGCGTCTATCAAGTCCAGATAGGCCTGGCTCACACGCAAAGGAGGAATGCGGCTGCCACGGAGACTGAACGTGATATTACCGTCAACGCTTGTCTCTATCACGAAGTCGGGTATCACCGTATGCGTGCGGTCTCCAGCACTCTCGTTCAACGACAAACCGGGACGGGGGTTCAGCTTGTGGAGCGCGGAGAGCACCTCTTCAAACATATCATCAGGGATGTCGAGCTTCTCAGCCAGCTTGCGGCGGTCATTATTCTTGAACAAATCAAAGTACTTCTCAACGGCCTGACGGGCCAGACCCAACACCATCAGACGATGGAGGTTGCCGGCCTTCGGCGTGTCCTCCATTTTGCGCTCTAGCTGAAGCAGCATGCACTCCCGCAAGTCGCGGGCGCCGATGCCGGGTGGGTCAAAGCACTGAAGCACCTTCAGGGCGGCCTCAAGCTCATCAACAGACGCGTCTACATTATGATTGAAAAGCAGGTCGTCGCTGATGCTGGACAAAGGACGGTCGATGAAGCCGCTGTCGTTCAAGGAGCCTATGAGATATCTCACCAGCTCCTCCTGCTTTTCGTCAGAAACGGTATGGTCGCCTATCTGGCTCAGCAGTTCGTCGACGAACGACTTCGTGTCGCCTACTGGCATCTCTGTACGGTCCTCGCCACCACCAGGAGAATAGACGGGAAGTTCCTCACTGTCATCATCCCAGCTGACGGAAAGGTCTGAGTCTGAGTCACGCTCATCATAACCTTCTTCTGAGTAGGATTCCAATTCCTCATCCGATGTATCCGATTCCTTGCCCTCCTCCAAGGCCACATTCTCGTTCAGCTCGTTCTCCACGCGTTCCAACAACGCATCGTCGCCCAGTTCCAGCAACTGGGCGTCCAGCAACTGCTGCTGACTCACACGGATGGTAGTCTCAGCGGTTGCGGTCTGGCGGATTTGGGTTCTCTGGCGTCGGTCCATCGATTTTGTGTCTTACGGTTGTTGGGGAAGACACACCAAGGTGCGTCTTGTATGAAGGATGTTCGCTATATAAAAAGTCCTGACGAATTGCCTCTCTATGAAATAAAGAGCAACGGTCGCCCGTCACTCTTCATCATCTGGCTCTCCTTCGTTATAGTCAAAGTCGGCCTGGACGATAAGGAGGATCTCATCGGGGTCATAGTCGCCCATATTCTCCTTCTTCGCCTTCTTCACGATATAGTTCACTGCCTTGTCAAGGTCTATCTCAAGATAGCCCTCATCGTCAGGAGCCTCGTCGAACACACCGTTCTGAGTGTAATATTCTATGATTACATCAAGGATATAGTATAAGTCGTCGTCGGAGTATTTCTCCTTCAGCTCCTGAGGCAGATAATTGCGGATATACTCTATCTCTGCCGCATCCTCGGCAGCGCCTTGCAGCAGCTCGTCATCTATCGCACTCATATCTAGTTCTTTTAATTTGTCATTGGTAATTATTCCTGGCAGGTCCCGTCAGAAAACGGGAATCAAAGCAGCGCCTTCAGCTTCTCTTCGTAAGCGGGCTTGGCCATCGCTCCTACCACCTTGTCCACTACCTCGCCGTTCTTCAGGAAAAGCACGGTCGGGATGTTGCGGATGCCAAACTGCATGGCAAGCTCATCCTGCTCCTCTACGTCTACCTTGCCGACGATTGCCTGACCTTCATATTCCTCAGCCAGCTGCTCGATGACGGGAGCCACACGGCGGCACGGACCGCACCAAGTGGCCCAAAAGTCTATCACAACCGGCTTGCCGGCATTCACGATCTCTGAAAAATTGTCCTTTGTAATTTCCATTTTTATTCTATTTTATTGATTTATTGTCATTAAGCCTTATCAGCAAAAATCATGCCAGACTTTCTTCTGCGAAGTTACGAATAAGTGGGCAAAAAAGCAAATTTTAAAGCGGCAAATATAGAATTAACATGCTTATTTCACTACGGAGTCACAAAATCCCGCATAGACGAAAACCTTACTTACCAACGGGAATCAAATAGAATTTACGGTCGGGCTTAAAGTCTATCATCCACTGGTCCAGGACAATATGGTCATCAAGAGCTTTAACGGTCAGTGTATGAACGCCTTTCGTCAGTTTGACATTTGAATGCTTCAGTGCCTGGCCGCGAAGGACGCTCAATTTCCAGAACTCGGAGCGGTATTTTTCCTTCAATGAGTAGACACTAACTTCATTGCCGTCTATCGATACCGAATAGCGCAGGTCACCCTTGTCGTTGGGCTGGGTCGGGATCATCGCGGTATAAAGGACTGCCTCTCCATCCTGCTTTGCCTCAAACCGATAGGTCACGCTCTCACCTTTGGGAAGCGGGACGGCGTTCATGGAATGGCCCAGCATCTGCACAGGACTCAGACTGCAGGAAGAACTTTGATAGCGACAGGCGTCACGGGCGACGAAGTCATCACTTTCTGCCACATCTTCCGGAAGGGGATAGCGGTGGTAATCAAGCATCAGATCGCCCTTTGCGGCCACAGGCAAGGTCGGCTCGCCGAACACATGAAGACCGCGGGGAGCCATGCTCATCAGCCCTTTCCATTTTCCGTCGGACAGCTCGTTGTTGTAATAATCGGTCAGGCGGCATAAGTCCCGGTAGGCCGACATCGACCGCTCTGCCGACGCTTGCTGCTCAGAACCCTCACTGTTCCGCGATTTCTGGGCCTCAAGCTGCTTCTCTGCCATCGCAGCGGCGGCACATACCGGATAAGACACTGCAGCAAAGTAGGCATCCTGCAATTCCGGACGGATGTCCATGCTTATTTCCTTTACCTTACGGCATAGATAGGCATAACGGTTGACATAGCGGTCTAGCTCGCCGCCAAACTCCGTCATGGAGAACTCGCTGTCTGCTACCGGCGACCATCCACGCTCGTATTTCTTCTTGTCCAGCTCCACTTGGTTCCAGCCCATGAACTCCGGGCGGCGCATAGCGCAGAGCTGATAGAACGCGGCCATAACGGGTGACAGGCGCTTGCCGGCTTGCTCGCCGAACTGGGTGCAGAGCCAACGCTCCAGATGTTGCCCTATTGTGTTGGGCCGGATGGCATCGATGTTCCAGGCCATGTCGAGGAAGAACTCAAGGTCATAAGCCGCAACCTTCGGATCATGGCAGTTCGCAATCCACAATTTACGGCAATTATGATCGTAAGCGGCCTTCATCTCTGAGTAAATCAGGCCGGGCTGAGTGGTGGTCAGCCAAAGGTAGTCATGAGGGCGACCCCAGTAGCTCAGATGGTAATAGACACCACCACCGCTGCGTTTCTGCTGCTCAGCATCGCTCAGGCGGGTCATATAGCCATAGTTGTCGTCACACCACATCAGCGTAACATCGTCGGGAACGCGCAGGCCGCTCTCCATAATTTCCAACACCTCCTTGTATGGAATGAAAACCTGGGGGATCTTCGTCACGTCCTTGTTCACATATTTCTTCAGCAGCTCCCGTTGGTCGTCTATCACCTGCTGAAGACCGTTCAGTTTCTCCTCTCGGGTCTTCACACCCTCCATCGAACCGTCGTGGATACCACGCATGCCGATAGTGAAGAAATCCTCTGTTCCGGCAACCTCCTTCAGGCGCTCCGTCCAGTAATCAAGCACTGACGCTTTGTTCGTGATATAATTGTAGGCGCCACGTTGCTTCACGTCCCACTCGGCCACGTTGTTGCGGAGCAAAGGCTCGCAATGCGAAGTGCCGATCAGGATGCCGCAAGAGTCGGCCACGGCCTGGTTGCCTTTCACCGTGAAGAACCCGGTTGTCCCCTCATGCATCGCAGGCCAGATCATATTGGCACGCAGTCGCAGCAGCAGCTTGAAAATCTCCTTATAGGTTTTCGGGCCGATGGATCCCTTCACCCCAAGGGGCTCGAAGGTCTTCGACGACCACTCACGCAAGCTCCAGTCCTCGTCGTTGATAAAGATGCCGCGGTAGGCCACGGAAGGACTCTGGTATGTCGTAAAACTGTCATCAACGGTCAGCTTGTCACGCTTTTCAGGAACCACGTCGCCCCACCAAACCCAAGGTGAGACGCCGGCCATACGCGACAGCTCCAACAGTCCATAGGCACAGCCACGACCGTTATTGCCAACCACAAGAACCTTGCCTTCACGCACGCCTATCCAAAAGGCGTCCATGCGGGCTGCCACATCGGCTACAGGACAGCCTTGCTGCTGCAAGCCCGCTTTGAGCTTCATATTCCAGTCAAGCTGATAAACCTGAATCACGCCGTTCTTTTCTGATACGGCACGCGCGCCGGTCACCTGCTCCATGTCGCTGCCGAACATATCCAGGGCCACACCCACCACAGGGGAGGACTTACCGTTCACATGATAACTGACAGCATGACTGCCGTCATACATTATGAGTGCCGACATACGCAATGCCACAAGGCAGAACAGACACAACAGAATCAATCGTAGTTTCTTCATTTTCTTATAGTTTGGGAGAGATTGCTTTCTCATGCAAATTTACAAAAAAAAATCGGACTCCCATACGTCCTTGGATAAAAAACAAAATAAAAGAACAGTAGCACAACCAACACACATGAATAACCACTTCATGGTCTTTGTCTTTTCTGACATTTTCATTATCGCTCCCCTAAAAGAATGAGTCAATTTCTTGATTCGGCCGGCTTATTAATCCGATTTTTTTCTATAAATTTGCAAAAAAAGAACAGAATGAAACACAAAACACTCATTATCGCCATGCTACTGACGGCACTGACCACTGCTCCGAAAGCACAGACCATCAGCAGTTGCCAGCCACAACAGGTGGGCGCCATCACTGAGCATATCAGCAAAACACGCATCTACAGCAGGCGTCGGACTTATCCCGACGGAAAGACAAAAATCAACCCACGCCTTCGTTTCAACAACAGCATCACACCACAGGGAATGGCTATACATAGACACAGGCTCTACCAATTCCGAAACGGCGGCTACTGCCAGGTGATGGACCTAAGAACCATGTCGCAAGTGGACGCCTTCTACATTCCGATGTCGGAAGCACCGGCATACGCCAACGCCATGCATTTGGGATCCGTATGCTTCAGCAACGAGTATTCACAGGAGCCGGGGTATAGGAAAGAAGAGGGAGGACTGCCGTTCTTGTACGTGATGCTGGGCGACAAGACCATCGTTGACGGAGAGCGATACGGTACCGTGGCTGTAGTGGACATCAATCACAACTACAATATGCTTTGGAACCACGTTGCCAATGACTCGAAAACAATAAGGACGTGTAAGCTCATCCGCTATTTCAGACTCAAACTTGGAGGGATGAGACTCCCGAATTTCATCGCCGCGTTCGATTTCGCCAACGGAAAAGGATGGCTTTTCGGATACGACGAGGAGATAAGCAGCGGGGCCACTGCCAAGCAGACGGTTGACTTCATGGCAAGAGAATTCCGTTTCAAGACAAATGGAAACGGTGACATCACGGAAAATGTTGTATATGAAGGAGAACCATTTATGGTGGAAGCAAAATGCGGAAACCTGCAAGACTGTATTTTCCATGACGGGAAAGTATATCTTTCATTAGGGGGGTCGGCCAGCAAGAAAAACCCGATGGACGCACACATCGCCATATACGACCCTGACAGCCGCCGCATTGTCAAAAAGTTCGATATGATGACACAGCATGAGTCGGAAGGCATCGACATCGACGGCGACACAATTTACCAGACCTTCCACATCAAGCGGTCACTTGTCAGAATCATGAAAACAAGTTCTGTTTCAAAATAACAGGGATTAATAGTATTTTTGACTTACAAACAGTGGGGATTAGTAGCATTTGAGTTTTATAAATAACAGGGATTAGTATTAAATTCACAATAAAAACATATGGGAACGACAGAAAAAAGATTCTAAATATTTGCATATTTTGTTTATTATCAATATATTTGCAGCATATTTCAACAATATAAAATTATGAACTCAATTTTTAAAAGAAAAATCTACAATCAGATTCTTCAATGGAAGCAAGAAAATGATGGTAGGTGTGCATTGCTTATTGAGGGTGCGAGACGTATAGGCAAGTCCACTATTGTGGAAGAGTTTGCAAAGCATGAGTATAAATCGTATATACTGATTGACTTCAACAAAGCACCCAAACGTGTATTGCAATTGTTTGATGATTTAATGGATCTGGACTATATTTTCCTATATCTTCAAAGCACTTACCACACCACTCTGTATCAGCGTGAGTCACTGATTATCTTTGACGAGGTACAACGATGTCCTATGGCCCGTCAAGCCATCAAATATTTGGTTCAAGACGGCAGATATGACTACATAGAGACCGGTTCCCTTATCAGCATACGAAAAAACACTGAAAATATCACCATACCGAGTGAGGAGGAACGCTTAGAGATGTTCCCAATGGATTACGAAGAATTCCGTTGGGCAATGGGCGACACTGCAACTATGCCACTGCTGCAAAAACAGTTGGAGAGAAATCGACCTATGGGCGATGACATCAACCGACAATATATGCGGGACTTGCGGCTGTACATGCTTGTCGGCGGTATGCCTCAAGCCGTAGTGGAGTATCTCAACACAAAGAGCCTGCGGTCTGTGGACATGGTCAAGCGCAAGATACTCAAACTCTATTTTGATGACTTCCGAAAAATAGACAAAACGGGAAAGATAGGCAAATTGTATGCTGCAATTCCAACGATGCTGTCGCGAGGTGTCGGAAGGTTCTACCCCACCTCAATTGTCAAAGGTGTTGGGGCAGAAAAAATGGAGGACTTGCTCATTGCATTGGAAGACAGTAAGACAGTGAATATTTCTTACCAAGTGACTGATCCCCAGGTGGGGTTGCCGTTGAGTGAGGACAAAAGCAGGCAGAAGATATATGTAGGCGACACAGGCTTAATGGTGACAATCGCATTCTGGGATAAGAGCTTCACGGAGAATGTATTATATAACAAATTGCTAGGAGATCGCATGCCTGCCAACTTGGGATATATCTATGAGAATTTGGCAGCACAGATTTTGCGAAGTAGTGGAAACAAACTATATTTTCACACTTGGGCAAAGGATGAGCGGCATAATTACGAGGTGGATTTCCTGCTTTCTCGTGGCTCAAAAATAGTTCCTTTAGAGATTAAATCGGCAGGCTATAAATCTCATGTCTCATTAGATGCGTTTTGTAAGAAATTCTCATCACGTATCAGCAATAGGTATGTGGTCTACACAAAAGATTTACGACGCGATGGCGAAACAACATTGTTACCGATATATATGTTAGGGCTAATATAAGGAGAGGAATCAGCCAATTGAGAAGTTATCAGTAAATTGCTTCTAATAAGCGGAGAAAGGGATTGACTTGTTTCCCTTTGCACTTATTTCATTACTATGCCACCCAGACATAAACATAAACATAAACTGAAATTAATAAAAATAGCTGATGGATAATTTGGAAGTTATTGAATAATTAACTAAATTTGCGGAGCTCAAATAAAAACAAAATATTAACCCTTTAAAAACATTTACCAAGAAACAGACATAACAACAAACTGACAGAAACAAGGATACGCAATGAGGATTTGCTTTTCCTCATCTTATTATAGTGATTTATCAACAATTTATTAACCCGGCGTTTCTGACTCGTTCTTTTTAACATATACTTGGACTTTTGTCCTTGTTCTCGCCAATCAAAATCCGCCAAATTTTGCACAAGAGAACAAGTGACGATAGTTCACGTCTGAAAGGGCGTGAACTGTTCGTGCTTTTCTTTGTGCATGGTTACTTGGCGGTACCAGATTGGCGGAGAAGCAATGAGCAGTTCCGCCATTTTTTATAAACTATGAAACAATTTTATCAAAAATATTTAACGGTTCTTTCATTCCTTTTATTTGCAATACCTTTATACGGATATGATTGTCAAGTGGATGGCATTTATTATAATTTGGACGAAAATAAGAAAACTGCAACTGTGACAGAGGAAATGCCTCGTTCATCTCATTCTTATATTGATCCGCCGTCTTATACATCCCAATCTATTGTAATTCCATCAAACATTACTTATTCTGAAATAAAGTATAAAGTCACAGAGATTGATAAATACGCCTTCTATAACTGCTCAAACTTGAAATCTGTAACGATACCCAACAGCGTTACAAAGATAGGTTATCATGCTTTCGAACGTTGTACTGGACTGACCTCCGTCACAATTCCGAATAGTGTGACAAGTATAGGTATTGGTGCTTTCTGGAATTGTTCCTGTCTGTCCTCCATCACGATACCGAACAGTGTGACAAGCATAGGTGAATTAGCTTTCTTTAATTGCACTGGTCTGACCTCCATTGTTGTTGACTCTGATAATAGAGTATATAATGATGGAAATGGAAATAACTGCATTATAGTTTCTGAGTCAAGCCGTTTGATAGTGGGATGTAATACGACCATAGTTCCCAACTATGTGACAAGCATTGCTGATGATGCTTTCAGGAATTGCTCCGGTCTAGCCTCTGTCACGATTCCGAACAGCGTGGAAACCATAGGTGAAAGCGCTTTCAATGGTTGTTCTGGTCTTACCTCCATCACGATTCCGAACAGTGTGACAAGTATAGGTATTGGTGCTTTCTTCGGTTGCTCTGGACTGGTCTCCATTGTTGTTGATGCTGATAATAGAGTGTATAATGATGGAAATGGAAGTAATTGCATTATATATACAAAAAATAACTATTTGATTACGGGATGTAAAACGACTATGATTCCCAACAGTGTGACAGCAATTTCAGATGGTGCTTTCGAACGTTGCTCCAGTCTGACTTCTATCACTATACCGAACAGCGTAACAAGCATTGGTACCGGTTATGATCATGAAGGTTATTATAGAGTGGGTGCTTTTACTAATTGCACCAATCTGATCTCCGTAACTATTCCGAATAGTGTGACAAGCATTGCTGATGATGCATTCAGCTATTGCTCCGGTCTAACTTCCGTCATGATACCGAACAGTGTGAAAAGTATCGGTGAACGAGCTTTCGAGGGATGCAAATGTGTTATCATATTGGATAACGAAAAACCGCCTTATGCAACTATTCGTTCTTTTGGTTCAAATGTCCAGGCAATCGTGCCATTGTCGGCTGTTGACACTTATCGACAATCAGAAGGATGGAGATATATCCCAATCAATCAAACTATGCATGTGGCATCTTGCACCCAATCAAAAGTCATATTATTAAAAAATAGCTTGCTTTCAAATGTGAGTGCTTTATGTGATGGTAAGACATACTATCCTAAGAACGACACAATCTTGATATCGGATTTACTACCAGACAGTACATACACGATTTATACAAAAGGTTTTTATGGAGATTATGACTTCTCATCATCGATTGAAGTGAAAACATTGGCTGTCAAACCATCGATTCAAAATTTAAAAGTCACTAACACCACTATATCTTTACTTGGTAAAGGTGCTGGAGATGTGAAAAATCACGGTTTTGCTAGTTTCGAAGGTAAAGAAAAACGATCGGAATTAGGAGTGGATACGCTTACCGTCACAGGTCTGTCACCCGGAACGGATTATGAATTCACGTATTATATTGTAGATGCCAGTGGAAAGCGTTATGAAGTGACTCAAGCTGTCAAGACAAAAGACGTTAATCCAATTGTCCGTGTTGATAAGATAACCAATACTACCCTGACACTGACAGGTGGAGGCTCTGGCGATGCCATCGTGAAAAACCATGGTTTTGTAGGCTATGAAGAGGGTGATACCATAACCGTTAAAGGTTTAGCTCCTGGTAAAACATATAATTACACCTACTATATTATAACAAACGAAGGAAAACGCTATGAGAGTACGATGAGTGTGACCACAAAGAACATCATTCTGTCTGCTTCAGCATCAATCGCTCCTACATCTCTTTCCATTCAAGGAAGCTATGAGAACATGGATGCCACAATCACAGACATTGGTTTTGAAGACTATCAAGGCAAAAGCCATATAGAATTGTACGGACTGAATCCTGGAAGTGAATACGTTTTCACTTATTATATTGTGTCGAAGGAAGGTGGAAAGCAAACTAAAAACTTTACTTTCCGGACTGAACAGCTCACGATGTCCTCTCTCCCTCCCAAAGTGGTGAAAGAGGGCAACGTCATCGTAGCCGCCATGACCAACCTAGATGACAACGAGACGAATGTGGGCTTCGAGTGGCGACGAACCGACTGGCCGGACGATTTCGCGTCGAACTCAGCTTCAGCAGTGATTTACAAAGGGCAGATAGAAGGATATATCCGCAATGTGAATGCAAACTACCTGTGGCGGGTGCGCCCTTACTATGTGTCCAACACCGGCATATACTATTATGGTGACTGGATTGGCATGGATCCGAGCAACACATCTTATTTCGACCCGACGGTACACACCTACGACAAGATTGAGGTGAAAGGCAACACTGCCATGCTGAAAGGCTATGCGATGAACGGCACGGACAAGGTAACAGTGCAGGGATTCAAATACTGGAAATCAACAACAGCTGCCGTCAAGGAACGGGACACCGCCCCACTCCATGCACCAGCGGTGCCGTCCGACGCAGTAACGGTGGAGGCATCCGGGCAGGTGATGACCGCCAACCTCTTGGATTTGGCTTACAACACCACCTACAATTACGTGGCATTCGTCACCACATCCGAGGGCGACACATTCTACGGAGAGATTGAATCCTTCACTACTGAGGAAGACCCTGATGCACGATTCAAAGGCGATGTGAACGAGGACGAAAAGGTAGACATCTCCGATATCGTAGCCGTCATCAACCAGATAGCCGGTACTGCCACGTACAAGTATGCCGACGTGAACAGCGACAACAAGGTGGACATCTCCGACATCGTAGCCATCATCAATGAGATTGCCTCTCATTGAGTGTGATACTATGGAAATGAAAACGTAAGTTTCCCAATATCTCTGATTACATACATGACATGGCAATTCCCAATAGACATTGTTTCATTGGGGGTTGCCATGAATTCATAAAGTGGGAACAACGCAAAGCCTCACACGTTCACACCGTAATCATGCTTCACCTCGTTCATCACGAACGTACTCTCCAATGAGCCGAGATACTCAACCGTGCCCAGTTTGTTCAGGATAAACTCACGGTATTCCTTCATATCTTTCACGTATATCTTCAGCAGGAAATCAAAGTTTCCGGACGTGTTATAGCATTCCGTCACCTCCTGGAACTCCTGAATCCGGCGCTCAAAGTTATTGGCGATGTCCTGGTTCATCTGACGCATCTTCACATTGCAGAACACCATGAAGCCGGCACCAATCTTGGCAGGGTCCAGGATGGCTACATATTTCTTAATCACCCCCTGACGCTCCATCCGCTTCAGACGCTCAAACACAGGAGTCGTGCTGAGATCCACGGTCTCAGCCAATTCCTTCGTCGTCAGCTTCGCGTTCTGCTGCAATGCGCGAAGTATCTTCAAGTCTGTCTGGTCAAGTTGCTCCATCGCCGTTTATTATTTGATTCGGCTCCCGAATCAGAAAAATTATGAATTATCGGAATGTCGAAATTTCGAAACATCGAAACATCGAAAACTCGAGATATCGAAATATCGAAGCATCGGAATTTCAAAAACCCCAAATATCAAAATAAACCGTAAATAGTAAATCGTTAAATCGTTAAATCGTAAATCCTTACTCAAGGTATGTATACCCATACAAGCCTGAGCGGTAAGTGGCAAGAAACTCCTTGCCCTCCTCAAGCGAAATCTTGCCCTCCTGAACCGCCTTGCGAGCCCAGATCTCCAGGTTGCGGACCATACGCTTGGGGTTATACTGAACATAGCTCAGCACATCGGCAACCGTCTCTCCGTCAATGATATGGTCTATACGGTAAGAATCCTCCTTCACCTGGATATGCACCGCGTTCGTATCGCCAAACAGGTTATGCATGTCGCCAAGAATCTCCTGATAGGCGCCTACGAGGAACACGCCCACGTAATAGGGACCTTTCTTGGGGTTGAGGTCATGCAGGGGGATGAAACTGCTGACAGTCTGATGCGACACGAAATTCGTGATCTTGCCGTCGGAGTCGCAGGTGATGTCCTGAAGTGTGGCGTTATGCGTAGGCTTCTCATCCAGACGATGAATCGGCATGATGGGGAACAGCTGGTCGATGGCCCAGGAGTCTGGAAGGGAATGGAAGATGGAGAAATTACAGAAATACTTGTCTGCCAGCAGCTTGTCAAGCGTACGGAATTCCTCAGGCGCATGTTTCATCGTATGAGCCAGCGTATTCACCTCCTTGGCCACTGCCCAGAACATTCGCTCTATCTCAGCACGGGTCTTCAGGTCCAGCATGCCGTGAGCGAACAGTTCCAACGCCTCCTCGCGGATTTGTTGGGCGTCGTGCCAGTCCTCCAGCATAGAGCGCGTGGACAGATTGTCCCAGATCTTGTATAGCTCCTTCGACATCTGGTGGGCGTCATCCCTCACCTCGAACTCATCGGGCATCACTGGAAGCTCTGCGGCTCCCAGCACCTCAAGAATCAGGACAGCATGATGGGCGGCGATTGACCGGCCCCCTTCCGTTATCAGATTGGGATGAGGCACATTGTTGTTGTTCGCAGCCTCCACAAACGTATAGACGCAGTTGTTGATATACTCCTGGATACTGTAGTTCACAGAGCTTTCGCTGTTGGCGGAACGGGACCCGTCGTAGTCCACGCCAAGGCCGCCGCCACAGTCCACGAACTCCACGCCGAACCCCATCTGACGCAGATGCACATAGAACTGAGCTGCCTCACGTAGGGCGTTCTGGATGCGGCGGATTTTAGTGATCTGGCTGCCGATATGGAAATGAATCAACTTCAGGCAGTCTTCCATCTTATTCTCTACCAGCACGTCAACTGCCGTGAGCAGCTCGCCGCAGGTCAGGCCGAATTTGGAAGCGTCGCCACCGCTTTCCTCCCATTTACCGCTGCCGCTCGCTGCCAGCTTGATGCGGATACCGATATTCGGACGTACATTCAGCTTCTTGGCGGTCTCGATAATCACGTCAAGCTCGTTCAGCTTCTCAACCACGATAAAGACGCGCTTGCCCATCTTCTGGGCCAGCAAAGCCAGCTCTATATAGCTCTGGTCTTTGTAGCCGTTGCAGATAATCAGCGAATCACTGTCCATATTCACAGCTAACACAGCATGAAGCTCAGGCTTCGAACCGGCCTCAAGACCAAGGTTATACTTCTTACCATGACGGATAACCTCCTCAACCACAGGACTGATCTGATTCACCTTGATCGGGTAGATGATGAAGCTCTCTGCCTTGTATTCGTACTCCTTGGCCGCATTGTGGAAGCAAGTGGCGGTCTTCTCTATGCGGTTGTCGATGATATCGGGAAAACGGACCAACACGGGAGCGGAGATGTCACGGAGCGACAGCTCGTCCATCACATCTTTCAGGTCTACCTCCACACCGTTCTTCAGCGGTGTGGCCACTACGTGACCCTTGTCGTTTATATGGAAATAATTCACCCCCCAGCCGTCGATGCTATATAGCTCCTGGGAATCTTCTATGCGCCATTTTCTCATGAATCGGATGATGTGATTTTGATTTCTTTTTTTGCGGTAAATATCTCGTTTTTAGCAGTCTAGAACATCTATAGCATCTAGAATATCTAGAATATCTAGAGCATCTAGAACGCCTGGAATAGTCTAGCTTTTATTTATGCTTTTTTCTATCTCCTCCACATAGTGGTTGATTTGGGCTTTCGTATGGATCACCTCTATCGGGACCACGTGCTTGGCCTGCTCATAGAACGGCGAACGCACCTGAAGGGACTCTTTGATATAGGCTGTCAGTTCATCAGGACTTTTACCCTGAATCAGAGGACGTTGCGACTTTCCCATCAGCAGATGGGCCTTCAGTACCTCCGGCTCCGCCTTCAGATAGAAACTCTCCGACTGGGCATTGATGTAGGACATGTTGTCGAAGAAGCAGGGAGTTCCGCCACCACAGGCGATGACCACATCCTCCATCTCGCACACCTCATGAAGCATCAGGCGCTCCAGCTCACGGAAGCCGCTCTCACCACGCTCAGAGAAAATCTGGGGGATCTTCATTCGGTAGCGTGCCTCTATGTACCAGTCGAGGTCGAAAAACTCCAACTCCAATTTCCGGGCCAGAACACGGCCTATCGTCGTCTTACCGGCTCCCATATACCCTATCAGGACTATCCGCTGCATGATTTCTGTCTGTTTTTTGACGTTGAGGATATAAGATTTCTGTTGAACTAGGCCGTAAGTTTTTATCACTTCTTCTTTGAGTCGGCCTTCTCTACGATTTCCATACACTTCTCCAGGCTCAACGTCTCAGGCTCCTTGATGGTCTTCGGAATGCGGTAGTTCTTCCCTTTGTAAGCGATATAAGGACCGAAGCGGCCGTTCATAATCTCTAGCTCAGGCTCTTCGTCAAACTTACGAAGATGCTTCGCAGCATCCTGCTGCTTCTTATCCTCTATCAGATGTGTTGCGTCATCAAGGGTCAACGTCATCGGATCCTGACCTTTGGGGATAGAGACATACTGTTTCTTGTAATAGATATACGGACCAAAACGGCCGGTGCCTACCTTCACCTCCTCGCCCTGGTATTCACCTAGCACACGGGGGAGTTTGAACAGCTCCAATGCCTCTTTCAGCGTGATGCTGTGGATGCTCTGTCCTTTGTTCAGCTGGGCGAACTTCGGCTTCTCATCATCACCGGCGGAGCCAATCTGAACGATCGGTCCGAAGCGGCCGATTTTAACGGTCACCTCACGGCCGGTGCCGGGCTCCTTGCCCAATACGCGCTCACCGACTTTATGGTCCAGCTGGATATTCATCACCTTGTCTACCTCCGGCATCAGGTCGTCATAGAAGTCGCGCATCATCTGCTGCCATTCTTCCTTGCCGTCAGCAATCTCGTCGAATTCCTTCTCAACATTGGCGGTGAAGTTATAATCCACGATAGTGGGGAAATACTCCACAAGGAAGTCATTCACCACGATGCCGGTGTCGGTGGGCAGAAGCTTACCTTTCTCCTTGCCCACAATCTCGCTCTTCTCGCTCTTCGTAAGCGTCTTGCCGGGCTTCTGGCTCAGGATGACATAAGTGCGCTTCTCACCCTTCTTGTCGCCTTTCTCAACGTACTCACGCTGCTGGATGGTGGAGATGGTCGGGGCGTAAGTCGAAGGACGGCCGATGCCCAGTTCCTCCAGCTTGCGGACCAGCGATGCCTCAGTGAAGCGCAAAGGACCCTGAGTGAAGTGCTGGGTGGCGGTCAGCTCGTTATACCCCAGCAGCTGGCCTGCATGCAGACTGGCGTCAAGAGCAGACTCAATCTCACCGCTGTCCTGGTCGTCATCGAACGACTCGCGGTAGACGCGGAGGAAGCCGTCAAACGTCACAACCTCACCGTTGGCTACGAACATACCATCTATCGACTTGGAAGGCAATGCATTATTATCCTCTGGTTCCAGTGAGATGTGGATAGTGGTCTTCTCTATCTCGGCATCGGCCATTTGGGAGGCGATGGTGCGTTTCCAGATAAGGTCGTAAAGGCGCTTCTCATTGGCGGTTCCTTTTATCTCATGCTCCGACATATAGGTGGGACGGATGGCCTCGTGGGCTTCCTGGGCACCTTTCGATTTCGTCTGGTATTTACGGACTTTGGAGTATTTCTCACCTAATTTGTCTATGATTTCCTTCTTCGAAGCGTTGATGCACAAGGAGGAAAGGTTCACTGAGTCGGTTCGCATATAGGTGATCTGTCCCGACTCATATAGGTGCTGGGCTACAGACATGGTCTGCGCAACGGAGAAGCCCAGCTTACGGGCCGCCTCCTGCTGAAGGGTGGATGTCGTGAAAGGAGGAGCGGGAAACTTATGCATCGGCTTCTTGCTGATGTCGGTAATCACGAAACGGCGGTTTTTGCAATCCTCCAGAAAACGGGCTGCCTCTGCCTCGGTGGCGAACCGCTGCTCATAGTCCGCTTTCAGCATCACATCAGTCGGCTTGCCGGAATCATCCAGCGCAACGAACTCGGCTGTCACCTTATAAGAGGACTCTGGATGGAATTTCTGGATGTCTCGCTCTCGCTCCACGATCAGCCGGACGGCTACACTCTGAACACGGCCGGCTGAGAGCTGGGGTTTCAGCTTCTTCCACAGTACGGGAGACAACTTGAAGCCTACGATGCGGTCCAGGACACGACGGGCCTGCTGGGCATTCACCAAGTTCGTGTCTATCGTGCGGGGATGCTGGATGGCTTCCAGAATCGCGGTTTTCGTTATCTCATGGAACACAATGCGCTTCGTATGCGCCACATCCAGTCCCAAAACATGGGCCAGATGCCAAGATATCGCCTCTCCTTCGCGGTCCTCATCGGAGGCCAGCCATACGCTCTCAGCGCTCTGAGAGGCTTTCTTCAGTTTGTTCACAACCTCAGTCTTGTCCTCAGGTATCTCATATACTGGAGAAAAATCATCGGTGTTCACACTGAAATCCTTTTTCTTCAAGTCGCGGATATGCCCGTAGCTCGACATAACCTTATAGTCGCTGCCAAGAAATTTTTCCAAGGTCTTGGCCTTGGCAGGAGACTCTACTATTACCAGATTTTTTGCCATTTTTATATATAATGTATGCTGTTTTGCTTCTGACTTTTCCAAAAGTGGGGGCAAAGTTAGCAAAAGCAAAGATAACTACAAAAAAATCACGTCATTTTTTATAGTTTTTTTATATATAAGGTGAATTTTCATTATTTTACAGAGAGAAAATCAGTTAAACAAGAAGAGTTCTCTTCTGATTCTGTCTCCCTTCCGGGACTTTTATATTCAGAATCCGAAATTCAATGTCTCAGAGTGACGCAATTGATCGAAACTGATGAATGGTCTGGCAAGGGGCTTACCATCGCATTCGATGAAGCCACCACCTTCTTTTCCACTCCGGACGATGTTCAAACGGGTGCCGTCCTCACGGTGCAGAACGATATGACGGAAAGCGGGAACACCGGCCGCATACTCGTCGCTTCCGGGACAAACGGGATAAAAGCCCATGGCGGAAAACACATACCATGCAGAGGTCTGACCGTTGTCCTCGTCACCGCAATAGCCGTCGGGGGTGGGGGAATAAAGGCGCGACATGGCCTCACCTATCCAATAACGGGCCTTCTCCGAATGTCCGCAGTAGTCGTAAAGATAGATCACATGTTGAGCCGGCTGGTTGCCATG
>FLNY01000026.1_pt1 | contig 37888 bp, 32 predicted proteins | sample 1140381 | NCBI WGS metagenome assembly FLNY01 (sample SAMEA3878172, study PRJEB12797) | bioreactor metagenome | biome: Moose rumen | place: Sweden | collected 2011-10 | reverse complement strand
TCATTTAATTCCCCAATTATCTGAAACAAGAATCGAAAGTGGATGTTCTTGGCTGTGCAAAGCGACCAGTGGTCGTGCACAGCATTATGTCCTTATATCTGTTTTATTTTACCATAGGCTATTACATTATTGCTAATTTTTATCTTTATCTTTGGATAACCTAACGAGAGAGTATCCGTGTGCAAATGTACTAAAAAGAAGTCAAAATAAAGAATAAATTGTCGAAAAACTTTATTTAAGACGCAAAAAAGTCAAAACTCAAGCATTTTTTCCCTTCTATCGTTGGCAATTAAGCTCACAATGTTTATTATTCTTAAACTTTTAATCTGTTCACACTTTTTATTAGGAATTTTTGTGTACCTTTGCTGCTTGAACGCAGATACGTATTAATAACAATGTCAGATAACCATAAATACGCCACATACACTACGGAGAGATATACGGCGGAGCTTGACGCAAAGACGTATATCGAGAGATTTCGAAGGGCTGACTATTTCCTGAAACTGTGTCAGCAGTGCGGTAACTACGGCCGGCGCTTTGGCTGTCCACCGTTTGACCATGACCCGCTCACGGTGCTTCAGAGGTATGACAGGGTTCAGATTATCGGTGTGAAGGTTACGCCGTATGACAAGACTCTGCCGCTATCCGCCGCAGGCGACATGATGCGCCCCGTAACGACAGCGCTGAACGAGGAACTGCTGGAGAAGGAACAGTCATCAGATGGTATGTGCTTCGGTTTCGCAGGCTCATGTCTTTATTGTGGCGTTGCACAGTGTGCAAGAATAGAGGGAAAGCCTTGCAGGCATCCCGACAAGGTGCGTCCATCGTTAGAGGCATACGGTTTCGACATCAGCAGGACGGCAAAGGAGTTACTGGGCATAGAGATATTGCCGTAGCACAGACTTGTCCTGGAGTATTTGCCATAAATATATCAATATTCATAGGCTATAGGCTGAGAGGGGTAAAAGGAGCATTGCTTACAGCCACGGATACGGCATTGCCCTCGCTATTGATAATACTTGCCATAGCAATGTTCTTCCAGAACTTTCAGCACATACCTTGGGTGGCATCAATGTTTGCAGGCATACGTCCTGCTGTGGTGGCATTGATGGCGGTGCCCACGTTTAATATGGCTCGTAAGGCGAAAATAGGGTGGTTGAACTGCTGAATTCCCATTGCCTCTACACTGCTTATATGGCTGTTTGGCGTAAACCCGATATACATAATCCTTGCCGCAGGCATAGGTGGATGGCTATACGGAGAAATCGTCAGGAGAAAGAAAGCATAGGTTTACAGGGCTATTGCCACATCGACAACAACTTGCTCCACTTTTTGTTTGAAGCAGAGAAAGCTTCTTTGCGTGCCTTCAACAATGTTTTGTGTCCCTCACGGTTGCGGGTGTATATGATGTCGCATTTGCCGATGTATTTTTCCCACAGGAATTTGAAAGTGTTGATACTGCTCTTGTTTGCAGACAACACTGTAGGTATGGAGAAATAGTCTTTTTGTCTGACCCTTTCCATGAATACATCGTGTTCTACGAGAATGTATCTTGGATTCTCTATTGGGTCCAAGAATTCCTGCAGACACCGTATAAACAGGTTATTCTCCTCAGAAGACAAATTGGAACAACTGACGAATAGTGTCCCGCTGTCATTATTTACTGTAATCCCGACATTCTTGAGAGATGACTTTATCTCTCCCTGTTGTGACAGACTCTCCAAGATTACGAGCGATACCTGTTTTAGCACACCAGCCACAGTGCCGGTTTTGAGAAACTTAATGACTATCGTTGCATACAAAGCAAGAATAGCAGCTAAGCAGAACCATCCAAGTTTAGTGCAGAACAAATAATTAATAATGGCAGGATAATAGAATACTACTGCCAGCAATACCATTAGCAATGTAAGTATATAATACATGTAATTCTTGTATTGCAGGTTTTTTATTGTTATAGTCCCTGTCTTTACTCCGCTTTTGAGTCCTATCTGCTTACTGTTGCCATACCCAAGGTGTAGGGCTTCGTTCCACCATTGTCTGGTTCGTGCCCTGTTCCTTGCCAAAGAAAGCGTAGTCCTCTGATGAGTTGCCGTCATGTTTTGCAGCATTTGGGCGCTCTGTATCTGCGGCAACACCTTGTATATATCGGTTATCCTGTCTATGCCGGAAACTATTTCATGTTTGTTTTTATATGCAGGAGCTTCGAAACCGTCGAATCTCGTCACCAGTTGCTCCATGTCGTACATACACGACCTTATATTCTCATAGACATCTTCCGATGTGGGTGTAAGTTCTTTTACCTCCGGTATGTCAAGCGTTGCAAGATGCCAGATGTTTGACACTTTCTCCGGGTCATTCGCGTTAATGCGTATGGCGCGTCCTCTCATTTGGTTTGAGAGCATATAAGAACTCACTGTACTTGATAATATCAGAGAATTGATAGTGGGGGCATCCCATCCCTCGCCCAGCAGAGCCTGAGTACCTATAAGTATGGTTATCTCACCTGCGTTGAACATATCAGTAATGATACTTACAATCTGATTTCTGACATTCTCTTTAGGAGTTACCATTATATAGTCCTCAAAATCCAGAAATGGATTTATTGCTATGCTGTCTGTGTCAATGCCGTTGTTGCTTAACAGTTCATACAGCTTGCCAATCGTACTCTTGGGTATGATAATGAGTGAACCACATAATATACCCATAGGAATCGTTGTCCCATAATTGTCATTCAGCTTCTTCCATATAGGTATCACGCCGATACCGGTACATGCTATGTCATTGCGCCTGATGCGGTCTGTCAGTATTACCATACGCAGGTCTTGCCTAAGTTGCTCACTCTCGAGTCTTACAATCTCAATGATAGAATCTAATTTGCTAAGACTTCCTGCTATCTGTCTCCTTATTCTTATGTTATCATTAAGCGCTATCTTTTTGTTAGCAATTAATCCAAGTCTTTTGGCAGTATTAAAATAATGCTCCTTGTACGATGTCAGTGCATCAAAAGACTCATGCTTCGTCTGCAGCAATCCGTCAAAGAATTGCGATGCCATATTGACGTCGAATTTTGGCAGGTCTTTCTGGCGCATGTTGAATAACTCAAGAAAAGGTTGAGGAATGTCATACCCTCGTGAATTTAGTAGTGAAGCTATTGAGATATATAGTTCGGGTGAGTCATATATAAGCTCAATGTCAGAATCGTCAGCATTGAAGAAATCCATTTCCGCCAACAGTTCCAACAGTTTCGTGTCGTTTTGTAATTCGTCAATCAGTGAGCGCACATTCTTATTATGCTGCAATATCAGGTTACGTTCTTCTTTTTTGAGGCACGATAGGTATATAAAGTCCTGATGCGGACAAAGGTCTCCATTCTTTACAAGTTCAGGAATTGATATTACCTCATCTATCTCGCCGCACAGGTCCTGATATCTCTTCCATTCATTATAATCCACATCATAGGGTGGCGTGGCGGTCAGTGCGATAGTCTGCTTTGGTTTCAGATGCTCGTTCAGATACGTCAGGGCTCTCCACCATTCTTTACGCAAGTGGTGTGCTTCGTCAAAACAAAGCAATGTAATACCAGCTTGCTTCAGCAGGTCTATTATCTCATTTGCTTTAGCATTCATGAAGCGGGGTGATGATGTTATAGATTCATCATCCTCTTCCTGCGGTTGTTCGTCGCTTTCTGTTCTTCCACAGAAAGCAGCCAACAGGGCCTGATACGTTATAATGGTTATGTATCTTGGTTTCCTTATGTTCGTAGAGACAATTCCATAGTCTTTCTCTTCAAGGAATGAAGAGAAAATACGTTCCTTCCACTGAGTCTTGATAGTATTGGTAGGACATAGTATGAGGCTCGGTTGGTTTATGCGTGATATTACTTCTATGCCCAAGGTTGTTTTGCCTGCTCCCGGGGCTGCAACTACATGAAGTTTCTTGTCGCAAAGGTGAGCCTCCAGATTATCTAAGATCCTTTCTTGATAGCTTCTCCATTTTCCATTGAAGTGAAGTGGGCTATTTTGTATCATATCTATTAAATGTGAAAATGTCTTTCGTACTTGTTAATCAAACTTTCTGCAACCATGTCAGAAAAAGTATCTATTATCTTTTATGCAAAGTTACAAAAACTAATTGAAACATAAGACGACTTTTAGATATTTGACTCCACTGCTACAATTCTCTCATCATGTAAAAGCACCCAAATTACACTGTAATCAGGTACATATTACATGGTAAAAGCTACCTGATTACGAGGTAATCAGATAGCTTTTGCGTTGTAATCGCATAGCTTTTATGTAGTGAAGCGTATTGCCTTGAGAAATAGATGGTTGCGTAGTATGGGGCTATTCCAGTTCAAGCATCAGTGCTTCCTTGAAAGCTGCAAAGTCAGAATCTTCTTTCAGAAGACGTTGTATAAACTCGCGTGGCGTCAGTCGTTTTATTATTTCCACTGGTTTTCCGAGTTCAAGTGAGATGTCAATTTTACCATTGTGCAGATAAGTGGCCATTGTCACCACTATGCGTGGCATCAGCGGAGTCAAGTCGTCCAACAGTAACTTGTTTTCCACGATGGCTTTGACGTGTGGGAAACCATCTATGTGCAGCTGTATGTTCTGCATTCGCATGGCAATGGCAGTATATTCTATATTCTGCATCATACGTTTACACATTGACAGCCATTCGCGTCTGAGATCGTCATCGTCGAACTGCTCATACTCATCTGTTGTCGGTTTCAGTTCTTCTTCTTCCTTTTTGTCTGCTTCCTTCTTGTCGCCATTCATGATGCGCGAGAACGAAACGCCTATGTTTCCCATCCTCAGCTTCGGCACAGCCTTAACTGACGATGGTGTCTTTTCGCTTGCCATGCCTGCTGATGCAGGCGCAGCCTGATATGATTTCACTCCGGTTGTGGCAGCAACGCTGCCTGTGGAGGAGGTAGTTGCAGTCTGTGCCACCTGTGAAGCCACTGATGACTGCACCTCCTTCATCGCTTTCTTAAACAGGGTTTTTAGTCGTTCGCAGGGCCTACGCCCCGCACCGGCACTGCTGTCGTCGGGCTGCGTTATCTGTGCCACTTGTATAAGGGCAAGCTCACAGAGCAACCTCTTGTTGCTTGACTGACGGTAGTTTACGTCGCACTGGTTGAGAATTTTCAGTGCTTGGTATAGGAACTGAGGCTTACACTTGGCTGCCTGCTCAGTATATTTGTTACGCTGAGCCTCACTGGTCTCAATGAGCTGCGTCGTCTGTGGGTCAACAGCCATCAGTAAGTTTCTCATGTGTGAGGCCAGACCGTTGATGAATTTTCCGGCATCGAAACCGCGTGAGAGCACGTTGTTAAAGAGCAACATGATGTCGCTGACCTTGTTTTCAAGCGCAAGGGCTACGATGTTGAAATAATTGTCGGCATCGAGCACGTTCAAGTCCTCAAGCACCTTCTCGTAAGTGATGTTGCCCTGACAGAAGGAAGCAGCCTGGTCGAAGATAGAGAGAGCGTCGCGCATGCCGCCGTCAGCTTTTTCTGCAATCACGTTGAGTGCCTGCTCCTCATACTGTATTCCCTCCTTCTCTGCCACGTTCTTCAAGTGTCCGATGATGCCCTGCACGGTCATACGCTCGAAGTCGTAAATCTGACAACGCGATATGATGGTGGGCAGTATCTTGTGTTTCTCCGTAGTGGCAAGGATAAATATGACGTGGGCTGGCGGTTCCTCCAAGGTCTTGAGGAAAGCATTGAATGCTGCAGTTGAGAGCATGTGTACCTCGTCGATGATAAACACCTTATACTTTCCTGACTGTGGAGGTATGCGCGTCTGCTCCATCAGGGCTTTGATGTGCTCCACACCATTGTTGGAGGCTGCATCAAGCTCAAAGATATTCATTGAGCGCCCCTCGTCAAATGCCTTGCAGCTCTCACACTCGCCACAGGCATCACCCGTTTGCGTGGGGGTGAGACAGTTTATTACCTTTGCGAAGATACGGGCGCAGGTGGTTTTGCCTACACCGCGCGGTCCGCAAAACAGATATGCGTGGGCAAGTTTGCCTGATGATACGGCATTCTTCAGCGTGGTGGTCAGCGAAGACTGACCGACAACGCTGTCAAACGTCATAGGACGATACTTGCGCGCTGATACTATGTATTCCATTTTATGTTGTTTTGTAGTTCTCGCTGTTTAAGGTGGGTTCTATTAATTACCACCTTAATATTAAACTTAAAATGTGGGTTGACGTTTTGTCATCTTTTCGTTTTCTTTCGGTGCATACTGTCAGCATTCTCGGTCACATAGCCCGCTATGCTCTCTCATCTGCTGACACTCTGCCCTCGAAATAAACTCGAAAATCTGACAAAGCTAATTTATAGAACCCACCTTGAATGTAATGTTAAGTCTAAAACTTCACCATGCCGCCGGGCTTTACTCTTACCGTCTTTATCTTACCGTTTATATACACCGTGGCGGTGCGCTTTTCGCTGTTGCTGCGATTTCTGATTACGGCTTTCGTTACTTTTCCCTCATGCCATTGCATATCGACCTCGAAGCCGCCGCGCGCACAAAGTCCGCTGACCTCACCGTCTTTCCAAACCTGTGGCAGAGCCGGCAACAGCGTAATCAGTGACCTTCCGTTGTCGTATTCTGACTGCAATAGCATCTCGCAAACACCAGCCGTACCGCCGAAGTTGCCGTCAATCTGGAAGGGTGGGTGAGCATCCATCAGGTTGGGGTAGGTGCCTCCACTGCGTCGGCGGTCTTCTCCTCGGTAATTATCGGGCGAGACGTATGTCAGAAGTTTCTGGTATATGTGGTAGGCCTGCTCGCCTTTATGCAGTCTTGCCCACAGGTTGATGCGCCAGCCAGTGCTCCATCCTGTAGTCTCATCTCCCTTGATAATCAGCGATTGTTCGGCGGCTTGCTGCAGTTTGGGGTCTTTCAGGTGACTGCCAGGGTACAGACCGATGAGATGACTTTGATGACGATGGTGGAAATCCCAATCATCCCAGTCGTAATACCATTCGTTAAGGTCGCCCATGTGACCCACGGTATAGGGATGAAGCCTTGCAAGGCATCGCTCTATGTCAGCGTTGTCCTCATCGAGTATCTTGCCGGCAGCAACGGTATTGGTAAACAGTTCGCGTATGATGGCAAGATCAGCCGTGCCACCATAGCAGGTGGTGCCGTGGTAGCCGCTGAAGGTCTTGTATTCATTCTCTGGCGATGTGCTCGGAGCCGTTATCAGTTCGCCAGGCTGCTTGGGGTTCTCAATGAGCCAGTCCATGCAGAACTGCGCAGCGCCTTTCATCAAAGGATATGCCGTGGAGCGCAGATAGTTTTTGTCTTGCGTAAACAGGTATCTCTCCCACAGGGTGTTTACGAGCCAGGCCCCACCCATATTCCAATTTGACCATTCCGGACTTTCGCGCTTCTCGCCTACGGGATTTGTCATTGCCCATATATCACTGTTATGGCTTGAGCACCATCCTCTGTTGATACCGTAGTAGTTGCGTGCCGTATGCGTGCCGTTGGAAGCCAGCGCACTGACGAAACCATCGAGCGGAGCAGCCATCTCTGCCATGTTTGTGGTGAACGCAGGCCAGTAGTTTTCCTCAAGGTTTATGTTGACGGTGTAGTTGCCTCGCCATGGCGACCATAGGTGTGGCGTCCACAGTCCCTGCAGGTTGGCAGGCACACCGCTTGTGCGTGAGCATGAGATGAGTAGGTAGCGACCATACTGGAAGTATAGTTCCTCAAGATAGCGTGACTGTCCTCCCTCGTCGGTGTAACTTTTCAGCAGAGCCTCTGTGGTTCCGCTATAGGCGGTTGTTGATGCTGATGACGATAGGCGCAGCTTAACACGGTCATATATTCTCTTATAGTCTGCCACGTGGGCATTGCGCAGTGAGGCATAGTCGTGGCGGAGTAAGTGTTCAAGGTCATGTGTGGCATTTTCCTTGTATGGTGCCCCTTGGGTGACTGGATGTTTGTCAAACCCATTGAAACTCGTTTCGTTTACAATGTAAACCGTGGCTTCCTTGGCATTTCTTATTGTAAGCGATGAGTCTGATGCCTCCACCATACCATCGGTATTTACGTTGAGGATAGTGTGGAAATGTATGCTTTCCTGCGGATTTCCTGTAGCATAGCCGGTCATGGTAAGTCTGTTGGTTGCGGCATTGACCTCATGTGGCACTTGAGCCGTGAGCATAATCCTGACGTTTACGTCGCCACAGAGGCGTATGGCAATCACCTTGTCGGGGTTGGATGCGAAATATTCCCTCTCGATGGATTTGCCGTTGCGTTTGTAAGAGTCCTTTGCAATGGCACAGTCAAGATCGAGCGAACGCTTGTAGTCGGTCACCTTTCCCTGTGTGAGGTCTGTTATGTGAAGCGTGCCGAGCGGCTGGAAATGCTGTGAGTTGGGTCCTTGCACGTGCAGTTGCAGCGAGTCGGCGAGGGCATAGTCCTCATTGAAGAGGGCTTTGCGTATTTCTGGAATCCATTTGTGGGCATCGGCATCAATGCTGTTGTCGGTGGGTTTGCCAGTCCACAGCGTAATGTCGTTAAGGTATATGACGTTGTCATCTGTGCCGCCATATACCAACGCTCCGAGTTTTCCATTGCCGATGGGCAGTGATTCCTCAAAGTATGTGGCAGGAGTGTCATACCTCAAGATCATGGGCGCTTGCTCATGGTGGGGTAGGGTGGTCTCCTGCGGTGTGTCGTTTTTAGTTCTTCCCACTACGGTTGTAGCCATTGTAAGCATTAGTAGGGAAAAGAATGAGCGCATTACGTACTTTCCTATATGTTTGTTAAGCATCTTTAGTATTCTATTCTACCAGCAATTAGTTTTTGCTTTCATTTTTGATTAGAGTACTGCAAAGGTACGTTTTTTTCTGTAGATTGCCAAGAAAAGTGTTTGCTTTTTGGTATTGAAAATGAAAAAAGTCATAGTAATTCTGAGTATTTTATCTCAAAAATACTATGACTTTAATCATCTTGATATATTGTTTCCGTCCTGTCCTCTTGTATTGTCAGAACCTGTAACTCAGTGTAGCGTTGAATTGGTGGCGGTTGTTGTGAACCTTAGTGCCTGTGCTTACGTTGTAATCTTCGTACGTGGTAGTTTTATTTTCTGTGTCAGTGTAGTCATACGTAACTTCACCTACGAAAGGATAGTATGTTCCTTTCTGCGTGGCATACTGATAGGATAAGTCGAGTCCCCACTGCTTACCAAGGTCGAAACCGAGACCGAATGTGATGCGGTTGGTTGCCTCCCAATTTACGTAGTCGTAGGTGGCATAGTATGCTCCGACGCTGCCGTAGTTGACGTCAGTGTTGATTTCCAGTGACTTGTAACCTTCTTTGTTGTAGATGGCGCTTTGGTAGTTATAACCTAAGCGTATGGCTACCTCAGGCACAGGCTTAATCTCCATACCCAACTTGAGCAGGCTCACACCTTTCAGCGCCTGGTCGGTGTTACGATCCATCTGATAGTCCTTGCTTGTCTCAAGAGTTTCATTTCCGTAGTAGTTGATGTAAGTACCTTCAACAACGCGACTCTTTATTGCACTGTAGTCTGCATATTCGTAGGTTGCTCCCACGGCTACTTTAGTGCCGAAGGTATGGCCCAATGACAAGCCGAAACGCCATGGAGTGTGCAGGCAATATTTGTAGGAGAACCAGCTTCCGTTAAAATTCTCGTTGTAGTTGAGGTTCAGGTCTTGAAGTTCTGCGGCTGCACTCATATCGCTGGTGCACGTAAGTTCATACCATGTAGGGGTGTTTATGTAAAGGCCAAAGCGGAAAGGAGAGTCGTCTATCGGGCGGAATATCGCACCAACCTTTATGTCGAACCCTGTGCCTTTCACACGACGATCATCTGTAAAACCGAGATAGCCACGGTCTAAATAACTGACATTTATGAGGTTTTCGTCGTAATAGTTGCGGCTGTAATAATGTACGTCCTTTACACCAAAGGTGAGACCAAGGTAAATCTTGTCGTGTATGTTGCCGCTGATGTTGAAGTCATAGTTCCCTATGTAGCCCTCGTTGTCGTATTGTGCGCTATACATATCGGCAGAACTGAATACAGGGTCTTCGGTGGAACCTCCGAGACGGTTGCTTATTATGCTCTCGATTATTTCATCCTGCAGAGTGTATGAAGGAGAACCGCTATAGGCTTTCATTGAATTGACTTTGCTTGCGGAAGAACCATAATTGTTCACAGGGAATGAATTGACGGCCTGCATTATCTGGTTGAAGTTGCGACTTTTGCTAAAGTTGAAGGCAAGGTTTATGTAAGAGTCTCGTCCTGACTTGTTTGTCCACACGAAGCCTACCTGGTTAAGATCTACATTCGTCTTGTTCTTGCCGTCAAGAGTTGCAATGTTTTTCAGTCCGTCAAAGTCGCTTGCCTGTGCTGTAAAACCAGCAGATATCCCCACCCACGAACGACGGAACAAACCAATACCAGCAGGGTTGCTGCTGATGGTGGAGATGTCAGCGCCCAACGCTTCCATGGCTCCGCCCATACCAACATATTTTGCAGTACCGTTGAGGTCTTCTGTTGCAATGGCAGCTCCTTCGTATGTCTCTTGTGCCATGACACCTGTTGCCATCAGGCTCAGTGCCAGTGTCATTATCTTATTCATATATGTCTTGTATTTAGTTTCTAATTTCATTACTTATGTTCGGTATGAGCAGACAGAAGCCTGTAACTCAAAACTTGTGAGGGGGCAAGGCATCATCTGCGTCCGCGTGAACCTCCACCACCGCCAGAGAAACTGCCGCCTCCGCCGCGTGAGCCTCCGCCACTGCTAAAACCACCACCGCTGCTTCTCGTTCCTCCACTGTAGATGCCGCTGTTGCCATAGCTGCTGCTGCGAGTAGATGAGGAACTGTTGTGGCCAGAATAGCTGCCGCTGTTGCCATAACTGCTACTGCGAGGAGTTATGCCCGAACGACGTGTGCCGTTTGATGTGCCATTGCTCGTAGTGCTGTTGCTGCGAGTTGTATTTGAAGATACAGAGTTGCGGCCTCCGAATGAATTGCCACGGGCTGTTGTAGAGTTACCTCTTACTCCAGTTCTGCTTCCACGTACACCACGTGATGAACCATAGTTGCCGGCATATCCTCCACGACTTGTTGCCCTGTGTCCGTTGATGATTCCACCACGTGTTTTGACATAGCCTCCTCCCCAATGGTGATAGCCGTAGTATGGGCGATGCCATGCGTAGTGAGTACGCCATCCGCCATAGTTCCAGTTATATCCCCATCCCCAGTATGGGCGGCGGTACCATGGATCATACCAAGTGTAAGAAGAGTACCATGGATAGTACCAACTTGTTCCCCAATAATAAGAACCGTAATATGGAGAATACCATGGGTCGTAATACCATGGGTCGTTGACAACTACGGTAAGACCGCTGTAACCGTCGAAACGCTGCATGTCACGACTATATTTGTAGTCCTCATACTCTTCGCGAGAGATTGTAAAAGAATCAGGTATGCTGATGTCTTCATACATTGACTGTGGCTGAGCAGACTCTTTGCCACGGCGGTTGTATTCGTCAACATCGCGGTCACCGCCGTAGTCGGCATAGTCGTCGGTGGTGCCTTCGTCAGCACGCACGCGATATCTGCTTGGCGCATCGGCATCAACGACCTCGGAGGTGATGGCGGTCTGTGACTTCGCCTTCTTCTTCGGGGTGAAGTACATATCGTCTTGTGCCCATGAAGCCTGAGCAACAAATAACAACATTGCCATGAGTGTGAAAATCTTATTCTTCATAGTCTTGTCCCTTTCTTTTCGGTTTGCAATCTCTTGATTAACTAATAAAAAACAGTAGAAAAACATGCTATCTATCTTTCTGATTGCAAAATTACGTTTAATTTTTTTGCAAATATACGGAAAAACCCTAACATAAGTGAGGTTTTTCCCTATTTTTTTTTAACTTTGCATTAAAATTAACATTTAGTATTATCGGATGAGATATTTTCTTACACGTTTTCATATCATTTGTAAGGGTGCATCGGCACTTGTTAATGATGTGATGAATGAGACAGAACTCATGCAGGTATGTCGTGAATTGCTTGCAGACGAGTGTGGCGAATTGGGTTATGAGAGTTTCGAGGATAAGGATTATGGTTTGGATGCCTACGTACAGCAGGCGGAGTATCATGAGATATTGTTGAAAGATATGTTGAAACGCTTTCCCGTTGATGGCGTAAAGATAGATTATAAGACGGAGGATATCCCTGATCAAGATTGGAATGCTGCATGGGAGGAAGAGGGGTTCGAGCCTATCAACGTGCGTAATATGGTGACTATATATGATGCGCGTCACACTGAGGATGCCAATCAGTTCAGTGCTCCGATATGCATTGGTATTCATGCCAGTAACGCTTTTGGCACTGGTACGCATGAGACCACACGCATGATTATATCTATGTTGCTTGAGCAACCTCTCAATGGTCGGCGCGTGCTTGACTGCGGTTGTGGCACTGGTATCTTGGCTATTACCGCCATAAAGTGTGGAGCCGCAGAGGCTGTGGCATATGATATTGATGAATGGAGTGCGGATAATGCTTTGCATAATGCAGAACTCAACGGCGTTGCTGACCGCATGGAAGTGCTACAAGGCAATGCAGGTATTCTGTCGCATGTTGAGGGAATATTTGATGTGGTTGTGGCTAATATCAACCGCAACATTCTGATGGCTGATATGGAAGCTTTCCACAGCGTGATGTCACATAATGCTACGCTAATTCTGAGTGGCTTCTACGTAGTTGATGCTGATATGTTGACAGAAAAAGCCACTTCGCTCGGTATGAGTGAAGTGGCTCGTGAGACTGATGGCGGATGGTGCGCAATTCAATTCATGATTGATAATCCATAATTATCATTTTGGTGTGAATCATGAACTGTGCATTTATGTATTATTGAAACATGCGCAGTGCGCCGAGTAACTCGCTGTTTTCTTCTTTCGTGCCTATCGTCACGCGCAGACAGTTCTGACAAAGTGTTATGCGTGTGCGGTTGCGCACGATGATACCTTTTTCTACGAGGTAGTCGTAAATATTCTGTGCATTAGTCATCTTCGCAAGGAAGAAGTTTGCATCAGTGGGATATACCTGCTTGCATATAGGTAACTCTGAGAAGGACTGCATCAGTTTGCCACGTTCCTGCAACAGCATATTCACCCAGCGCTCCACGCTTACTGTGTCATTAAGTCGTTTCAATGCTTGCTCTTGCGTCAGCAGGTTGATATTGTAAGGGTATTTCACCTTGTTGAATATGTCAATGATGTCTTTCTGAGCAAATGCCATACCCAAGCGAATTGCCGCAGAGCCCCATGCCTTGCTCATAGTGTGGAGTACTATGAGGTTAGGGTGTTGTGTAAGCTGGCGCAGTATGGTAGGCTCACTTGAGAAGTCGATGTATGCTTCATCTACTATTACCAAACCATCGTATTGCTCTATTACTTTTATGATTTCCTCGCGCATTATTTTGTTGCCCGTAGGATTGTTTGGCGAGCATATCCATATAGCTTTGGTGTGGTCATCGGTAGCGGCAAGCAACTTGTCGGCAGTTACTTGATACTGTTCGTCGAGCATCACACGTCGGTACTCCACGTTATTGATGTCGGCACACACCTCATACATACCGTATGTAGGGCATATAGCTACCACGTTGTCTTTCTGCGGTTCGCAGAAGCATCGATATATTAGGTCGATTGCTTCATCAGAGCCATTGCCCAGGAAAATATTGTCGGCAGCCACGCCTTTAATCTTTGCCAGACGCTCCTTTACCTCTTGCTGCAGAGGGTCGGGATAACGGTTGTATGGCGCATTGTATGGGTTCTCGTTAGCATCGAGAAACACGTGAGCCACGTGTCCGTTGTATTCGTTGCGTGCACTGCTATATGGTGCGAGCGACCATATATTCGGTCGCGTAAGTTCTTTCAATGATTTCATCGTGATAGCGTTTTATTTTATAAGGTGCAAAGTTACGATTTTTTTTTTATATACACAACAAAAGCAATTTTTTGTTGTGTGTTATAAAAATCTTTTTTTTAGACTCTGCAATACATAATAGCTTATTATTCGTGCAGCATACGATGCTCTGATTGTTTTATTTCTCCTATTAGATGTTTTCAGTTCTATGCATTCATGTAAGATGAAACGTTTTTAAAATGGATGTGCAACAGTATTCTTTGGTCATAACATCTATTTGAGGTAAATTTGCATTGCAAAAAAAAGAATAATGTTCAATAAAATACATATGATGAAAAAGATATACGTATTGCTACTTGCTTCCTGCCTGCTGAAACCAGTTATGGCGCAAGAGAAATTTGAAGTGGGCAAACCTAACAATTCCGCTTATCGCTACTTGGATGAGTATCATGCTATCAAAGACTACATTGACTATTCAAAGTACCCGAATTTCAAACTCGGTATAGGTACGACGGTCAATGATTATCTAAACAATTCTACGTTCAGGAAATTGATTAACAAAAACTTTACCGAAACAGTGGCAGGCAATGCCATGAAGATGGCAAGTTGTGTTGATGCCAATGGTAACATGAACTTCACTACGGTGAGAAACTATGTAAATACTGCGACCAGCGCAGGACTCAACGTATATGGCCACACGCTCGCATGGCATTCGCAACAACAGAAGAGTTGGCTGCTGAAACTGCTTGCCGACAAGCCTGCACCAGAACTGACCGATGGTGATGTTGACCTATGGCTAACGGTTGCCAGCAAGGATTTTCGAGTTAGCAAGAGCGTAGGATGGACCTCAGATCAATCAAAATATAATTACTCCATCAGTTTCGATGCTACCAACGGCCTAAAGGTTACGACCAACAAGGCATATTCATGGGAAGTGCAGTTTGATGCCATGTCTAATATCTTGCTGCAGAAAGGAAAAAGCTACAAGATGACCATAACCATAAAAGGTTCGAAGACGGGTAGCGTGAATGGTACCCTCGGTAACTGGAGTGGCGGTGCAAACATCAAAGCGTCGTTCACTACTGAGTGGCGAGATGTGGAACTAACCATCAAACCTACGATGGAGAGCAGTTTCATACTGCTACACGTACCTAACTACACAGGCGATATATATATCAAATCGATAAAATTTGAGGAAAAGAAGAAAGGCAAGACTATCAACGAGGATCGTCGCTGCATGAAAGTACATGCTACAGCGAAGCAAAGCACAGCATGGGACAATCAGATGTGGCTGGTACCAGGAACGTTTTATTCAGGTGCTGACTATGTATTTAAGGCTGATGTGCGTGCAGACAAGGAAGCGCGCGTATCTACACAGATACACAACGCTCCGAGCAGTTTCGTCGATGGTAACGCCTTGGGCGATATTTACTTCACCACGGAATGGAAGACCATAACTGTCAGTGGTAAGTTTGCCAAATCGGGTAAGAGCATAGCCTTCAACCTTAGCGAACTTACAGAGGAAAACAATTATTACTTCGACAATGTAAGTTTGAAGATAAATGGAGTGGAGAAGATAAAGAATGGCAACTTTGAAGGTACGGACGTCAGTACGTTCAAAGTAAAAGAGTACGGCGGAAGTGTCACTGCTCCGACGATTGTTGACGGCCTAACCTACGTATATGTGCCAACTACTGTCCCACTGACACAGCAGGAACGTCATGATACGCTTGTATATGCCATGAACAAGTGGATAAAGGGTATAATGAACGCCTGTGGCGGAAAGGTAAAGGCTTGGGATCTTGTCAACGAAGCAATATCAGGCGGTGGTGATGACGGTTCTGGCAACTACGTGCTGCAGGGGAATAATCCAACTGGCAACCCCGATGCTACATGGGACGTAGGCGGCGATGCCTTCTACTGGCAGGACTATTTGGGGGCACTGGAATATGTGCGTCAGGCATGTCGTCTGGCACGTAAGTATGGACCAGAGGATATCGTACTCTTCATCAACGACTATAACCTCGAATCAGACTGGGACGGCAACAAAAAACTCAAGTCGCTCATCAACTGGATAAAGAAGTGGGAGGCAGATGGAGTAACAAAGATTGATGGTATCGGTACGCAGATGCACATATCTTATTATGAGAATACCGGTATTCAGAATAGCAAGAAGAATGCTATCACCAATATGTTTAAACTGATGGCAAAAACGGGTAAGTATGTGCGCGTAAGCGAATTGGATATGGGTTATGTGGATGCCAACGGCAATACTGTACATACAGCTAACATGACAGAGACGCAGCACAAGAATATGGCAAACTATTACGAATGGATAATCAAGGAGTTCCTGCGTCTTGTTCCTGCGAAACAGCAGTGGGGCATCTGCCAGTGGTGTCCTAACGATGCTCCGGAAGGAGGCGGATGGCGCAAGGGCGAGCCTGTAGGCATATGGGATTTGAATAATTACCGCAAGCACACCTACGCTGGATTTGTGCGTGGACTTGGCGGAGTGGTTTATACGGCTGCTGACGGCATTGATGGCATAGAAGCCAGCGAGTCAGTTGATATTGATACTTCGAAGGGCATATACAATATCAGCGGTATGCCGCTTAATGTAACGTCTCTTGACAAACTGCCTCGGGGGCTCTATATAGTAAATGGCAGAAAAGTGGTTGTAGAGTAACTCATCAATTAAACAGCGATTACACACTGTGTAATCGCTGTTTAATTGATGAGTTAATATCTGTTGCAAAGTATTGTGTCTTCCTTTATTTCTTCAGTTCTTTTATTCTTCTGAGACCTTCCTCAAGTCTTGCGCGCTGAGTGGCGAGGTTGATGCGTATGTAATGACGTCCGGCAGGACTGTGGTCGTACATCGTACCAGAATTTATATATACGTTAGCCTCCTGCAACAGACGTTGACATAGTGCATCGGCATCTTCATCTACGCATACCCACATCAGATAAGTGCCTTCAAGCGTCGTAACATTCCACTGTGGCAAGTGCTCTTCTATATAGACCTTGGCAAACTGATAGTTGCCGTAGATGTAGTCGTTGAGTTCGTTGAGCCATGCCTCACCTTCTTCGGTGTAGGCAGCTTGCAGGGCTATAACGCCGAAAGGGTTGACATCACACACCTCGTTGATGTTGATGGCACGGTTGACACGGCGGCGCACCGAGTCGTCCTTTATTATAATGTTGGCAATCTGCAGACCTGCAATGTTAAACGCTTTGCTTGGTGACAGACACACAGCGCATGGTGCATCGCTTACTGCCATGAACGGATGATACTTCGGATATAGTTCATCCATGCCGTTTCCATGTATCGGGTTACGCATCAATTTGTGGTTGACAAACTCACAGTGTATCTCGTCGGCAATGACGAAGACTCCATGACGCTTACAAATCTCGCCCATTTCGCGTAGTTCGTATTCCGACCATACGCGCCCCGTGGGATTATGGGGATTGCAAAGCAGGAAAACCTTTACGTCGGGCTGCGCACAGAGGTGTTCGAAATAATTGAGGTTAATCTGATAGAAACTTTCGTGATAGGTCGTCGTGATGCCGTTGCTTGAACTGTAGTCCCAGTTTATCAATGGTTCTTCTACTACCTCGCAACCATTATTCTTTATTGAAGAGTAGAAACAGTTGTAGGCGGGTGTCTGCACCAGCACCTTGTCACCAGGTTTGGTCACGGCCTTGATGATAGCCGACACTGCCGGCACCACACCGCTGGTGTAGAGCATCCACTCGCGCTCAATACCATGCCAACCGTGCCTGTGTGCGAACCAGTCAATCGTGGCTTGGTAGAAACTGTCAGGCACCAGCGTGTAACCGAAACAACCGTGCTCCATACGCTGACGCAAAGCTTGCTGCACGCAGGGCGCAGTCTCAAAGTCCATGTCGGCCACCCACAGAGCTATAGTGTCGTCATTAGGCATCTCATCATACTTATAGCAGTTGGTGCCGCGGCGGTTTACTGTTTTGTCGAAGTCGTAAGCCATACACAAAATTAAGAATTATGCATTATGAATTATTTTCGCATCTGCCGGCTGCTTCTGGTTCTCGTCCCATATCAGCTCACCGATGTTTCCCTCAACGGTCAGCGTGCCGCTGGTGGGATTCTTTATGCTCGTAACATTTCCCTTGATATTACCGTTAACGGTGGAGTATTCAAACATCAGGTTGGCATCTTCACCGAAGGTACAGTCTTCTAATGTTAGTCCGTCAACGTAACACAATAGTTGCTCACCCGTAAGGTGACAACGCACCAGACGCATGTTCTTGGCATACCAACCGAGATACTCGCCGTTGACCTCGCAATCAACGAGTGTTACGTTCTCTGCCTCCCAGAATGCGTCCTTTGAGTTGATTACTGCATTGTGTATCTCTACATTCTTTGAGTATTGGAAGGAATAGTTGCCGTCCTGACGGTAGTTTTCTATCCTTACATTGTCGGTGTGCATGAAGAGATAGTCGCAGTTCTCTATCTTTACATTGCGCAGTGTCACGTCATCGCAGTCCCATAACATCTCCTGTCCATCGCTGAAGTCGGTGTCTTCAACGTAGATACCCTTCATACGTCGGAACATTTTAGGTGCATCGACCTTGCATCGCGTCATGCGACAGTCGGCAGAATACCACAGAGAGGAGCGTGCTGTGTCAGCAAAGTAGCAGTTGTTGATTTTTAAACCATACGTTTCCCAAAACACATACTTACCCTCAAAGCGGCAGTCAATAGCCTCAATATTCTTCGTTTCTTTAATTGACGATTCGCCGGGGTGTATGGTTACGCGCTCAAGTCGTGTGTCATGAATTGCATATAGCGGGCGTTCACCGCCATATTCCTTGTCTTGTATTTGTGTCATCTTGAATAAATCTTAATCCTTCTGTGTTTCAATCTCTCCTTTTCTCCTTTCACTCTACTCATACTGTTGCAACAGTTCGAAGCGCATGGATTGCCCTTGACTGTTGGTAAACGTGCCATAGAAGCCGTCGCCACGCCCTTCTATTTTCCCCTTGAACGTGCCGGTGTTGTTGCCCTTGGGCGAGTATTCTTTGAGAACCACGTTGTTATATCCGCGTGGGTCAGGCTCATCACTTACGCATTTCAGTGTAAACTTTTTATTCGGGCGGTCATCATAGACGTAGTATCCTTGCCATTCGTAGTTTTCTCTGCTCAGATACATGGTGATGTTGTACTTGTCTATCTTTCCTTTATATACGCTATAGTTGCTTTGCGCATTGACTGCCATACTCATAAGAGCGAATATGAATGTGATAAAAACACGTGCTGTCATAGTCTGTCCTCCTTATAATGAGTTTTAACTTAGAATGTTAATATTATCTTTCAAATATGGTATAGTAATATACCAAAGCCCAATCTTGGTCGTTGGCATAGGGATCTGCTCCGCGCGATGCTTTGCCGTTAACGCGTCTGGGCAGAACGTAGGCACATGTCGCGCGACCATCTTCCGAGAAGAGCGATAGGCAGTTGCGCACTATTCTGTTTGCTCTCTGCTGATACTTTGAAGGCTCTTTTGGCCTTGCTTTCTTCACGGCTTGGGCGAAATAATGGAAGGCTGCAGCGGTAATGCCGTCCCAGGAGTGGGGATAGGTGTCGCCCCACTGACGGTTTTTGCCAAACCAATAGCCATCCCAGTGGCGTATTGCCATCTCATGCTGTCGGTAACTGGGCTGATGCCAGGAAAAGGCATTGAGCGCAGGCATCATGATTTCTGCGCAGTGTAGGTATTTTCCTTCTTTGGTGGCGAGATACATTTCGCAGAGCATCTGCACGGCTGGAGCTACAATGCTTTGCTCGTAGTTTACCTCGAACTTAGGGAATGACAGGTCATTCTTTATGAAGTTGTCAGCAATGCGTGAGTATTGCAGCAAAAGATGTTCGCGCTCATCGTTGAGGCCGGCTTTTTTCAGTGCTTCCAAGCCGATGGTTACGGGGTAATCGATGCAATAGAACGAATATCCGAAGTTGCGCAGCAGTGCATTTATCGTGTTATATCCGTCGAGAGCATACTGTTTCTCGCCCGTCAGCAGCGACATACGGAAGTAGAAATCAGCAACCCATGCGTAGTTATAGCCACGGTGTCTGCCTTCATCGCGAGCGTTGGAGAAGGTCTTATAGTCTGCATCCTGTAGCTTGGTGCGTACGAACTTGGCATATTTCACCAGCGCATCCTGTATCTTCATGTCATGGTTTCTGCGGCAATATTCCGCCAGAAAGATACCCATGGCAAGTCGCTCGCGCCCTTCGCTGAGGTCGCTTCGCTTCTTATCATCAGTCACTATGCTGTCGCCCTCGTTGTCGTAAATCATGAAAGCTCCATCGCGCACGTCGTCAGGGTTATTCAGTTGCTGATGGTCAACGATGAAGTTAGCTCTCTTTTGCAACAGTTGCTTCTCGTTGTTGATACCGTAGAGTAGGGCATATGCTCCCTCATATTCCACCTTTATCTCGCCCTCGCGGTCTATCAACTTGTTTATTATCTTCGTTTCCTTGCCTTTCTTGAATCCCACTTGAGCCGTCTCGCCTACCTCATAGACGAATTTCAGACTGTTGACAAGCATGCCACCACGGTCATATACCTGCTGGTCGAAGTCGCCGTTGTGTGAGAATATGCGCCACGTAAGACGGTATTTCTTGCCGCTTGCAAGCACCGTATCGGGCGGACAGAGTGCAAGTACGCCGCGGAAGTTTGACATTCCCTTGCTGTAGGCGTGCTCCCATACCTCGTAGTCGGTGATTTCACCCTCTGTTACCATCAGTCCCAAATGCGGACCTTGGCCGTTCATCCTTACGGCATTGATGTAGGCTGCCGTTCCTCCTGCCCAGATGTGGGCATTGCAACGCTGCGTCATGCAGGTGGCAGCATCGGGATAGTTGTCGTTGAGCGGCGTATAGATGCCCACGTTTTTCAGTGATATATCTTTGGCGGTATTGTTGGTGAAGGTGTATGTTTCTACGAGGTCGTCACCATCCATGCGGCGAACTACGCTTACATCCACGTGACCGTTGGCGTCATAGTATGTGCGTCCCCATTCATACAGGTCAGTTACCCACGGATATTGCGAGCCATCGGCCTTCAAGAGCCACTCCATTTTGTTCTTGTCGCCTTTTATGGTGATACTCGACAGCGTCATGCCGTCCTCATTTTCTTGATATATGATGCGCTGAGCGCTTGATTTTGGTGCGCTCATGATTATAATGAATGCAATAAGGATTAGGTTTTTCATGTTATGTTGCATATTGTGGTTATTTTTTTGCAAAGATAAGAAATAATCTGTAAAATACAAAATTTTTTTACAAATTTTGTTCGCTAATCTGACAAAAAGGTGTTTTCTGCTGTATAATCAGTGTTTTATAGTATCGTAATCGCTATCTGATTACATCGTAAAAGCATAATTATTACAGTGTAAAAGCTATCTGATTACAATGCAAAAGCTATCTGATTGCGATATGAAGTGTATCGGTCTGTTAATCAGCGAGTTTGCCCTATGGATGTTGAGACATAAAAAAAACTGCCTTCATCTCAGTGAGTGATTACACTCATGATTTGAAGGCAGTCTGATGAAAGGTGGGTGGTGAATGTTTTTATGTGTCGTTTTCCAGTTTTTGGGCAGACTGTTTATCGTCGCGGTTGCGGAACCATGTGGCGAGTATCGTGCCTGAAATAGAGTGCCAGGCACAGCTCACTGCCGCCGGTATCACTGCAAGTGGGCAGGTCACGATGAAGAATGTTGAGGCGAGCACCGTGGCAAGTCCTGCGTTCTGCATGCCTACCTCAATTGAGATAGTACGATTCTTAGCCTTTGAGAAACCGAACATTTTGCCTACGCTGTATCCGGTTAAGTAGCCCAAAGAATTATGAAGTAGCACTACGGTGAACACCATAAGGAAGAAGACCACGCCCTCTGCAAGCAGTTTGTCATGTACGGCAGCTATCACACCGCCTACGATGCATGCTAAGCCAAGCACACTGAAAGCTGGCATCACTGCCTGTGCTTTCTTGAAGCCCTCACGCTTGCCGAAAAATAGGTTGGCAAGGAAACCAATGCTTACTGGCAGTAGCGTGACAATCAGTATGTTGAGAAACATGCCCATGGCATTTACCTCAACTTGCTCGCCTGCCAGCCACAATACGAGCAGCGGTGTGACAACGGGTGCAAGCAGCGTTGAAACAGTGGTCATACCTACGGAATAAGCCACGTCGCCGCGGCAGAGGTAAGACATAATGTTGCTCGATACTCCGCCTGGACAACAACCTACGAGTATTATACCCACGATGATAGGCTTAGGCACCGTGATACCAATGTAGCCTACGCCTACGGTCAGGGTCCATGCTATCAGTGGCATGAGCGTGAACTGTGCGCAGGTGCCGATGAGAATGTCCCACGGACGTGCTGCCAGGACGCGCATATCTTGCATGGTGAGCGTCAGTCCCATGGTCAGCATGATAAAACCTAGTATTGCAGATTGTGTGGTGCCGTGTACCCACGTGAATAGCTGTGGCATGAAATAAGTTGCCACGGCTATCGCTATGATAAACCACGATGTGTAGGTAGAGAGCCACTGGCTCGCTTTGTAAAGAAATTTGTACATTATTTTATTATCCGATGTTTTATTTCCTCCACTTTCTTGTATATATCCTGTACGCTTACTCCGCAAGTGAACCTACCGTCCTGATACAGTATGCGACCGTTGACCATGGTCATCTTTACGTTTTGTTTGCTGCCGGAATATATTATGTTCTTCTCTATGTTGTTAAGCGGTTGCATGTTTGGCTGCATGAGATCGAGCATGATGATGTCTGCCTTCTTGCCGTAGGCAAGCACATCGCAGTCGTCAAGGTGCATGGCCTTTGCACCATTTACCGTAGCCATTTTCAGCACCTCGCGGGCATCAATGGCACTGGCATCGTGCTCGCGTATCTTCGCAAGACCAGTAACGAGGAACATCTCGCGGAAGAAGTCCAGACAGTTGTTTGACGCTGGACCGTCAGTGCCTATCGCCACTGTGATGCCACGTTTCAGATATTCGCTTATTGGTGCTATGCCCGAAGCCAGTTTCATGTTGCTGCCAGGGTTGGTTACCACATACATACCGTGACGCTGCATGACGCTGAAGTCCTCCTTGCTCATCCATACACCGTGGTATATGCCGCCACCATAATCAAACATACCCAGCGTTTCAAGAAATGCTAACGGCGTCTTGCCGTAACGCTCCACGCATCCTTTTACCTCTGCCTTTGTCTCGCAAGCATGAAGGTAAAGCGGAGCCTTGTTCTTCTGCACTACCGACGCTATCTTCTTCAGATTGTCAATATTGGTGGTGTACTCCGCATGAAAACCCAGTTGATATGACTGCAACGAGTCAGGCGCGTTATACTTGTTATACAGATAGTCTATACAGCATACGTCCTTTGAGAAATCATTCACTCCTCCCGTCTGCACGCATCGGAATCCCATATCATCCATGGCGCGCGCTACGTCTTCCTGTTCCATATACATATCGAAGCAGGCAGTGATGCCACTCGTAAGGTATTCCAGTACTGAAAGTTGCGACATCCAGTATATGTCTTCACCCGTAAACTTTGCCTCTACGGGGAAGATATCCTCATTGAGCCAAGCATCAAGTGGCTTGTCATCGGCCAGCGAGCGCAGCATACTCATGCCGCTGTGCGTATGTGCATTCTTAAATCCTGGCATCAGCAGATTTCCCTGACAGTCAATCTCTTGGTCGAAGGGACTGTTGCTTGTGTTTTCTTGTCCCACGTAGGTAATGCGTGAATCTTCTATATGTATCTCACCGCAGAAGATGTCTTGACCTTCCGCCATTGTGAGTATGCGTGCGTTGTAAAGTCTTGTTACCATATACTTGTTGGGTTATTTGGAATGTTATTCGGGTTTTGCAAGTTATATCATCGGTGGTGGGTTCTTGACGAACAGTTTTGCAATCTTTGCAAAAAGTGCAATCACTTTATGCAAAATCCACTTTTTCAAGTTGGATCAATTATTAAGATTACCAATAGCAGCCATTTTCCACATTAGAGAAATTCTGTGGTTGCTCAGTCTCGTCGGGGTATACCCAATAAGGGTTTTTCATCAAAGGAGGATATTTGTCAAGATAATAATATTCGGTCTCCCAACGTTTTCCCTTTATACCAAACAAAAGTTGTAATGCACCACCAAGATGAATAGCTTGTTTTCCACGTGATTTACAGTGAGCGGCCAATGGCATACCGTATGCACCGCATCCGATGAGAGCTACGTCATAGTCTATACAATCAATATCTTTCTCCATGTGCTCCAAAGCTTCAAACCACGACTTGTATTTTGTGGCATCTTGGCCACCTCCAAGAGATTGTACAGATTTATATACTGTTAACTGTGAAAATTCCGGCAGGATATTTTTATTCTCAAAAAGATAATCTCTATTTTTATATTGTGAAATAATAGTGTTTTTGAATGGATGTATCACGAGAACCTTTTTATGTTCTAAATAGTTTGTCCAGGGGGTACTGGCGAAGAAAGGAACCAGAGCATCAATATGAACACTCTTACATGACAGATATTTATTCATATAATATTCATTCTCTTGCCAACTGCCTAAGATGTCAATTGCTTTGGCACATTTTACCATTAAGTCTGCAAAATCGCTGTACGCTTTATGATTAGAGTTAAAGAAACCTGCGTTATTCTTCATGCGATAGTCAACCTGCGGTGGAACCCAGAATGGAAAGGTCTGGCGCAGCATCCAAAAAGGATGATGACCTTTTATATATAAAATCGTTGTGTACAACTCGTTAGAGCCAAATCTACTGACCATACATGGCTTGTTAGTGTTAAGCAGGTCAAGAATTAGTTTATTAGCAAGTTCTGTTTCTTTATAGAAGTCTTCTGGGTAGGGCTTCTGTTTGAAAACAGGAAAGTAATGACCTGTGTATATATCTCTTAGTCGGGTAAAATAATAAAGTAATGATCTCATTATATTATATTCTTTTGTGAATAAAGTATAGAGTTTTTATTATAGCGGCTAAGAACGCTGTTAATAATCCACCTTTGCTTAGTATTTCCCTTGCTCGTAGCAATCTGTTACCACAAACGGTGTATTTGTCGTGTTCATGTATGAGCGGAAGAATATACTTTGGTATAAATTTTTTCTTTATATCTTCTCTTTCAACATTAATAAGATTACCGATATTGCTCGTTCCTGTCATGTCAAAACGACATATAATATTTGGTATGTACTCAAAGATACATCCTTGTATCATAAATTCCAACCATTTAGCATAATCCGCGCAAACGCGGTATTGCTCATCAAATGGTGAGGTCTTTAATAATTCTTTTTTCACAAACATGGCTTGATGACATATATTGCTATGATACAGGAAATATATATCTATAGAATTAGGATAATATGATACGAATGTCTTGTCTTTTGAGTGATGAAAGCTATTACCGAATATGATATCAGAAGAATGGGGGGAAGAAAACATTTCTTCCAATGTGGTATCCTCGTAAAATTCATCACCACTGTTCATACAATTAATATATGTACCATGACAATGTGAGATGCCTTTGTTTAGTGCGTTGTATATACCTTTGTCTGGTTCGCTGCACCAAAAGGATATTGGATTGAAGTCTGATGTTGCAAGTTTGTTCGCAGTTCCTTCAATCAATTCTTTTGAACCATCTGTGCTGCCGCCATCTATGATAATCCATTCATAGTCGTGCCATGTCTGAGAAATGACAGAATCAATAGTTTTTCGCAGTCCTTCAAGATTATTATAGTTTATTGTAATTATTGAGAGTGTCATGTTATTTATGCTATGCCATATATTTTCCGGGTGATAAACAATCTGCCTGCTATCAAAGTGAATAATATCACGAAGCATAACCGCAATGGTAATATCACGTACCACACTGTTGGTATATGTAGGTGTTCCCACATGAATGATGATTCCTCAAGGAAATGGGCGCATAGTATTGTCATGGAATTAGCACCAAACCAAGATAACATGGAGTTGAGGTAATTAGTTTTTTTCTCAAGTTCGCGTGATAATGCATACACGCACCACGTGGCTCCGCATGCCCCAGCAATATCGAGAATGTAGTTTTCATAGTGACATGCAGCCATTCCTATGCTTGAGAATCGTAAGGCAATAAGCCAGCATACTATACCCACAACCGAGAAAATGGTGTGTTTTTTATGTACCCATGCTAAGTTTTCGTTCAGTGCGTTGCCAAGCATATAAAATACTATAGCAGATAGTCCTGTCAGTATCCCCAGTGGCAGGTTTATTATAAAGTTGTCTATCATTGTAGCTGTCATTGCTACAACAGCTCCTAATAAATATTTATGAAGCTTTGGCAACTTCGCTATCATATTGTAGCTTATTCTGCACCAAAACATGGCGAGCAGAAACCATATCATGCCGATAGTAGGATAATCTCCCCATATAGGTGATGCATGATATTGCCCAGAGCCGAATAGCCCGGTTTGTAGGGTTCGCCAAACCATATCGTAGTTGTCGTATTTTATGCCTAATATGACAAACCATAATGTAAGCAGGAATACAGAGAAAACATAGGGTAGGAGAAGTCGTTTTGCATCTTTCCGTATATGCGTTCCTATGCTTGAAGGTTTAAACAAGAAACCACCTAAGATAAAGAACAGTGGCATGTGGAAAGAATAAATAAAGTGGTGCACGGTGGAGTGTGCAGGCAATCCTCCGGTATGTCCAACTATAACTAATAGGATACCGATGCCTTTTGCTATGTCAATAGCATTGTCACGAAATTGTGTTTTCATGGTGAAATTTGAATATAATGTGTAATAACTTTATTCGTATTTTAGAAACTCTTCTCTTATATTGTTATATTCGACCTTTTGGAAGAAACCTGCAATAGTACCTTTTATGATAGCAACAAAGTTTTGTAATTTGTTTTTCTCATATCTTTCAACAGTATAGAGTTTGAAACAAATTTCTTTTAATTGTTCCCACAAACCTATATGTTTATACTTTCTTGCCATATAAATTCTGTTCCTTACAGAATAGTAATATCGTATAGGTTTATGATTCATCACCTGCATTTGATGATGACGAACCATAACAAGACGAGTACCATGGCCAAGTTCGTGAATTAATTTGGTTTTGTACGTTTTCATTATCTTGTAACCAGTTTTTCGCATAGCCTCGCATATATCCCAATCAACCCATTCGATAAACATTCCGTTGTCGAATCCTCCGCAATCTTTCCATGCCTTGACGTTGGTGAATGCAGCAGATGTTATAACCCAGTCGGTTTCAAAGGTTCCATGTTCGATACCCCAACTCTCGTCTATCTGATATCCTCTGTCGTGGATCCAACAACCTAAAATACCGATTTCATCATTTGCGATGGAACGATATACTCCAACCATTCCTGGTGTGGCAACGGAATCTTGATCAAGTGTTAGTACCCAGTCAAAACCATGTGTATAAGCATATCCGCATATTTGATTTAGAGCATAGGCAATACCCATGTTTTTTTCGTTACGGATGTATATAATATCGTCTGATATCTCATATATCTTATTAAATGATAATCCTGCAGAACCATTGTCAATGATGACGATACCATCCACTTGAGACATTATTGCTTCAATGTTTTCTTTTAGCCTTTGTGTATTGGGATTATATAGGACAATTCCTGCTAAAACTTTGGTATCCATAGTCCTTGTTTCATAGAATTACGTAGGTTTGTACTTAAGTCGGAAAGAAGAAACTTCAGCCAATGTTTTCTATAATATACTATATAAAGTGGAAGTTGTAATATCAATAAGAGTTTTCCGATTATATATGGATAGTATTTGTATCTTCTATTATAAAATTTTGCTCTGTTGTTTAAAAAAGGGGCATATACACTAAGTGTGGCTCTTGGTACCAAGATCTCTTCCAAACCAGGAGGTGTGGCTTGTCTTTTAGTCCAGTTGTCTGGTGATAAGCCTACGACATTTCCCTTGTGTATTCTGTATGATATAAGTTTTTCGGTAATTAATCCAAGTTTTCCATCTAAACATGCGCGTATGGATATTTGTTCGTCATGTAAACACTTATTAATATCAGAAAGAGGAAAGCATTCTTTAGCGTAGCAATTTCGGATAGCCATAGTTGCACCTGTAGCACGTGGACATTCAAAAAGATATTCTAATTGTAGACCGTCGTTCCAATATTTTATATTTGGTTTGATGGACATGGCATCGAGCAAGCTGTATTTTGAAATCAACTCATTATTTTCATTTATAAGTTTTGCATCAGTAAATACGACGCAGATATCCTTATTTTCATTCATGTAGTCACGTATGATTCTTGTCTTATTATGTTCCCATATATCATCTTGGTCAGATAATAAAATAATCTCCCCATGACATAATGAAATAGCTTGTTCAAAGTTTTTGGTAACTCCAAGTCTGGTATTGTTGGTCTTTATTGTCCAATGAATGTCATTATGTATACGAGCAATATCATGCAATAAGTTTAATGTGTTGTCAGTACTTTTGTCATCACATATGACTATTTCATTTACTCTTAAGTTTTGATTAAGTATTGATTGTATTTGTTGTTCTATATATTTCTCTCCGTTGTAAGTACACATAGCTACGGAAAAGAGAAAAGAAGTGTTGTCAGAGTGCATTGATTTATTCTATGGATGATATTTCTTGCTTTTTCCCAATCTGTGCCAGAAAGCGTCCCACATGGCTTGACGCTCAACTTTCTCATATACGTTCATTTGTGGATGATGTATCCATGCGCCTATTGTGCATCTGAGTTGGAAGATGTAATCATTGATAACACATTTAGGATAATGTTTTATAAGCATGTGCATATGATTCCTCTTTAAGTAGTATAGTTTCCAATGGGGAATCGGATTGTTTTTGAGATCTGCACTGTTTTCATCATCATGTGTTATTCTTATATTGGGGACAGTGATAATTGGTCCATATTTCTTTAGTCTGAGACTATGTTCTGTATCATCATGATATATAAAGTAATGTCGGTTTACCGTTCCAATCTTCTTTAGCGCTTTCTTGTTTATAAAACTTCCCACATAAGATAAAAGATCAATATTGAATTCTTTTTTTTGATATTCATTGATATTGACTCCGTGGGAATTGAAGATGGTGCACTTATGTATGCTAATTCTTCTGCGGTGATAGGTGTTAATGGTGTTGTCACTATTATACACAGCTGCGCACACGGCTGATATTCTTGATGAATCGTGATGTTCTATGAAATTATAAAACTGTTCTACCATGTCGGGAGCCGCGTATGCATCATCGTCGGCAACCATAACCCAGTCAGCGTTAAGCTCCAGTGCTTTCTTTTGCCCAAGATAGAATCCGCCAGAACCACCGAGGTTTTCATCTGTATTAATTAATACCGTTTGAAAATTCTCGTGCTTTTGTGAACAGTATTCTTTTAGGAATTCCCCTGTTCCATCAGTAGAACAGTTGTTTACTATTATAAGGTTCCTAAATGCAGATGTTTGTTGTTCGTAGTGAAGTAAGGCTTTCTTTAGCTTATCCAAACGGTTATATGTTACTATGGCAATGTCAAGTGTCATTTATAATATATATAATATCGGTTTAAACCAAATAGATTCCATGATTCTTTCTATTGTAGTCTGATGTTCTTTCCAGAAGTATTCTCTGTAATAATTATAAGTAGAGTATCGTTCCTTAAACATACAGACAATATATAGAAATCTATCAATAGTATTGGAAAGACATCTTAAATGAGGAATTCCCGTCATCATTCCCTTTAGATTCTTTTCAATAAGTTTTTCTTGCTCGTCATCGTATTGTGACCAAGAGATATTTCTGCACATATCCATAACCTTATATGCGTAATAGTCCCAGATATGTGGTATATGTTTAAACTCATTTTTAATACAACTACGCAAACATCTTGGAATGTCGCTAAAAGCTAAGGCAGTGTGGTCGTTACCTTTTTTGTTCTTGATACCAGTGAGAGTACTACCATTACGAATGTTGTAAATCATCGTAACTTGAGGAATGAAAGCGAAACATTTGGCTAATGCGTTACATCTAAACTCAAAAACCACATCTTCCATTACTCTATGGGTACATTTGATGTCGTTATCTCGTAGAAAGTCCATACGGAAAAGTTTGTTCCAGCACTCTATATGTATATGCTTTCTTTGTAAAAACAAATATAGTCCTACAGCTTCGTGATTTATAATACTATCATCATATTTGCTTGACCATTCTATTTCTCCAGAATCTTCGTTAATTCTATCAACGGAACCGTATGTTATCTCTGCGCCACTACTTTCTGCCTTGTCATAAAGTAATCTAAGACAGTCTGTTGACATCCAATCATCAGAATCAAGGAAATAAAGATATTTGCTTTTTGTTTCATTAATCGCAATATTTCTGATATCTCCCTGTCCTCTATTCTGTGTAAGGTCTATTATTCTTATGATATTTCCTTTGCTATGCTCCTTTTTTAGTCTATGAACGATATCCATACTGTTATCAGGGCTACTGTCGTTGATTATGAGAATCTCATACGGCAGACAGAAATCCTGATTCAAAGCAGAGAGCAAAGATTTCTCGATGTATTTCTCTACATTATATACCGGTATAGCTATGGTTATGACATTCATAGTTTGTTGTATAATTTTGCAACTTTTCGTGCAATGCGAAATATAAATTGTGAGATTCGATTGCTATTTAATAGTTTGTATTCAGAAATTATCTCTTTCGTAACCATATTAGCTATAAGGTCTTGGCCTTTTATGAGGTAATTATAGTATGGCATAAGACATGGAGGGAAGAGCTCTGCAATCATTCTGCTCTTTTCTTTCAGATACGGTTCACTGTCAAATTGTGAACTTACCCCTGTTAAATCATAATAACATACGACTACAGGTACATGAGTGAATTTCTTTCCTTGCATAAGCCATGCAAGGTTTTTACGCCAATCTGCCATCATTTTATATGATTCATCATATGGATCTTTTTTTAATCCTTCTGTGTTAATGAACAATGCCTGATGACATGTACACTGTAATAATTCTTGCTTGAGTGTAAGTGGGTTCCCTGATGACCATTTATTAAGTATTTCCCCATTTGCAATATCTTGCCAGTCGCCATATATAACATCACAATCGAACGCTTTGTCTTTGAACACCCTTTCTAATACATCTTGTTCAGTATAGACATCACCAGAGTTGAGGAAATTCACATATTGTCCAATTGCCTTTCCTACCCCCTTGTTTAAGGCATTGAATATCCCTTTGTCTGGCTCGCTGCACCAATAGGAGAGGGGATTGAAGTCAGAGGCTGCGAGTTTGTTTGCGGTTCCTTCGATCAGTTCCTTTGATCCATCCGTACTGCCACCGTCAATGATTATCCATTCAAAGTCGTGCCATGTCTGAGAGATTACGGAGTCAATGGTCTTGCGTAGTCCCTCAAGATTGTTGTAGTTTATAGTTATTATTGAAAGTGTCATGTATGTCGTTTTATGTTAATATGCTATCCTGAAATAGTCTAATATGCGTTTGTAATCATCTTGTGCGGCAAGACATGTGTCTGTAAGATATTCATTTATATGTCCCCATTCGTTTAATCCGCGGTAATAAAACATCTTCATGTCGTCTGTTATGATAAAAGGGACGATGTCATTTGCCAGACATTCTTTGAACATAACAAGCCGTCCTACGCGCCCGTTACCGTCTTGAAAAGGATGGATACGCTCAAATTGCACGTGAAAAGCTAATATGTCATTAAAGGTCTTGTTGCTTATTCCATTGTAGGTACTCAGTAGCTCTTTCATGTGATTGTGTACATCCTCTGGTAGTGAGGTTTCTATTCCTCCTACCTCATTAGGTATTTGCTTGTAATCTCCTACTGCAAACCATGATTTCAGGCTATCGGTCGTTCCTGTTTTTAGTGTTTTGTGTAAGTCCTTAACGAGTTGCTCTGAAAGAATTATTTCAGCATTGTCAAGAACAAAGTCGAAACATCTGAAATGATTCACGGTTTCCATGATGTCATCAACTTTTACTGCCTCATTAGTTATACCGATAGTGTTTGTTTCATATATATATCGGGTTTGCTCATGCGTCAGTTTACTTCCTTCTATATGGTTAGAGTTGTAGGTGAGGTCTATCTGAGTTTTATGATAGATTCCCCCCCTTAGTTTCATCTCTTTTTGTTCGCGTAGTATATTTAGGAGGTTGGATGACATTGTTCTTTATAATCTGTTTTTAATATCCACGTCCCCAACGTATGGAACCCCATGTACCGTTGTTTTTCTTATATCGGGATGATTTGCGTTTGCGCTCATAATACTGGAATTTGTCCAGGAGACTGATAACGTCCTCTTTGTGTTCTATTGTATAGATGGTGTCAGGAACTCCTATTATGGAGATGGAGTCATAGCGTAGCTCCAGATGTTCGAGTCTGAATAATTTTATGTATGCAGCAGAGGCATCTATTATGTTCTTGCTAAACTTAAAAATGTATGAGGTATTCGGCATCAGTGTCAATCTCCATGTCATTATTTCTTGTAAAAGACGTTAGCAAGGCTTTGAGCCTGCGTTTCAATCTACTCCTAATCGAATGTTGTGGTCTTGTTGATAAAACTTCATCATACGATTTTGCGCTGGATGTCAGTTTCTGTATCCTCTGCTTCTCACGCATCTTGTCATAGAAATAGTATGGATCGATATGCTTGACTCCTTCCTTATGCTTGATTTTAATGGTTCCATCGGAATAATGCCCAACGTTTATGCTGTCGAAGCGTACAGGCAGGTTTTCAAGAAAGCTGTCGCTGAGGTATATCCCTACTGTTACTTTTATGTCATCCGCAGAATGTTGATTACAGCCTCCTTGTATTTCTACATCGATAAACAGTAATTGGCTCATGTCTCCATCTATGCATACGAGATCGAGTCTGCGGTGATCATATTCCCAACAGCGATGTCTTATATACCATCCTTTCTGCTGCATATAGTTTGCAGATATCTCAATTGCCTCATCGTGAGTCATGTCCTATTTCTCAGATTATTTTGAATAAAACATCTAAAACCTCTAAAGTTCTTAGTTTGTTCTTTTCAAGCCCGTACAATGCCTTGTCATAAAATCCATGCAATCAGTGTAAACTGCAGTCGTGTTTCGTATTATAATTGTTAATTACCTTAATCACGTATGCAACTTGTTCGGTGGTCATTGTTGGACTGATAGGCAGTGAGAGTTCTTCCTGTGCTATTCGCTCCGTAATAGGTAACTGCATAGTGTTCCAATCCTTGTAACAAGCCTGTTTGTGCGGAGGAATAGGATAATGAATTACAGTCTGTATTCCAGCCTTTTGCAGATATTGTTGTAGATTGTCTCGATGTTCACACAGTATAGGGAAAAGATGATATACGTTTTGTAGATTGTCGGTGCGCTGAGGCAATACAATATTAGGATTATTGATGTTCTCGTAATAATCAGCAGCAATCCTTTGGCGCAAGGCGTTGTCTCGATCGAGATGACGTAACTTTACGCTAAGAATAGTTGCTTGTATCTCGTCCATGCGACTATTGCGCCCTTGGTAAGGGAAAACATACTTGCGTGAAGAACCATAGTTGCCAAGCGAACGGATGATTTCAGCCACCGTGGCATCATTAGTGGTCACAGCCCCCGCATCGCCCAGTGCTCCGAGATTCTTTCCTGGATAGAAGGAGTGGGCTGCGCAATCCCCCAGTGAGCCTGTGCGTTTGTCATTATATCTGCAACCGTGAGCCTGTGCATTGTCCTCAAACAGAAGCAAATCATTTTTTTTGCATAATGTGGCTATTTCTTCTGTATATGCCAAGCGTCCATACAGATGCACGAGCATAATGGCGCGTGTGCGTTCAGTGATTTTTGCTTTAATTAGTGACGGATTTATTTGCAGTGTTTCATAGTTGGGTTCTACGAGTATTGGAGTAAGATTATTTTCGGTAATGGCGAGTATTGTAGCAATGTAAGTGTTTGCAGGTACAATCACTTCATCGCCCTTGCGTAATCTACCTAATTCGATATATGCGCGGAGCATGAGTGTTAGAGCGTCAAGTCCGTTGGCGCAACTCACGCAATGCTGCGTGCCAATAAAGTGGGCATACTCTTCTTCAAAGTTTCTTACAGCTTCTCCTTGCAGATACCATCCGCTGTCAACCACGCGGCTTATTGCCTCATGTATCTCGTTGCCGTGTAGCGAAGTTATGTCTTTAAGAGAAAGAAAAGGAATCACCATTTTCTCCATTTGCTTGCTCCCCATGTGCCTGGACGTTGTTTGTTGTATCGTTTCTGTTGACTGTATGCTATTCTGTCAAGTACGTTGGCAATGTTTTCATGGTGTTCAACTGTATGAAAAGTTTCTGGGGTACCGACAATTGAAATGCTGTCGTAGCGCCATTTTTTCCCCAACAAGCCATATTCTCGTAAGTAAGCTGAGGCAGCATTCATGATATTATTTTTCTTATGCAAGTCAATAGCTTCGTATGGTTCACCCCATTCTCTTGTAGAGCGGGTCTTAACTTCTACAAACACCACGGTTTCTGTTTCTGGCTCATAACATACGATATCTATGTCTTTATGTTCATACAGCCAGTCGCGATGTAGTATGCTCCATCCTTTTGCCTCCAGAAAATCTGCAGCAATTTGTTCTCCCCATTTGCCAAGTTCGTTATGCGCAGCCATAATTAAAATTATTCTTAATGACGAATTGCAATTTGTTTTATTTAGATAGTATATCTTTATATAAATTTATGTATTGATTGCTAATAATATCGTATGAATAGTTTTTTACAATATAATCTCGGATTATAGAAACTGAGTATCCTTGATTATGCTGATACTCCAAAGCCTGTTTAATGCCGTCAGCTATTTCTTTAGGGTCATACCCCTTGCATATTATGCCGTTAAAATCAAAAATAAGATCTGGTGATATACCACAACATGTGCTGACAACGGGAGTTCCACAAGCCATAGCCTCAAGTATCGTCTGACCAAAACTTTCTTCATAAGAAGCTTGTATAAAGAAATCTGATGCAGAGTAGAATTCTGCTATATAGTCTTGATTGTCTATTCTCCCAGTCTGTATTATCCTAAAAGAAGTTTCAGGTGCAGGTTTTCCTTCATTTTCCCCGATACAAATAAGATAGGTGTTAGGTAAAGCCAATGAATCTAATGCAGCGACAACTCTATCCAAGCCTTTGTTTTTATCCCAGATGTCGTATGATGAGAAAAGGAATACTGTCGCATCTGATGGAATGTTGTATTTGTTTCGTACTATTCGCTTGTTATGAGGATAGAAGGTGTTCTCATCTACTCCATTGTGTATTAGTGTAGTTGGTAGTCCTTCTGTAATGGAGGATTTTGAGCAGAGTGCCTGCATCAATTCGGAAATTGCCACAAGATGTATTTCTGTCTTCGTAAGCCTTAAGGATTTTGTCTTAATCCTTATTACCGCGTCATCTAATTTTTTGTAAATACTGGGCAGATGGAAGAATACTGATTTATAGTGCGACAAACCGACAATTGGATGTTTGTCGTGAAAAGTCCATACTATAGGCTTTTTTATTCTCTTGAAAAAAGAAGGATAATCAATAAAACCAGATACCCAATGGAGATGTATAATGTCAGCCCAATCAAAAAGAGGATGTGTTGTAATATCCTTGTAGTAAGAGTAGGGCAAATGAATATAAGGCCTTTCAGTTGTATTCTCCTGTATCTTCTTTAGTTCAGTGCGAACTTTCTCTTCATCCCAAAACCATGGCATGCGCATGAGTAGATGTTTTATTTTGGCTTTTAGTGGATTGCTATACCAAGGGTCATGATATTCATCGTCAGCTAATATCTTGCTAATGTTATCTTCCTCTTTCCCATGTGCTACAAGCATTCTTGCATCAATGCCATGCTTACGTTGCGCACTGCATATCCGTTTTGCACAGAGAGAGGCCCCACCGAAGCTGTTTTCTGTATTTATATGTAGGATATTCATTCTTTTATAGTGTTAGAGCCTTATTTATGGAATAAACGATTAAAGAACGAGAAAAACAAAATTTTTGAATTATGATATGTCATATATTTCTTTAACGATTTGAATCCAATGACTGGTGATACTTCTTTCATTTGGACTAGGCAAAATAACAAAGTTTTCTTGATTGAGATTTTTTCTAATAAATCAAAAACGTATCCTAATTCAACTTCTAAATATCTATCTTTATTTAACTTGTATAGTATTCGTTGAACTTTAAAAAGTTCTTTAAGATGAAATTCTAATCGTTGTGTTCCCTTTTGTTTGTAAATATCAACTTCAGAGATAGAATTAATTCTTCTAATATACGTGTATACAACATCAGAATAAATACCAATGTTAGTTGTTTGGGTTGCTAAACATGTTGAAAAATATATATCATTGCAGGCAGGTATCTCTGTATATGATATTGAATTTTTTATAATGATACTTCGTTTCATCATTTTATGCCATGGAGCATATAAAATATACAGGATGTCTGGTATGTAATTATCATATATTTTGTGTTGTCCATATAAATCAAGATTAAATGTCTCTTTACCATAACGCCACGACATTGTATAAGGTTCTGTCGTTCCATTGGTATTTTTTATCTCAGTAGGCCAGCATATAACATCATATTTGTCCTTTTGCACATCAAGCAGTTTAGCCAGATTTGCAGTGCTATATTCATCATCAGCATCAGCAAACAAAAGCCATTTACCAATGGCATGTTTTATACCTACATTTCGTGCATATCCAGCTCCTTTTCCTTCTTTTGTTAAATAGTATTCATAGTTCTTACCTTTCCATTTAGGAAAGTTATCGAAGTTTACTTTATCAGTATCGCTGTTGTCATCAACTACTATTACCTGTACGTCATCTCTTATAGGGATAGAGTCAAGGCATCGTTGAAGTAATTGGGGAATGTTCTTATGTGGAATTATTATACTATAGTTTATGTTGTTCATTAAACAAATAATTACGTTTACTTTATTTTATATCTCATTCTATAATAATAGAGTTATCTGTGAGTCTTTAATCCTTTTGTTCGCAAAAAAGAATTTGATCCGTTCTATATAAAAATGAAAGAACGTGTTCAAGTAGCCTTTCCAACGATGCAATCTGTCTTTGTCTTTGTATTGTTCACGAATCATTTGCATAATGCTAATACCTTCGTTGTTCAGACACGATAGATATTCGGTGTAGAGTTTCCAATTACGTCGATGTAGTTTCGTTGCAAAACTTTTTAATGTTTCAAAATAATAGGAAATATCCTTCCCTTTTCTTTTTGCAATATAAAAAGCTCGAAGCATTGCACCTGTTCTACATTCTAATTCTCCTTCCTTTTGTAGGAAGTTGGAAGTGAGAGAATTATCACTTTGTGTTATCATGTAGAAGGATTCTTCTTTTACCTCTATATTTGTAGCATTACAAGCAATGGCTACGGAGAATACATTGTCGTTGCTGTATCGTATTTCCTCAAATTTTATACCATTGACAATATCCCTTCTTATGATTTTACTACATGGACTCATCCACATAAGTGAAATCAGACAAGTGTTATTTGTTTTAATGGTTTCATCAATGAGATAATTATATCCGTCAGCCCTATTAGAGCGCATATTGTGGTCGTTAAGCATTACTGCTTGTGGACGATAGAAAGTAATATCTGCGTTTGAGGTCAGATTTTCATTCAGTATATAGAGTCAACCAGCAAGTGCAAGTTTGTTGCAAAGTTAGGCAAAATGTTTGAAAAAGACCTCATTTGGGGTAAGGAAATTTAGTTTTTCCCTTGGTCTTCTGTTGATTTTTGCCTGAATTGATGCTATTCTCTTATCTGCCACAGTGCTTATATCT
>FLNY01001594.1_pt1 | contig 38174 bp, 33 predicted proteins | sample 1140381 | NCBI WGS metagenome assembly FLNY01 (sample SAMEA3878172, study PRJEB12797) | bioreactor metagenome | biome: Moose rumen | place: Sweden | collected 2011-10 | reverse complement strand
AGAATATGAAGCAGTTGCTATCGTATGCCGATGCGAGAACTCTTTTTCTGCTTGACGAGTTGGGTGGCGGTACTGAGCCTCGTTCCGGATGTGCCATTGCCGAAGCTCTGCTCGAAGAACTTTACAACCGTCATTCGTTCGGTGTGGTGACAACGCACTTCGCTGACCTTAAGCTGCTAGCCGACAGATATGACGGCATAGTCAACGGGGCCATGCTGTTTGATACAGAGCGGATGATGCCGTTGTATCGTCTTGTCATAGGACATCCCGGCAGTTCGTTTGCTTTTGAGATAGCCACTAAGATTGGTTTTCCGCTGGATATCTTAGAGTCGGCAGAGGGAAAGGTTGGAAAAGAGATGTTGAATTTTGAGCATCAGTTGCAGCAGATGGAGGTTGAAAAGAAAGAGATGGCCCGTCAACGCACCGAGTTGGAGTTGCAGGATGAATTTCTAAACGAGGTGATTATAAAGTACCAGAATTTGTCGGACAAGTTGGAGAGTCGTCGTTATGAGATACTTAGTGAAGCCCGTCAGCAGGCGCGTCAAATCATTGCCGATGCCAATCGCACGGTGGAGCGAACGATTGCCGAAATCAAGGAGAGCAATGCCGAGCGTGAGCGGACTAAGCAGGTGCGTATGCAGATGCAGGAGGAGTCGGTGCGGTTGCAGAGAGAGCAGGAGGTTCATGAACGAGATCGGAAAAAGAGAGAAAGAGTCCATGTGGATGAAGAACGAGGAGAGGAAGAGAATTCGGTGTTGCAAAAAGAGAGCGTAGACGAGACGTTTGTTGGTGGTCCTTTGGAAGTTGGTGATATAGTCCGCATAGATACCGGCGACACATACGGTCAGTTGGTAGAGCTGAAGGGCAAGAGAGGGGTGGTGGAGAGCAACAGTCTTCGTATGACGATAGACTTGGAGAGGTTGACAAAGACTCGCAAAAAGAGTATACCAATTGACAAGACGAGTCAGAGCAACACCAGGTTCCAGTCGATATATGACGATATCAACGAGAAGCGCAAGGAGTTCAGCACCACACTGGATTTGCGAGGTCACAGAGCAGAAGAAGCCATAGAAGAGCTACAGCATTTTCTTGATGATGCCCAATTGCTTAGTGAGAAAGAGTTGCGGGTGTTACACGGCAAGGGCTACGGGATATTGAAGACAGTAGTACGGCAGTATCTTCAGTCGTTGCAGAATGTGCAGGGGTTTGGGTCGGCGCCGCTGAATGCAGGAGGCGACGGAGTGACGATAGTAAGGTTGAGGTGAGCGTTAAAGGTTAAAGTTGTGGAATGAGGTTGTTAAAAAATATAAAAAGGTAATACAGAATATAAAAAAGTCTTATCTTTGCAAAATGAACGAGAAAAGAAACAAAAGAGTCAATAAATTATAAAACAATGAAAAAGTTTATTTTACCGATGCTGGCAGCGTTTGTGCTGCTTACGGGATGCACCGAAAAAGCGCGTGTGATGACCTCTTACTACACGGTACATCCCTATGAATGGGAACAGTCGATTACCACTTACAATGATGGTACATATGATGTTAACTATTATTATTCAGAGTGGGAGAATATCGACATCACCAGGGAAGTATACGACAATGGAGTTGTGTTGGCTTATTATATAGATGATAGCCACCGCGACAATCCGTTACCGTACACGCTTTACCTAAAGGATGATCAAGGTAATTTGTATCAGGAGCGCATTGAGTTTGATGTTGAGTTGGGCAAGATTACATTCAAGATCAAGGACAATGATTTCCAGACAGCCGTCTCGATGTCGAATATTGGAGATATGAAGTTCAAGGTCAGTTGTATAGGCAATTTTTGACGTTGTCGTGCAGAAAAAATAAGGGAGCCACGAGGTTCCCTTTTTTTGATGAGATAAGAGATAAAGGAGAGGTATTCAGAAATTGTTGAAATTATGAATAATCATGTTGTCATTATGGCCGGTGGTGTCGGTAGTCGTTTCTGGCCTCTGAGTACACCGGAATATCCGAAGCAGTTTATAGATATCCTTGGATGCGGTCGCACGTTGATACAGCTTACGGTGGACCGTTTCAAGGGGGTGTGTCCGATGGAAAATTTCTGGGTGGTGACCAATGCTGCGTATGTCGACATAGTCCGTTGTCAGCTGCCCGACATTCCTGTGAGCCATATTCTGGCCGAGCCTGCCGCCCGCAATACTGCGCCGTGCATAGCGTGGGCCTGTTGGAGCATAAAAGCAGAAGATGCAGAAGCCAATGTGGTTGTGACGCCAGCCGACGCGGTAGTGATGAACCCCGAGGAGTTCCGTCGAGTGATAGGCAATGCGTTGGAGTTCACTGCGAATAGGGATGCCATAGTTACCATAGGTATCAAGCCGTCGCGTCCCGAGACCGGTTACGGATATGTAGAATCCGGCAGTATCGAGAGTGGTGAGATATGCAGAGTGTGCGAGTTCAAGGAGAAGCCCGATGTGTTGACAGCCGAGCGTTATTTGGAGGCTGGCAACTATCTGTGGAATGCGGGAATCTTCGTGTGGAATGTGCAGACCATTACGTCGAGTATACGCAGGTACAAGCCTGAGATAGCGTTCAACATAGAGCAGATGCAGAAAAGTGGAGATGTTGAAGGCCTTTTCCCACAATGCGAGAAGATTTCGATAGACTTTGCGGTGATGGAACCTGCTGCCGGTGAAGGGCGAGTATATACTCATCCTGCTGATTTCGGATGGAGTGACTTAGGCAACTGGGCGTCGTTGCACGACAAGCTGGAAAAAGACCCTCAAGGGAACGGTGCTGTCGGCAATGTAAAGTTGTATGAATGCACTAATTGTGTGGTTCATGCCGAGGATGCGAGTAGAGTTGTCCTGCAGGGACTTGACGGCTATATAGTCTCCGAGAAGGGCGGCCGTTTGCTTGTATGTCGCCGCAGTGAGGAGCAGCGAATCAGAGAGTTTTCCGTGGAGGAATGACCTGAGATAAGAGGTCGGTGAATTATGATTTTATTTTTTGTATAATATAATAAAAGAGATAATTCTTGCGTTAAGTATAATTATTAAAAGATATATAATCAAAACTGATATTAAACAAGAGAAAAAGTATTCAATGATGAAAAAAATAATGGTTATCGCGGCGATTGCCGTACTTTCAGTTGGGTCGCTTCTCGCCCAAAACAAATTCAGAGGAACAATTGTCTACACGGCCACATCCACAGGAGAGGAAAATTTCCAGATTCCAGCCGAATACGCTACAGCTGAAGTGAAAGTGTTTGATGACAAAGTGTTAACATCTAGCACGTTGTTTACCAATAGTCCCATGACCAACAGTGTGCTTGTCGACGGTATGAAGCAGTACATGTGTATGGACTTGAGTATGATAATGATGTACTTGTCACAGAATGATGTCGAGCTTGACTATCAAGGTTCGAGCAAGATACTTGTGACCCATGAGTACACGCAAAACGATGTCGACAGTCTTACGATTCCAGTGACAGAGGGTTACTATATTGAGTATGTTGACGGAGAGAGCAAGAGTATTGCAGGAATGACAGCCAAGAAAGCCATCATACATGTTTTTGATGATGACGGGGATGATCATCCGACCACGATATGGTATAATGATGAGATGGGTCCTGCGGTGAATTTCCTATTCAACGGAATACGTGGAGTTGCATTGGAGTATGCCATAAATCTTGGTGAGGGTCGTCAGATTACGCTTACGGCCAGCGAAGTGAAAAAGGGCAAGGTGAAAGAGGTAGACATGCTGTTACCCAGCGGCTATGAATCCATCTCGCGCGAAGAGATGACAAACCTTTTCAAGCAGATTTCCGAAGAAATGCGGTATTTGCAAGAAGACTAAATAGCAGGCGATGAAAAGAGTTTTTTTTGCAGTTTTGTTGTCTTTACTGGTCGGAACGGGGGCATTGCAGGCGCAGAAGCCAGCCGTTAGGCAGCCCAAGACTAATCCGGCGGAAAAAGAAATGACGACAGAAAAGGCGAAGCTTTTCACGGGGAGCGTTGTGTATGACGTGGTATTTGACGAGAAAGAAGCCTATGAGCGTAAGCTTAAGAAAACAGAGCAGATGCGAGTGTCATCAATAACAAACAATCCGTTTGAAGACGATCCTGTCGAGAATAGAGACAAAGAGTCTGTCGCAGATGGCGAGAAACGGGTTGAGGCGCAAATTATATATATAAAAGAAGGGGCGTTTTTCTCGATGCCACCGTTTGGGATGCGGGTAGAGAAGGAGAGTTATCCCCTGTATTGTGTTATGCGAGAGGACGGAGTTTATGTGTGCGGTGAGATGGAGTCGGTGGACTGGCATTTTGTTGACGATCCGCAGTCGAGTTTTTATGAGCGAGTCGGCAAGAAAAAGACGATAGCAGGCCATGAGGCTACCTTGTACCGTTGCAAGTTGCCTCACCTGAAAGGCGACATCTGGATTGCCGAGGAATATGAGCTTGTATCCGAAAATGTGCCTTTTTACGGGATGAATCATCCTGTATTGGAGTTTGATTTTTACATTCCGATGGAGGGACGTCAGAAGGGGAAAGCCCATCTTGTGGCTACAGAAGTAAAGACAGGTGAAGTAGATGGATTACGGTTAGGTCCAGTGATGTCGGGTGAGTTGACAGACGGAGTTGTGTTACTGGAGTATCTGAGGCGTAGTAAGTGAAAAGAGAACGTGTTGAATTGCAATGACAAAAAAGAAGAAGAGAAAAGTTAAGCCTACAAAAGAGAGCGGATTGGGAGCGTTTCTGAAATCGTCCAAGTTCGCGATAATGCGAGGTTCGTGCTATATGCTGATAGCGTTGTTTGCAGCTGTTGCGATAGTGAGTTATCTCCTAATAGCTGTTTCCAAGCGAGACCCAGAAACGTCGATGAACTGGTGTGGCTCTGTCGGCAACTGGATGGCAACGCAACTGGTGGACAGTTCGTTCGGAGTAGCCTCGTTAGGGCTTTGTTTTCTTTTGTTTGTATATGGTCTCAGGCTGATTACGAAGAACACCAAATCAAAAAAGGAAAAGATGCCACGTGCGACGTTGTGGCGAGACGATCGGAAATTCCGCAAGTGCCTGTGGTCGGTGTTATTCTGGGTGTTATGGTTAAGTACAACAATAGGTATGGTGTCGACATCAGGGGGCAATGCTCCGTCGGTTATTGGTTCCACCTTGTCGGGTGTTGTCGGAACTGAATTGGCGTTGCTGTTGTATCAGTTGTTGCACATTGGTCGGCCGATACTATTGATTTTTTTGGCCATACTGTTTCTTCTCTTGGTACACAATGTGAAAATTCACCTGCCGGAGCGCAAGGAACGTCCGTCGAAGGTAGACGAAAATGATAACGATAATGAAGACGAAGAAGACGATGATGATGATGAGCCGAAAAAGACTGGTTTTTTCAAGCGTCTTTTCCATAACAAGGTCAAGATAGACGAAGACGACGAAGAAGATGACGAGGGTGCCGAATATGACGATGAGTCGCATATTGAGACCTTACGAGGAGTGAGCCGCACAGCTGATACGGATGAAGATGACGACGAGTCTGAGTCGGTTGACAATCAGTCAGAAGAGATGGAGAAGATAGTATTCAACATCGATGATGAATTTGAGAGGGTAAATGCTGTTGCAGGTCATGCGGGCGAGAAAGCAGAGTCGGACAACGAGCCAATATTCACGGTCAACGAGATGTTAGAGTCTGGAGAAGCAATTACTGATGAGGATAATACCGACTTGGATCCCGACGACTATCGTATCCATTACGGTGTTGACGAGCCATTTGACCCCCGTTTGGAACTGAAAGACTTTAAATTTCCTGATACAGATATCCTTGATGATTGGGAGAAGAAGAATGTGAAGGTCACTAGCGAAGAGCTTTTGGCGAACAAAGACAGAATAGTTGAGACACTGCGAAACTACAGTATTGAAATTGTGGAGATTACTGCATCTCCTGGGCCAACGGTGACCTTGTATGAAATTAAGCCGGCGCCTGGGGTGCGTATATCAAAAATCAAGGGGTTGGAGAATGACATAGCCCTTTCGTTGGCTGCGTTGGGAATACGTATCATAGCTCCGATACCAGGTAAAGGTACAATAGGTATCGAAGTTCCTAATGCCAATCCACAGATAGTGTCAATGAAGACCATGCTCAACAGCGATGCTTTCAAAAATTCAAAAGCTGAGTTGCCCATAGCATTTGGAAAGACGATATCGAACGATGTCTTTGTTACCGACCTTGCAAAGATGCCACATTTGCTTATGGCTGGAGCTACGGGTACAGGTAAGTCGGTGGGTCTCAATGCGGTGATTGCTTCGTTGCTGTACAAGAAACATCCTGCTGAGTTGAAGTTTGTGATGGTTGACCCCAAGAAAGTGGAGTTGTCGCTGTACAATGCCATAGAGCGTCATTATTTGGCAAAACTTCCTGATTCGGAGGAGGCTATCATTACCGATGTGAAGAAAGTAGTACGGACACTCAATTCTCTTTGTATCGAGATGGATCAGCGATACGACCTGCTCAAGGCCGCCAAGGTCCGCAACTTGCAGGAGTATAATCCGAAATTCATCAATCGCGAGTTGAATCCTGACCACGGTCACCGATATATGCCGTACATAGTCCTTGTGATAGACGAATTTGCCGACCTGATAATGACAGCCGGCAAGGAGGTGGAGTTGCCCATCTGTCGTCTGGCGCAGCTGGCGAGGGCTGTGGGCATACATCTTATTATTGCGACCCAGCGTCCCACCACAAATATTATTACCGGAGCCATCAAAGCCAATTTCCCTGCACGAATAGCATTCCGTGTCATTTCTTCCATTGACTCGCGCACGATTCTTGATGCTGCGGGAGCCAATCAGCTTATAGGTCGAGGAGATATGCTTATTTCATTGGCAGGCAAGGATATGGTGAGGTGTCAGTGTGCGCTTATTGAGACCAACGAGATAGAGCGTTTGGCTCGTTTCATTGGGGAGCAACGAGGGTATGCTGATGGCGAGGGCTTCATGTTGCCGGAGTATCTGGATGAGAACGATGAGCCTAACAAAGAGTTCGATGCCAAGTCGAAAGATGAGTTTTTCAACGATGCAGCGCGTCTGGTGGTTGCGTCGCAGTTTGGCAGCACCTCGCTTTTGCAGCGTAAACTTTCATTAGGATACAACAGAGCGGGTCGAATCATCGACCAGCTTGAAGCTGCCGGTATAGTAGGGCCATATAATGGATCCAAGGCGCGAGATGTTTTGATAAAAGACGAGGTTACCTTGGAGGAGATGTTGCGAAACTTGTAGGTGGAAATAATTAAGTAATAGATAATCAGTAATATTATAATCATGAAAAAAATTATTCTTTTATTTGGTGTAATCGTTTTAATGCTTGCGACGGCATCATGTTCAAAGGAACGTACCTGCCGTTGTTCGGTATTGGGTCAGCAGACAATCAGGATAATGAAGATTGACAAGGGTACCTGTGAGGATTTGCGCTATATTCTCTACGATCAGGACCCGGTTCTTTATCCTGACCGTACCGACTCGGTGTTGTGTACCGATTTTGATTTTGAAGAATATGCCAATGAGTAAAGGTTTAAGTTTAAGAGGGTTTGTTTAAAAGACAAAAAAATGAAGAATAGAAAAGTTATAGTTCTTTTGGGGCTTGTAGCCATTCTAGTTGTGTTTGGAGCCTGCAAGAAAAGCCGTTATTGTCATTGTGTGACCAAAGAGGGCGAGCCCGATACTGTTGTAGTCAATGTGGATCGCAGTATGCGTTGTCACCATATCATAGAGTTGGGATTTGAACGTCTTCAAGATGGTGAGCCTGTAGTGACGACACAGAAAGTCTACTGCATCGAGCTTGACGATGACACGGTGGCGACCATACCACCTCGTCCGTAAATTGCAGAAGAGATAATGGGCACAAAGCGGCTAACAGTAATTGCGTCGATAGTGAAGATGCTGTTAGGGACTATGTTTATAGTCTCTGCGGTGTCGAAGTTTATTACTGTAGACACATTCGAGATTTATGTCTATAGTTTCGGGTTGTTGCCGTTAACCCTGAGTTTTTATGCTGCACGAGTAGTCATTGCATTAGAGTTGCTGCTGGGAACGGCACTGATATCAAATCGTCATCATCGATTCACATCGTTGATGACGTTGCTGTTTCTGCTCATTTTTATCGTATTTCTTTCGTATGCTCATTTGGTTGGCCGGACTGACAGTTGCCATTGTTTTGGTGAGTTGATTTCATTCAATCCGATACAGTCTATACTGAAGAATGCGGTACTTGTAGTGGCGATGCTCTTTGTGTACCGTTTTGCGGCGAGAGAGTGGATTCCGCGTTGGTGGCTGGTGCTAATTGCGTTTGCTGTAGCGTCTGTTTTTCTGATAGTCTACATGGTACATTCGTTGCGCGTATTGGACCAGTACGCTTTGGTACTTATTTTTGTAATGTCGTTAGTCGGGGTTTTGGCGTCGTTCAAGTTCTACAGTCGGTGGTATGTTACGTTAGCCCTTGTACTGACTCCGTTTGTTGCAGTGTTTATATTGACACCTCCGGACAGTTGGTTTTACACAGGTACCCATGAGCGTTATAATGAAGAGCTCTTCTATGAGACAGTAGGAGCGGAGGATTCAGCCTTTTCAGAAGCAGGATTGGAAGAGGGACGTCATGTAGTTGCCTTTTTCAGTCCCACCTGCGGTTACTGTCAGTTGGCTGCCGGCAAACTGACCACAATTGTTGAGAGAGGAGAGTTAGACTGTGACAAAGTGTTGTATGTATTTCCCATAGTCAAGAAGCAGGAAAGTTATGACCATTTTTATGAAGAGTCCCGTTCCGGTCACTACAATGAGGTCTTTATCGACAAAGAGACATTCATAAAAATCACTCAGGGGGCTTTTCCTATAGTGTTGCTAGTAGAAGATGGGGATGTGAAGGTCTCCTTTGCGTATCGCAATATAAATGAACAGATTGTCAAACGTTTTTTGATAGGCGATGAAGATTATTAAAATAAAGAATATGAAACGGTTGATGATGGTTTCCGCCATTCTGACAATATTGTTTGTATCGTGTGGCAAGGTGTGCCGTTGTTATCGATATGACGGCAATGTTGATGAATTCGACATTGACGAGCTCGAAGTGTCATGTGAATCGTTGGAGGATCAGGATTTCGGAACTACCTATTCCCTTTGTGAGCGTGCTTTCTGAACGGGTGCTGACACACTTGGCGCAGTAAGTGCTTCATGCTCTTTTCATCAGTCTTTTCAGGGTATCCTTTTCGTTGAATAGTATCACGGCTGCATAGGCTACTATCAGCAATGTGTTTACAGTCAGCGAAAGCCATTCGCTTTTGATATTAATTGCACTCATAGCTGCGAAGATGGCCATAGCTGCCAAGAAATATCCTGCAATAGCTTTGACAGGGTAGGGGACTGGGTTGTAGTGTTGTCCGATGAAGTAAGAGATGCACATGCAAACGCCGTAGCCGCAGAAGCCACCCCAAGCACAGGCGATGTAACCGAAACTGGGTACAAAAATGAAGTTGACAGCCAGTAAGACGACACATCCGATGGCGGAAATTATGGCACCCCACCAGGTTTTTGCAATCAATTTGTACCAGAACGAAAGATTGAAGTAGATACCCATAAAGATTTCAGCCATCATCACGATGGGCACCACACGAAGACCATCCCAGTAGCGAGGAGCGATGATATGTTTCAGGATATCGATGTATCCCATAACCACGAGGAAAGCCAAAAGAGTGAACATCACGAAGTACTTCATCACCAATGCCTGGTTGTCTTTGTTTTCCTTGCTTCGTCCTCCGCTGAACACAATGGGTTCGTAAGCGTAGCGGAAGGCCTGGGTTATCATTGCCATAATCATTGCAATTTTGGCGCAAGCACCATAGATACCCAGTTGTGCGTCGCCTTCTTCTCCAGGAACGAGGAAGCGGAAGCATATTTTGTCGGCTACCTGGTTTAGGATGCCTGCCAGTCCAAGCAGCAGTAGAGGCCAGGTATAGCGCAACATGTTGCGTACCATGCTGAAATCCACACCATGTTTAAGATAGCGTATTTCGGGTATGAATCCGAGAACTACGGTCGCTGTACAAATCAAGTTGATGAGAAAAATGTAGTATACTTGCCGTTCGGGGTTGTACCAATTCAGCCAAGAGGCGTTGGCATTTGCGAGATGAGGAATACCGAGGAAAACGAAAAGGTTTAGTCCTATGTTGAGAAAGATGAACAACAGTTTGAGTGCTGCGAATTTCCATGCTCGACCTTGGAATCGCAGGAAGGCAAACAGCATAGCCTGAAAAGCGTCGAGAGTGACAACGGTTGCCATAATCCTCAGATATTCCGGATGGTTGGAATAGCCTAGGGTGTCGGCAATGGGGTTGCTGAACGTCAGCACAATCAACAGGAAAAGAGATGCCACAAAAGCTACCATCCATGTTGCTGTCGAGAAGACTTTTCGGTGGTTTTCCTTGTGTTGGTTTGCGAAGTAGAAGAAGGTGGTCTCCATGCCGAATGTGAGGAGTACCAGAAGCAGTGCGGTATAGGCATAAATGTTGGTTACGACGCCATATTCGCCGCTACTCACTAGTTTGTAGGTGTACAGTGGAACCAGGAGATAGTTGAGGAAGCGGCCTATAATGGAACTCAAGCCGTAGACTATGGAGTCGGAAAGTAATTTTTTTATTGAGGACACTGGTTAAAGCTTAAAGAGGTGTGTTTGTAAGGTAACTAAAAATGCTGAAAAATATTTTATAAGGTGTTAAAATTAAATAAAAAATAGTGTCAGAGTATCTCTTGTGAAAAATGTTTAGTAATTTTGCATTTTTATATTAAATTCAATATTAGATGAGAAAAAGAGTATATTGTGCTTGTTTATTGGCTGTTCTGTCGCTGAGTATTTTCTCGTGTGGTAGGAAAGTTGTCATCAACACATACGCTATCATACCCGAGCCGGTTTCTATGAGCATGGAAAAAGGAGACTTTGTGGTGAGTCACAAGACCACATGCTATGTAGGCAATATCGGTCAGAACGACCCTTCGATAAAATATATCTCGAGAGTGCTTCGCCAGTGGCATTTCAATCCTGTATTTGTCGGTAAACCAGAGAGTAACTGTTTTCAGTTGCTGTTGAACGAGGAATACGACCAAGAGTTGGGAGAAGAGGGATACACCATTCATATCGACAAGGAAAACATAGTTATTGCTGCCAACAGTCAGCGAGGACTTTTTTATGGTTTCCAGACATTTGTACAGATGTTGCCGGAAGATATAAACGATGTACGTTATAGCCGTATTGTGCTGCCATCGTGTGACATCAGGGATTACCCGCGTTTTGCATGGCGTGGCAGTCATCTTGATGTGTCCCGTCATTTCTTCGGAGTTAGCCAGGTGAAGAAGCAACTTGATCTTATGGCCAGTTACAAAATGAATAAGTTCCATTGGCATCTGACAGACGATCACGGTTGGCGGATAGAGATAAATAAGTATCCGTTGCTTAACGATATAGGCTCATGGAGAGTGGATCGAGATAATCAACCATGGGGAGAAGCCGATCCTGCTCAAGAGGGGGAACAGCGCACCAATGGCGGTTACTATACCAAAGAGGAAATAGCTGAAATTGTGGCTTATGCAGCTGAGCGTTATATTGATGTGATTCCGGAAATAGATTTTCCCGGTCATTGTTGTGCCATACTTGAAGCCTATCCGCAGTTTGCCTGTGCTGGCGACGACACAACCTATACGGTTCAGTTCGGTCCCTACTGGCCTCCGCGAGCTATCCTGTGTGGCGGTAACGACAGTGTGATGACTTTTTTGAAAGATGTAATGGATGAGATAATACCTCTCTTCCCTTACAGTTACGTACATATTGGCGGCGACGAGGCGTTGAAGGACAATTGGACCCGTTGTCCTCGCTGTAAACAGCGTATCAAGAATTTGAAACTGAAAAACGAAGAGGAACTGCAGAGTTGGATGACCATAGAGATAGAGAACTATGTCAAGCGTCAAGGTAAAAAGATTATAGGGTGGGATGAAATTCTCGACGGTGGCGTGTCGTCAGATGCCACGGTCATGTCTTGGCAGGGTACCCGCGGAGGTATCATTGCTGCACGTCATGGGAATGATGTTATCATGACACCCACGGATTACTGCTATTTCAACTTCTACCAAGCTGCTCCGGAGTTCCAACCTCCTGCCATGCCCAATTCATATATTCCGATGCACAAGGTGTATAGATTCAATCCGATGCCGGACGGACTCACGTCGGCTCAGCAAAAGCATATTCTTGGTGGGCAAGCGAACCTTTGGACTGAATATATCAATACTCCCAGCATGTTGGAATATATGCTTCTGCCTCGTTTGTGCGCCATGTCGGAAGTCCTGTGGTCGCCTGTCGAGGTAAAAAACTGGCATAAATTCAGAAGCAAAGTGGCTCGCCACCGCATGCGTCTCGAGGTCAACGACTATACTGTTGGTCCCGGTTCGTTCGAGCCATGGATGTCGACAGAGAAACAAGACGACGGACAATATCTTGTGACATTCGACTGGGAGGTGGAAGATACCCGTCTCTACTATCGCATCGATGACGAGAAATACGTTCAATATAAAGGACCCTTTGTTGCAAAGTCAGGGTCCAAAGTTACGGTACTTTCTTTTTATCGCGGATTGCTAAAAGAGAAAGCTTACGAGTTTTTAATTCATTAATCATTGATTGCTGTGTTTGATTTTTCATCCATAGAACCCTATACAGGGGCAGAAGTGCCGGCGGCCATCTCCCGATTGGCCCACAATCCGATGTTTGCTCGATTGGTGAAAACTATGAATCCCAAAACAGATGTCGACTCTTTTATGTCGATGATGGAGTGCATCACCACATGCGACGAACTTCAATACATGGTTATGCGTCCTCTGATATTTCAGATAGTTCAGCGTAGTGCCACATCGTTCACATACAGTGGACTGGAGAATTTGAAAAAAGGCCAGCCATACCTTTTTGTGTCGAACCATAGAGATATAACACTTGATGCCGGTTTGATAGATGTAGCACTTATAACCAATGGCTTCCAAACACCGGAGATAGGGTTTGGAAATAATTTGATGAAGAATGACCTAATCATCGACCTGTTCCGACTCAACAAGATGTTCACTATTATTCGCGACGGTTCGCGCCGCGAATTCTATAACAACTCGTTGTTTCTTTCCAACTATATCTATCATGTTCTATACAACAAGAAAAGTTCGGTGTGGATAGCCCAGCGCAATGGAAGAACCAAGAATGGCGACGACCGCACAGACCAGGGGTTGCTAAAGATGTTCAGTATGGCCGGTACAGGTGATTTCGAATCCGATTTCAATAAATTAAATATAGTCCCTGTTGCTGTGAGTTATGAGTACGAACCATGTGACTTGATGAAATCTATTGCCGAATACACATCGTTGACAGGTATATATGAGAAAACGCCTCATGAGGATGTTATGAGTATTTTGGTTGGTATTTCGCAGCAAAAAGGTGATATCCATTTGTCTATAGGCGAACCGTTGAAAGCCGAAGAGATAGCCGAATGTGCAAAATTGGTAAAAAATGAGAGGTACACTGCTTTGGCTCAGATTATTGATGCTCGGATACATCAGAGTTACCGATTGCATAAAAGCAACTATATAGCTATGGATTTGCTTTCCGGTACAGCCGATCATGAGCAATATTATACAACTGAGGAGTTGGAACACTTCATAGATTATTCGAAATACGCTTCCTTGAAAGGGCCGTCGATTGCGGCTCACGACAAAGTGATGAACCTGCTTCTTCAGATGTATGCAAATCCTGTGATAAACAGTGAAAAATACGGAAAATCCAAATGAAAGACAAGATAAAGGTTATAGCACATCGCATTAATCCCGAAGTGATAGAATGGCGCCGTTGGCTGCATCGTCATCCGGAACTTTCACAGCAGGAGACGGGAACCATGAATTATGTAGCTGATCGTCTTCGCGAAATGGGTCTTGAGCCTCGAATCGGCGTGGGAGGGACTGGATGTATGGCCATATTGCGTGGAGGCATAGAACCCGACAGTTATTGTGTGGCATTGCGTGCTGACTATGATGCATTGCCGTTACAGGAGCAGACTGGATTGCCGTTTGCGTCGGAGAATGCAGGTGTGATGCATGCTTGCGGACATGATATGCACACATCGTCATTGCTTGGTGCAGCAAAGATATTGTGTGAGATCCGAAATGAACTATGCGGCACAATTATGTTCATTTTCGAGCCTTCGGAAGAGATGTATCCGGGGGGTGCCCGAATGATGATGGAAGATGGTCTTTTCGATGAGCTGATGCCGAATGAGATCTATGCGTTTCATTGTTTGCCAGAGATGGATTTCGGTCGTGTGGGAATGCGTAAGGGAAAATATATGGCTTCGACTGACGAACTCTATTGGACGGTGAAAGGACGCGGTGGGCATGGAGCCACGCCGCATCTTAGCGTTGACCCTATACTGATTGCATGTCATATTGTCGTCGCGTTGCAGCAGGTGGTCAGCCGCAACGCATCGCCCATGATGCCTACGACACTGAGTTTTGGTAAGATAATAGGTAACGGACGCACCAATATCATTCCCGATGAGGTTAAGATGGAAGGCATAATCCGCACTTTTGACGAAAAATGGAGACTTGAGGCTCACGAAAAGATACGCAGTATCTCGGAAGGTATAGCCAAAAGTATGGGAGGAGAATGCGATCTCTTTATCGATTACGGGTATCCTTATGTTGTCAACGATGACCAATGTACACAACAGGTCTACGACAACGCCTGTGCCTTTTTGGGAGCTGAAAAGGTGGAGTGGCTCGATATGAGAATGACGGCAGAAGACTTTGCCTTCTTTGCCCAAAAAATACCTGCTTGCTATTTCCGCATCGGTATCCATGAACCCGGCACACCGTTCAGCAACCTACATCGACCGACACTCATTGTCGATGAGCGTTCTATTGAATTGGCCAACGGATTAGTGGCGTACAATGCCTTTATTGCGTTGAAAAACAAGATAAAACAATATTAAATCACCCATCATTATTGTGGACAAAATACACGAACTCGAAACCAAGCCGATAGGTAAATTGTTGTGGCAGTATGCATTGCCGGCAGTCATTACCCAAATAGTAGCCTCTATATACAACATTGTAGACCGAGTCTTTTTGGGTCAATATGTAGGTGCTTTGGCCATTGCCGGACTTGCCATTACCATGCCTATTATGAATATAATACATGCTTTTGGCTCTCTTGTCGGAGCCGGTTCATCGGCTCGAATGAGTATAGTGTTAGGTCGAAAGGATGTTCGATGGGCGGAGAAGATATTGGGCAACAGTATGTTGTTGACGTTCTTCTTCGGTTTTCTGTTCGTTACGGGCGGTTACATTTTTATGGACCGTATTTTGGAAATGTTTGGAGCTTCGTTGGATACTATAGCCTATGCACGTGAGTATATGCGAATAGTATTGCCTGGTATGTTTCTCACTACCTTGACATTCAACCTAACAGGACTGATACGTGCTTCAGGTTATCCGACCAAGAGTATGTGGATAATGGCTGGTGGAGCCATACTCAATATTGTGCTCGATGCTCTGTTTATCTGCATTTTGGGATGGGGCATTTCGGGTGCAGCGTGGGCGACAACCATTTCAATGGCATCGGCATCGGTGGCAGCCGTGATACATTTTGTCCATCCAAAGTCCTACATACGTTTTCGTCGTCACGGATGGGCTCCCAAACTGTATATCTTCCGCAATGTGCTTTTTATAGGTTTCAGCCCGTTCTCTATGAATGTGGCAGCTTCAGCAGTGGTAGCGTTGCTCAACAAGCAGCTCATCCACTACGGTGGTGACCTTGCGGTCGGGGCTTACGGTATTGTGAACACATACGGTTCGTTTATAGTGATGTTCATTCTCGGGCTTTGTCAGGGTATGCAACCTATAGCCGGATATAACTATGGGGCAGGACACATGGACAGACTGAAACATACCTTTGCACTCTCTACAAAAGTAAATATCTTCGTCGGGACTATTGGAGCAATTTTAGCTTTGGTTATCCCACGTTTGATTCTTAGGGCGTTCACTACGTCAGACCCTCTATTGGATATAGGAGTGCCGGCAATGCGCTATCTTAATGTAATGATGCCGCTCATAGCATTCACAATTACAAACTCACAATTCTTCCAAAGCATCGATAAACCATGGATAGCCATAGTCACCAGTCTGTCTCGTCAGGTGCTTTTCCTTATTCCTCTTATGTTCATCATTCCTCATTTTTTTGTTTCGGCAGGTGGAGATGGACTTACCGGACTGTGGTTCACATGCACCCTTTGTGATGTGCTTGGAGCGGTGCTTGCAGCTGTATTGCTTTTCGGTCAGCGAAAGGTCTTCCAACCTGGGTATGTGCCCCCAATGCGAAATCCTCGCAAGGAGGCCGGTCCAACTAAGGAGATGAGAGAGAAAGATTCCGAGTGAATGCAACAATAGCAAACATTACAACGTAGAACCTAACCCTTACAAAATTGAATAACAATATTACCAAAATAGTACTTACAGGAGGTCCTTGTGCCGGCAAAACCACAGCGTTGGCTCGCATAGTCGAACATTACTCCGATTTGGGATATTATGTGCTTATTGTTCCAGAAGCAGCAACACTATTCTCGCAGTCAGGAGTAGACTTTCTGACTACTAACCACGACCTGTTTCTTGAAAGCGAGCGGCAGTTGATGAAATTCCAACTTTTTATGGAGGATAGCATAGAACGCATCGCTCAAAGTAGCGGACGCCCTTCCCTTATTGTCTGTGACCGTGGTACCATGGACATCAGAGCCTATCTGTCTACTGATGTGTGGAATAGTATGCTGGAATCTATGCACAGCACTGTTATAGAGTTGCGCGATGCTCGCTATGCTGCGGTCATCCACATGGCTACCGCGGCCAAAGGTGCTGAAAAATTCTATACATTGGGAAATAACTCCGCACGCAGCGAGACTCCAGAGCAGGCTTGTGCTATTGACGACCGTCTGATGTCGGCATGGACCGGTCACCCGCATCTGCGTGTCGTGGGCAACGATTGCACCTTCGATGAAAAGATGAACAGGGTCCTTAAAGAGATAGCTCATGTTCTTGGATTGCCCAAACCAATAGAGATTGAACGTAAGTACCTTGTCGAGCTGACAGGTGACATACCGCATGGCAATGTGAGCGATATAGAACAGACATATCTGATGCCGGTCGACGGACAGACTCGTCGTATACGCCGTCGTGGAGAAGAGGGACATTATGTCTATTTTCTGACTACAAAAATACGTCTGGCTGCAGACCGTAGCTATGAACATGAAACCCAAATCAGCGAAGCTCGCTATCGGGAATTGCTTGCAGAAGCTGACCCTACCCGAAATCCGGTGAGTAAACAACGTTGCTGTTTTCTGTGGCAGAACCAGTATTTTGAACTTGACACATTCGTTGAACCTCAGATGCCATACCATCTACTTGAGATAGAGGATGCCGAATCGCCGGAAGATGTCAAGTTTCCTCCATTTCTGAAAGTAATAAAAGATGTCACCGGTAATCCTGATTATTACAACTCAAATATTGCAAAGCGTAAATAAACATGATTGAAAAACAGTTGGTTTCCTTACGTCAGTACAACACCTTTGGCATCGATGTCGTGGCTGGATGCTTTATTGAGTTGTATGATGAGAGCGACTACGAAGAGTTTGTTGATCGTCAAAAGAGAGCACCACAAGAAATCTTTATTCTGGGCGGAGGAAGCAATGTTGTGTTTATCAAAGATATTACTTTGCAGTCCAATGGTTGTATAGTTCATCCTGTCAATGATGCCATACGTGTAATCGAACGGAACGAAGACAGTAGTCTTGTTGAAGCAGAAGCCGGAACAGTATGGGATTGTTTTGTTGATTATTGTATCGATAACGAATTGTATGGTGTTGAAAATCTGGCGGGTATTCCAGGTACTGTGGGTGCGTCTCCAGTACAGAATATCGGTGCTTATGGAATGGAGGCTAAAGATATAATAGAGCGCGTGCATGTTTTCGATTTGAATGATGGAAGTAAACGTTGGATAGAGAACAGCGATTGTCATTTCAGTTATCGTCACTCCGTTTTCAAAGAGTACGATCATACGCGTTACATTATCGACAAGGTGGTGTTTCGTCTCCGCAACACCTTTGTTCCCGACTTGCGCTACAAGGCATTGGCTGATAATTGGAATTACCGGTTACAAACCACATTTGACGTTAGCGACGATTTGAAAATACAACAAAAGGAACTGGCTCGTATGATGTCTGAAACAGTACGAAGAGTACGTGATTCCAAGTTGCCAAATCCCCGAGAGACGGGTAGTGCCGGGAGTTTTTTCAAAAATCCGGTTGTACATTCGGCCACAATGGAACGTATCAAGCAGGAATACCCGGATGTTGTATCATTCCCTACAACAGAAGAAGATATGTATAAGCTCTCAGCCGGTTGGCTAATAGAAAAATGCGGGTGGAAAGGGCGCGACGATGGCACTGTGGGAGTATACAAAAAACAGGCCCTTGTATTGGTCAACAGAGGTGGATGTACGGGGAGCGATGTGGTCCGTCTGGCCAAAAAGATAATCAGAGATGTCGATAACCGTTTTGGAATAGTCCTTGAACCTGAAGCAATTATCCTTGACGGAGTACATCGGTTGTCTATCTTATAAGAGTCATAGAAGCGAAAGTCGTAAGTATTGATGAATTTTAATAAATTTAAGAGTCAACATCTTAGAATTATATCAAATAACGAGAGAAACCTTTACAAAAAACCATAAATCATGTCCGATTACACGAAATTTTGGCAATGGTTTGCCGACAACAACGAACAGCTTACAATGATTGGTGATCTTGATGACAATCAAAAGAATGCCTTGCTCGAAGCTATGCAAAAACAGTTGGATGACTACTGTGAAGGATTGACATTTGAAATGGGAGAGCCGACTCCGTCGGGGCGTACGCTGACTTTTTCAGCTGAAGGTGATATCGACCTGTTCCGCAGTTTGCTCGACCTGACCGATAACGCCCCCGATTTCGACTGGTGGGAGATTATAGCATTCAAGCAACCTAAAGGTACCGACCTTAAGGTGACATTTGATAAATATCATTTTCAGACCGGTCAATTGTATTTCATGCAACTCGAAAGCGAAGAGGAGCCGGATATTCTCGGCATACGAGTAGCCTTGCCGGATCCAGTCCAAGACGATGACGATCAGTTGGTAGGAGTGTATGTGACCTTGGAGGCCATGATTGGCGAATTCGACTGTGCTACTTTGATAGGTTATCTCGACACCTGTGCTATCCCAGACAATCCTCTCAAGGCTGGTTTCCGTCCTCTTGACGATTTCCCTGAATTTGTAGAATGGTTCAAGAAAGAACGTGATAAATAGTAGGATTGTTCATAACTCTTAAACATTTAAACTGTTAAACTATAAAACTTTTTATATCTTTGCCATGTTTTTTACGAAAGCAATGAAACCTGTTTTCAGTGCCTAAATAGTTTAAATATAGGTATATTAATAAAAACTCTGAAACTCCGAAACCTCTAAAAACTAATCCTTATAATCGTCAATAACCAATAACTAATCACATAATCCGATATGAGTAAAGTAGATGTTTTGTTAGGCTTGCAATGGGGTGATGAAGGCAAAGGCAAGATTGTCGATGTTCTTTCACCAAAATATGATGTTGTCGCTCGCTTCCAAGGTGGCCCGAATGCCGGTCATACCCTTGAATTCAATGGCATCAAGCATGTCCTTCACATTATACCGTCAGGCATCTTCCATCAAGAAAAAATCAATGTCATTGGTAACGGTGTGTTGATAGAACCTGCTATTTTTAAAGATGAGATTGATGCTTTACGTGAGAAAGGTGTAGAACCAATAGAGAATCTGTACATCTCTAAAAAAGCGCATCTTATTCTTCCATCTCATCGTCTGCTCGATGCTGCTAACGAGCAAGCCAAAGGCAATGCAAAGATTGGATCAACCCTCAAGGGCATAGGTCCGGCATATACCGACAAGATAGCTCGTACCGGCATCCGTGTTGGTGACATATTGGAGTTCGATTTCCGCGAGAAATACCAACTGTTGAAATTCCAGCACATTCAATTAGCCCGTATGCTCAATTTCGACGTCGATTCTTTCAGTATCGGCGATATGAGTTTGGATCAGTACGAAGTGATATGGATGGAGTCACTTGAGGTATTGCGCAAATTTAAACTTATCAACAGCGAGTATTTTATCAACCGTTGTTTGAGTGAGGGTAAAAGTGTACTTGCTGAAGGAGCCCAGGGATCGATGCTTGATATAGATTTTGGCAGTTATCCTTTTGTTACCTCATCGTCAACTATTACAGCCGGAGTGTGTTCCGGACTCGGTGTGGCTCCATCGTCAATAGGTAAAGTCATGGGTATCACCAAAGCTTATTGCACACGTGTCGGTGCCGGTCCTTTCCCAACCGAACTTTTTGATGAGACCGGTCGCAAGTTGTGTGAGATAGGACATGAGTATGGTGCAACAACCGGTCGCAGCCGTCGTTGTGGTTGGATAGATATACCTGCTTTGCGTTATGCATGCATGCTTAACGGTGTCACCGACCTTATTGTAACCAAGCCTGATGTGATGAACGATTTCGACGAAGTGAAGATGTGTACCTCATATATAATCGGAGGCAAGGAAACCGATGAAATACCGTTTGAATATAATGAAGTGGAAATTACTCCTAATTACGAGGTCTATCAGGGCTGGAAACAAACGCTCGTCGGTTCTGCAAGTTATGACAGTCTGCCGACCAAGTTGTTGGAATATCTTTCAGCGATAGAGGAGAAGACGGGCATCAGAATCTGTGCTGTTTCCATTAGTCCCGACAGAAAAGACGTACTTGTCAGGTGAAACTATTTTTTTTGAATTACGTACAATAAATTTAACATTTTGACGTTAATCAAAAAATCAATAATAAATCCAATAATCCGAAAGTTTTCCTTCTTTAGGAGGCTGGAAGAGGCTCAAAAAAACCGACAATTCAACATGAAAAAAGCACTTCTTATAGCTTTGATGATCGTTCCTCTGGTCGCAATGTCGCAGACGAAAGTGAAAGAGACCGATGTTCCAAAGTCAGTTCTTCTCTCGCTTGAGAAGACCTATGAGTCATATAAGGTAAAGACCTGGTATCAGGCACCGGGACAGTATATTGCTGAGTTTGTTACCGATGGTCAGCATGGTCGTTGCTACTTTACTGCCGGTGGCGATTGGCAGTACAGTTCATTTCCTGTCGACCTCTCGGAGTGTCCTACGATGATGAATACGTACTTTGTCAACAACTACCCGGGCTATCGTATCAAGTCGACTGACTATGTAGAAGAAATGAGCGGTGACAACTATTATCGAATGGTGATAGTGAAAAAAGGTATCGGTTCTGCCGATTGCGAGTTGATATTCGACACTCGTGGCAAACTGATGCGTTCTACGGCACCCGATCCGGATGTGGTCAAGAAAGACTACTACACTCACTCAAATCCGGAAGATGTCCAGAGCGACGAGGAGACATCCAAGACAAAGAAATCCAATAAGAAACGCCCGAAACCTGTCGAGGATGCTCCCGAAATCGAGTCTTTCGTGCCATCGGACGCCATTTCTGCTAACTTCACTAAGCGCTATCCTGCCACTCGACTCAGTGCCGGTCCGGATTGGTACGAGCGCGACAATGGCGAGTGTGTGGCCTATTATGCCAACAACCAGAAAAACAAATTTGAGGCTGTATACAGTATTGCTGATGAGAAACTTATCAAAACTGGAAAAGTATTGGCCAAAGAGCGTTACACCAGCGCAATTCTCAAATATTTGAACGAAAAGTTCAAAGGCGAGAAATATAGAGTCGAAAAGATGGTTGTGTACGAATACGACGCCAAATACCGTGGTGCTGACGGCAAAAAGCCAAAACCCTACACCTATGTTGTTGTCAGCCAGAAGGCCGCAGGTCATACTCTGAAATACACGCGTATGGAGTTCGACAATACCGGCAAGTTTACCGGATTGCTGGCTCAGCCTCTTGACCCACGCGACGTGCAGTAAAATTCGTTGTAGTTATCTTTTTAATCTTCGTCAATCCATCATCCCAGCCTGTTTGACAAATTCTGTCAGAGATTGGGAGACAGCGATGTTGTCTTTCTTGGGATAGCGAATCTTTGTGAATAATTCCGCCAAGTTACGTGTCCCGTTTTGTCGAACCATTTCCTGATTGAAGGGGAATTCTTCGCGTACGCGATGGATTTTGTCAATCTCTTCGTCACTGTAGTCATGGTATTTCTCCTGATGCACAACTCCTTCAAGCGGTAGGCGTTCGCTTAGGGCAGGCTGCTCGTTAGGATATCCCATACAGAGAGTTATCACAGGGACTACACCTTTGGGCAGTTGCAACAGTTCTGCAATGGCTTTGGTATTATACATAACAGTCCCCAGATAACAGAATCCAATACCTTCGCTTTCGGCAGCGATGCAAATATTCTGTGCTGCAATTGAGGCATCGACAGTTCCTGACATGAGCCAGAGGAAGTTGTCGAAAGGTTCGTCGCATCCGCGCAGACGGCACCAGTGATGGTAGCGGTTTACGTCAACACATATTGTGAGAAATGCCGTTGCGGTACTCCCTTGTCCGAAATGCAGCTTCGACAAGGCTTCAATATTTTCTTTGTCTTGTGTAAGTATGATGCTGTATATTTGCATGTTTCCTGTGTTCGATGCTCTCATTCCACATTCCAGGATACGGTTCATTGTTTCTGTTTCTATAATCCGGTCTTTAAAGCGCCTGATGCTCCTATGGCTATTGATTAAATCAATGGTATTCATTATTTGTTTTTTTAGTCTGTCTTAAATTTGAAACTTTAACTATTAACTACAAACTCCAAATTTTATTGTATCCATTCCAATCCTCCACAGGAGATTAGGATTCTATCTGCTTTATCGGGTACGGATTTAAGACCACCCACGCAAGCTGCGTCGTCGCAATACAGTCCGCAGCACATTGATGTAGATGCCTGTGTTCTCCATGTTCACGGCGACCACTCCTTGCGACATATGTAGTCACACATCTACTACAAGTCGGTTGTGAATGTGTCGAATTACTTCACGACGGCATTTTCCCTGTCGTAAATCACACAAAAAATCACATTTTTGTGTGCGTCTAAACCGCATGTTTTTGTATGTGTAACATTTTGTGATACAATTACAAATATGCAAAATCCTGCGGTTTATTGCGTAGCAAATTTTATTTGTCTGTCTTGAAATTGTAAATTTTTATGTAAATTTGTAATTTCTTTTTTTTCGATATTAAACTACCTGATTGCTATGTTATCTGATGAACTTCAATGGGTTGCATTATATACTAATCCTCGTGCTGAAAAAAAAGTCGAGCAAAATCTGATAAGTGAAGGATATGAAGCCTATTTGCCGTTACGACGCGAATTGCACACTTGGAGTGACCGCAAAAAGTGGGTTGAGACGCCGTTGCTCAAGTCATATATTTTTGCCAAAATCACCAAAAAGCAGGTGATACCTATCCGTGCCGTGAGTGGTGTGGCGTATATCATCTCATTCAAAGGTGAAGTGGCTACAATTCCTGAACGTGAAATACAGACAATGAAAGACTTCCTTGCAGCCGAAGTCGACGTGCAGGTTAGGACTATGGAGCAGTTACATCGTGGTGCAAGTGTCCGCATCCTTAGCGGTAGTCTGGCAGGGAAGGAAGGTGTATTGGTAAGCGACTGTGATGAGGGTAATTTCGCGGTTGAAATCACCGGTATCAGCATGGCCATGATTATTCATGTCGAGAGTGATATGTTGGAACTGTTGCCTGACGAAGAAGAGAATAATAAGAAAGAGTATTACTTTAAGTGATATGAGTATAGTAGTGAGAGTTATGGAAAGGAGGAATGTCAAATGAACATAATCATCGCCGGTGATGGTGAAGTGGGCTTTTATCTCGCCAAATCGTTGACGCAACTCAACTATAATATTACAGTTGTTGATCCACATTCCGAGTTGCTGCGTCGACTCGAGAAAGAGACCGATCTTCTGACCATTGTGGGTGATTCTACGTCGCCCAAAGTGTTGGCTGATGCCAATGTACAGGATTGTGATTTGCTATTGTCGGTACTGCATGACGAGAGTATTAACCTCATGACTTGCATTCTTGCCAAAAAGCTGAAAGCAAAAAAAACAGTGGCACGAATCACCAATTCCGAGTTGCTTACTACCAAGCACCGCGAGATGTTTCGTGACCTTGGTGTTGACGAGATGGTTTGTCCCGAACGTATTGCTGCCAAGGAGATAACTAATCTGTTGAACCATACTGTGGCAACGGAGTTTTTCGATTTCAGTGGTGGATTGTTGACCATGTACTTGATACGTCTGTATGACGGTTCTCCTGTGACGGGAAAAGCTGTAAAAGAGCTGACCCAGATATATTCTTCCCTCCAAATCCGTATTGTCGCTATACTACGCAATGGAGAGACCATCATACCTCACGCCGACACTGTATTCCAGACTGGCGATATGGCCTATATCATCAGCAAAGCTAACCAGATGAATGATGTCAAAAAATTGGCAGGTGGCACCAGCTTCAGTATCAATAACGTAATGATTGCCGGTGGTGGTCGTATAGGCCGATATGCTGCTCTTACGCTCGAAGATGATAAGCGCATCACGTTGGTAGAGAATAATATGAAACGATGTGAAGATTTGAGTGAAATCTTGTCGAAGACATTGATTATTAATGGAGATGCCACAGATATCGAGCTGCTGAAAGAGGAAGGTCTGGAACGAAACGACGCTTTTATCGCCGTTACCGATTCATCAGAGACCAATGTGCTGACCTGTCTGCATGCACGTCGTTACGGTGTAAAGAAAACCATAGCCCTTGTGGAAAATACCGGATTTATCAATATCTCACAGGATATAGGAATTGATACCATTATCAACAAAAAACTCATCACCGCCAGTTACATTGCACGTTTCATTGTCAAGGGTGATGCAGTGAGTAGCAAATGGCTTAGCGGCACCAATGCCGAATTGATAGAATTTGTGGTAGGGCGTCATGCTGCCGCCACACGTGTCACCATAGGCGAGCTGCATCTGCCGGAAGGTAAAGCCACTATTGGTGGTATTATCCGTGGAAGAGAAACCCTTTTGCCAACTCGTGACACCCAGCTGCGAGAGAAGGATAAGGTAGTTGTCTTTGCCCTGCCGAATGCTATGGACAAAGTAGCACGCATTTTCAGCTGAACTGAATATCAACATTTCAATATCTCGTACTTATTAACAAGCAACATATCTACATATCAAAATTCAACTTCCGTCTTGCGATGCGGCTTACGGGCATGTTGCTGGTCATCCTCGCTACGTCGATGGTGCTTCCGATTGTAGTATCGCTCTACTATAGTGACGGAGCACAGTTTGGTTTGGCACTTTCCGGACTATTGATTTTGATGTTGGGGCTTTTTATGCGCAACTTCCTTGGACGTCATGTGACGTACGAATTGCACGAGAAGGAGAGTTTCTGGTATACAGCTATTATTTGGATAGTGATACCGTTGATGGGTGCACTGCCTTATTTGTTTACCAGCAGTGTGAATAATTTCACCGATGCAGCCTTCGAGTCTTTTTCCGGTTTTACGACCACGGGTTCTTCAGTTCTATCTGATTTGGAGCATGTTCCCAAGGGACTTCTCGTATGGCGTAGCACTTCGCAATGGGTTGGAGGACTGGGCTTGATATTATTTGTCGTAGCATTGCTGCGTCGTCTCAATGAAGGCAGTGCCCGATTGTATGAAGCCGAATTTTCAGGTACCTTGCAGCGTCGCCTACATCCTCGTATGAAGCGTAACGTGATGCTTATGTGGGTGATATATACAGTTTTGACGATGATTATGTTCCTGCTTCTCTTGTTAGGCGGAAACAGCTTCGTTGACTCACTATGTACAGCAATGAGTACAGTGTCTACAGGTGGCTTTATGACTCATAGCGACGGCATGGCTGGCTTTTCCGACTTCTCGATGGCAGTCATCACTTTTTTCATGTTCTTGTCAGGTATAAATCTTGCCATCCTGTATCATCTATTCACTTTCCGTTGGCGTAAATTGCGTGGTGATGAGGAATTTTCGCGCTATTTGATTATCTTTGTAGTTTCGGTGATTTTGTGTACTGTTGCCTTCTCGTTGACAGGCTCCAAGGTATTCTCTTTGTATAATTTGCAGTTCTCGTTGTTTCACGTCTCCTCCACGCTGTCTACATGCGGTTTTTACACTACGGCACCTTCATCATGGCCTATGACGGTATCCGTTGTCACATTCTTGCTCATATTTATTGGTGCTATGTCGGGATCGACCGGTGGTGGTCTGAAAATAAAACGTCTCATGATTCTGTCGCGCCATGTCTACAACTATTTTGTGAAAATGATTCATCCTCATGCCGTAGTGAGTCTGAAAATTAACGGGACTGCTGTAGAACAGGAATATGTAAATAAGATTATTTCGTATGTTTTTCTATATATGGTATTTGTAATAGCGGGTGCTTTTGTGTTGACGTTGTGCGAGGTCGATATTCCCAATGCCTTTTGTATGGCTGCCGCCAATATGGGAAATTTGGGACCGTCGCCTGTAATCAACAACATGGGTGCCAGTTTGAATTATGCATTGCTGCATCCTGTCGCCAAATGGGCCATGATGATATTGATGACAGCAGGACGCATCGAGATTTTTGCACTTGTGGCTGTATTCATGCCGGCCTATTGGAGACGACGCAGATAAATACGACATAATATGATAAGCAAAGACGATTGGACTGCCGGTGTAAGACCTTTGGGAATACCTTTGATTGGAGAAGGTATAGCCATGTTGTTTTGCCTAGTGCCTGCTTTGCTTTTCAGTGATGGCACAGTACTCCAGATGTTCGTTTCTGCGTTGTTGCCGATTGTGGCCGGAATAGCGCTTCTATATTTCTTGCCACGCCGTGTGACCGATAGTGGCAGCCGTGCAGCGTACGTTACAGTGGTTATGATGTGGGTGTTCCTCGCACTTTTTGGCAGTGTACCTTTTCTGATTACAGGTTCCACACGGTCGCTGAGTGATGCTTTTTTTGAGTCGATGTCAGGTCTTACATCAACAGGAGCCACCGTATTTGCCAACGTAGAGAGGCTCCCCTCCTCGTTGCTGCTTTGGCGCAGCATATCGGAGTGGATTGGGGGATTTGGTATTATTTTGCTCGTACTTGCTGTTGTGCCGCGACTGGGGCTCAACAAGTATAGCCTCTACACAGCCGAAGTGAGCGGTGCCGACAATACCGGCAAGACGAACACCTCGATGCGCAAAATGGTTCAGCACACATTGTCGATATATGTCGCATTGACCCTCTTCTTCATAGTACTTCTTTACTTTTCAGGCATGACTCTTTGGGAAGCTGTAAACCTGACTTTTACCAATATCTCGACTGGAGGATTCTCTATTTACGCCGACAGTGTGGCACGTTTCACACCTGTGCAACAGTATATTCTCGCTGCCTCAATGTTTGTTGGAGGCATAAACTTTGCATTGTTGTACAATATCTTGACTTTAAAGTGGAGAAAAATTAGGCATAAGCTCGACCAGATGAGATTCTATGTGGCGCTTATTGTCGTGGCTGTCGCATTCACCGTATTGGTACTTCACTTTCACGATGGCTACACTTTCCATGATGCGCTACGTTGCGGCCTGGTACAGACTATAAGTGTTGTGACCACTACTGGCAGTGTTGTTGCCGATACCAACATGTGGTGGACTCCGGTTTTGTTTCTCTTCTTGGTGCTTAGTGTATGTGGAGGAATGGCAGGTTCCACTACCGGCGGTGTCAAGGTGATGCGTGTACTGATATTGTTCCGCAATGTAAGGAGTACTCTGACCAATCGCTTGCACCCACAAGCCTACAATCCGGTACGGCTGAACGGAAAGCCGGTCTCAAAGGATATCATTGCCAACGTGATGGTTATCTTTATAGTCTATTGGGTCACAATGTTGATAGGGTTGCTCTTGTTGCTGATGTGTGGAGTTGATGCTACCGAAGCTCTTGGAGCCGTTTTCGGTTGTATTACATCATACGGTCCCGGTATGGGTGCCTGTGGTGGTTTCGGCAGTTATGCCGCCTTCCCGCTTGTTGCCAAATGGATTTGCAGTGTTTTGATGCTACTCGGCCGCTTGGAATGCTTGACTGTTTTTATCCTCTTTCTACCTGGTTTCTGGCGGCGTTAGAAAAAAACATTTTTGTTTACAATAAATTAAAGTATTGTCCGTTATACCGACATGGAACAAGAACAGATAATAATGCTCAACGATATGACAATCAGTCATGAAGAGGGCGTTGTGCTAAAGCATGTCAATTTCAAGATGCAGAGAGGCGAGTTCGTCTACCTCATTGGCAAGAGCGGTGCCGGCAAAACCTCACTTCTGAGGACACTCTATGCTGATAGTCCCGTAGAGTCTGGCAGTGGTGTGGTTTGTGGTTTTAATCTTGTCGACATGAAACGCCGCCAGATTCCAATGCTACGTCGTAAGCTGGGCATTGTTTTTCAGAATTTCAGACTACTTACTGACAGGAATGTGTATGACAACCTGGCCTTTGTTTTGCGCAGTACCGGTTGGAAGAAAAAACAGCAGATTGACGACCGTATCATGGAAGTTCTTGAGTCTGTAGGCGTAGCTGACAAAGCTGACTATCAGACTTATCGCTTGTCGGAAGGAGAACGGCAACGTGTCGGTATCGCACGTGCCTTGGTCAACACTCCCGACCTTATTCTTGCAGACGAACCGACAGGTAATCTAGACCCCATCACTTCGAGTGAAATCATGCATCTGTTGACCGAAATCAACAAAAACTCAGGTGTATCGATGCTTATCTCGACTCACGATTTTATGATGATAGACAAATTCCCGGCTCGTGTCGTTTGTTGCGAAGACGGCACTTTAGTGGAACCGTAATATTTGATAATGGAAATGAAGAAATTAGTTCTATTGTTTGCAGTGCTATTGCTTATCCCTACTTTTGCTACAGCACAGAAACCTAAAAAAGGAACCAAAGAGACAAACCCTTACATCGAAGGAAAGCAGAAAGTCCGCAAAACCGACTACGATTCGATATGGAAGTTTACTACTTTCGATGCTAAGAAAATCTATTACTGTGATTTCGACTACAGTACCATACCTTACCTTGTCGAAAACCGTCATCCTGACTGGGGTTCGTTTACACCTGTCATGAACTACCTCACTACTGTCACTCGTTCACCATTGCGTATGTGTGCCATATTTGCTGTCAACCCCCAAGTGACCGACGACGCCGTGCGGGAGCAGCTCATCGAAAAGGCTAGGGAAGAGGCTCTGGCGGCTCTCAGAACCTATCAAACCTGGTCTGTGGAAAAGGGATTGAAGAATAAGCTTCAGATGAATGTTTCTCAAGTTGACTACCGCTACTGGCAGGGAACGGATTATTTCGCCAAGGAACAGACGACTGACGAACTGATACATGTAGGATTGCTGCTTTATTTCGGCACCAAGAAAATCAATATGTTCCCATCAGCAGCCGAAGGTGCTCGCACTTTCAACGATATCAAGTTCTTTCCCAATGATGCTACGGTTGTAGAGTCCTGGGAATCATATCTTGATACATTAGCTGTATATATGAAGCAAAACGAACGACTTGAAGTGATGTTGCGCGGCTACTCCGACAATAGCGGTACGGAGGCATACAATCTCGGCCTTTCGCGCCAGCGTGCCGTCGAGGTCAAGAAAAAACTTGTTGCCCGTGGTATTCCGGATTACCGTATTGAAATTGAAGCCAAAGGCACCGCAGACCCCATTGGCGACAACAGTACCTATGAAGGCAGAATTGCTAACAATCGTGTGGCTATCATCATACAATGACCGCCAAAGAGAAATATAAAACAATATGTGAATCAGGGGAATACTACGTTCCCCTGTTTTTGCAGTATTGGTGGATGGATGCAGTGTGTAAGGGCAAGCAATGGGATGTTGTTTTGGCTTTTGATAGAGAACAACCGACAGGTGCGATGCCGTTTCTCTTTGGACGCAAATACGGCTTGACCTATATCATTCAGCCTCAACTGACACAGTATAGCGGCCCATGTTACTTTTATCCTAAGGGACTGAAAGGTCAGAATAGACTTGAATTCGAGAAACAGACAGCTCATCAGCTGATAAGTCAAATTGATAGAATCAAACCGGCTCTCTTTATCCAGAATTTCTCACCGCAGATTACTAACTGGCTGCCGTTCTACTGGGCAGGATACCATCAAACAACGCGTTATACCTATCGTTTGGAAGATATCAGTAATCCCGTACAGATCTTCGAGAATTTCGACCGCGAAAAACGTCAACGGAAGATACGTCGATACGAACAGTCTACAACTGTACGTTACGATATGTCTCCGGAGGCTTTTGCCGATTTCCATCGCCGTTATTGGGAAAACAAGGGGAAAAAAGACTTGCTGTCTCGTGACCTGATAGTATCAGTATGCAACACAGCAATAATGCATGGTAACGGTATAATTGCTTCGCTCTTCGATGACAATGGTCGGTTGTTATGTGCTCGTTTTGTGGCATACGACGGCCACAATGCCTACGCTCTGATGTCGGCAGTCGATGCCGACTTGCATCGCAGCGGTCACAATGAGACTCTGATATGGGCACTGTTGCAGCACCTTTCGCCAATCTGTCGTTCGTTTGATTTCGAAGGCAGCATGGATGAGGGCATCGAATATTTTTATCGCTCGTTTGGAGCCAGACAAACACCATTCTTCGAAATCACAAAGTGTAAAAGTCTCATTAGACCATTCTTGAGATTTGCGACTTGAAAAAAAACTTGTAACATCATGACCTCGCTAAACGCACAACAAAGGACACTCGCAGAGAATCTGAAAAACATCAAGATGTCTTCATTGGGACTTACCAAGCACAGCCGAGCCTCTCTCAAACGTACTGTGTCGGCTATCGACTATTATTTGGATATCTACAGGAATTGTCTGGATAAAGTCTTAGAATTGTGTCAATTGTCACCTTCTGAAATGACAATAGTGGACTATGGCGGAGGACATGGTATCCTCTCTATCTTCGCAAAACGACTTGGGTTCGGACGAGTGGTATATATCGACAATCATCCTGACTCTCTGGAAACATTGCAGGTCTTGTCTGATCGTTTGGGCAGTGCTCCCGATGTGACACTGAAAGGCGATGCCAATACGTTGAAAAAATGGTGTGAAGAGCAGAATGCCAAACCTAATGCGTTGCTTGCAATGGATGTGATAGAACATATATACATCCTTGATGAGTTCTTTGCCACCATGCATGACGTCTCACCACAAATGCAGATGGTTTTTACTACCGCTTCCAACCCTTCAAACAAAAGGGTCGTTAGGCGTTTGCACCAAGCCATGCAAAAAGACGAGAAAGGATCGTCCGGCAATAAAGGGTTTTACGGAATCCGTCGCGACTATCTGTTGCGGCTCTACCCTGATATGTCCGATACACAACTCGATTACTGGGCGACAAATACTCGAGGATTGGTTTTGGACGATATTGCACGTGCTGTCGAATCGCAATCTCCTAACTTGCTGCTCGACTCATACAATACCTGCGACCCTGTGACTGGAAGCTGGACGGAACGTATACTGCCTGTAGACGACTATCGTCATTTGCTTCAACCGTATGGTTATGGATTGACTGTACTCCCCGGACGATACAACGAATATCGAAGAGGTTTGAAGGGCATCGCAAGCCGTCGCCGCAACAAGACCATTGACAAGTCGCCTCTGACCGAGCCCTCCACTCGTCGCGAACGACGTGCATACAAAAAAGCCCTCAAAGTAGCACCGTTTATTTATCTGCTCGCAACCATCCATTAATCGCAAGTCACAGGTCAACGTTAAGGTCAAGCATCATGAACATCAAACTCCTTGTAATAGGCAAAACAGACGAGCCGTACCTACAGGCAGGTATAGATGTTTACGTCCAGCGATTGAAACACTATGTCCCATTCGAGATGGAGGTCATTCCGGTGGCAAAAGAAAAAGGCACTGTCACAGCCGATAGCACCAGGGAACGAGAATCAACGGCAATCCTGAAGCATGTTGCTAAGGCCGACCGTATAGTCCTGCTCGACGAACACGGCACACAGCATACTTCAATCGGCTTCTCGCAATACATGCAAAAACAGATGAATGCCGGAGTGCGTAATCTGGTTTTCGTAATCGGTGGTGCATACGGCTTTGCTTTGAGTGTATACGCTGCGGCACATGACAAAATATCGTTGTCTGCAATGACTTTCAACCACCAGATGGTGCGTCTGTTTTTTGTAGAACAGCTATATCGTGCATATACCATCCTGCACCACGAACCATATCACAATGAATAATTACAACAAATCACTAAGATAGTTAAGGTTATATTATTATATTTAGGATAATCCAAAATTATTCGTAAATTTGTAATTCGCAATAAAAAAGCATAATCATTATTAAAAATCTGTTAAACAATAAAATATGAAAGTAAGAGAAATTGTCGATGCACTGAATTTGAAAGTGCTCTCGGGTGAACAAGGTTTAGATAAAGAAGTGGAAGGTTGCTATGTGTCTGACCTTTTGAGTGACGTAATGGGTAATGCCGAAATGGGCAATATCTGGGTTACTCTGCAAACTCATAAGAATGTTATGGCTATTGCATCGCTCAAAGAACTTGCCGCCGTTATCTTGGTTAAAGGACAATCCGCCAGTGACGACACTTTGGAGCAAAGCAACGAAGAGGGAATACCGTTTCTTAGCACCGATGCTGAAACTTTCGAGACCGCTGGCAAAATATATAAGATACTGAACCCCTGATTCTGTTTCAGTTCTCGTAAAAGCAATGCTAACGCCATTCAAAGCCGACTTGCATATCCATACAGTCCTTTCGCCTTGCGGCGACCTCGAAATGAGCCCTTCGGCCATTGTCAGTCGTGCATTGGCTCGGGGTTTGGATATGATAGCTATCACAGACCACAACACCACTCGCCAAGTCAAGGTGACACAGCGTATTGGTCGTGAGAATGGCCTTTTTGTACTTGGTGGGGTAGAGGTTACCTCGCAGGAAGAGACCCATTGCCTGTGTTATTTCCCCGACGATGAGAGACTTGATACATTTCAGGAATTTCTTGACGCTCATCTGCCACCTATACCCAATGACGAAGACAGGTTCGGATATCAGCTCATCGTCGACGAAAACGACGAGATAGTGGGAGAGGAGCAGTATCACCTGCTCAACGCTATTGACGTGGATATTGACGGCATATATGACGAAGTGCATCGTATCGGGGGACTTTTCGTTCCGGCTCACATCAACAAAGGTACTACGTCGCTTATGAGCCAGCTGGGATTTGTCCCTCCGGACCTAAGAGCCGATGGACTTGAGATAAACTTCCGTACTACTAAAGCCGAACAGCTCAAGAAGTTCGCCTATCTGAAGCGTTTCACGTTTATTACCGACAGCGATGCACATTTTATAGATAATGTCGGTGATGTCTATAATGTCATCTATATGGAACACCGCACTTTTGACGAATTTGCAATGGCTTTGCGCGGTGACGATGGCCGTTATGTCGATACCGAATGGTTTCGCGACCACAAGCTACCCCGCATAGCATAGTTGTCAAAAAGATAATGGCCGCCCCGACGGGGCGGCCATTTCAATACAAAAAGATAATGAGTGAAATATTCGCTTATTGAGCAGTTGCAAATCGAGTAGATGCACCGGTATTGATATCCATTGTCTCGATGCTGTTGCTGAAAGTGACAGTGATGTATGCCTTGCCGTCGTGCACCAGAATGTCCTGAGCTACATCGCCGAGACCACGACCGTTGCTGGAGGCGAAGTAATCGGCAACGGCAGTGCCGCTGGCTACATTGACGCGGCTGACACCTGCATTGTTGTATCCCCATCCGCCTTCGTTGAGGACCAGAATGTCATCGCCGCTGACGGCAACAGCTTTGGATGGCAAATAGCCAAGAGAGACGGCATTCATGCGTGATGTACCGTTGTTGGTGAATACGTAGCAGTCACCCGCGGCAGCGTAGTTGCCGTTGGTGGTGACCATAATATTGCCGTTGTTGGGGTTGATGTTGATTCCATAGGCACCGTCGTTAGCACTCCAGTCGGTAAGTATCTGAGTGGCTTCGTGGCTGTTGCCGTCGATTTTGTAAAAGACATCGCTAGTTGAATAGTCGGCATTGTATGTAGTGGCATAGCCATAGATGTCACCACTATACACATCAAAGTTAGTCAGCGATACACTAAGCTCTGAAATCTCTTTGCTGTTAGTGTTCATGATGTAAGTGCCGCCGAAATCAGTATAATAGTCTCCGAGGGTATTGAAAACTATGTGACTGTTGTCCAGCTTTTTGACTCTTGACGGATTGAGTCCTACGGTAATACTGTCTACTACTTTGAAATTTTTGATGTCAACAACGTAAAGCTTGTTGTCGTAAGAATAGTTGAAGTTGTCATCAGCAATATAGCCGCTGGCAATATATAGCTTTCCTCCTACTGCGGCAATGCCTTCGGGTTGGAACTCTCCCAGATTGCAGATGCCAGTGATGGCTTGTTGTTCAATGTCATAACGAATCACTGATCTGGGGAAGTAGCATGTGATGTAAAGATTTTCGTCATCGTATGCAATGGAGCGTGGATTTTCGACATTGACATCGATGGGGTCATTTTTTACTTCATCATCCTTGCAGGATGTGAATGTCGTCAAAGTAGCTATTGCCACTAATGCGACGAATGCATTTAAAAAAGTTTTTTTCATGTTCAGTTATTATTAAAAAGTTAATATTTTGATTATCTGTTTTCTTTTTTTGTTTTGTCAAAATTTGTACACTGCTTTAATTCTGAAATTGCGTCCCATCATTGGATACGAGCGGACAACTTCGTACTGGATGTTGAACAGATTTGCCACTTGCAGTTGCAGAAGCAGATCTCCAACCCGTAGTTCGATATTGCGGTCCAGAGTTATGCTGTGGTCAGCGTATGACGGTAGACGTGACTCGTCGCTGTTCTGCTGCTGATAGTATCGCTGCCCCACCATCATGCAGCTGTATCCGACATTGACCCAGGCATTTTTTACATATAATGTGACACCGCCGCTGTGACGGGGGGTGTAAGGTATCTGATTGTTATACGTTTTGCTGTTATCCGGGTCTGTCCGGTCTAAAGCATCTTGATAACTATATGTTAAGGTAATATTCAGAGCTGTTCGCTGCCAGTTCCAGTCAAGCGTACCGCACACGTCTACGCCGGTGATGTTCACCATACCGAGATTCATTGTCGACCATAGAAACATGTTTTGACGCGGAACGGCGATAATCTTGTCTTTCACCCTGTTTCGATATGCATCAACAGTAATAGAATACACCCTGTGCGACAGGGAATCCTCACTGTAACGTGTGGTTAGCGGTAGAGTTAATCCTATGTTATGTTGGATAGCACATTCTGGGTGCAAGGTGTCGTATGGCATAACAAAATAATACATCTCGTTGAAATTGGGTACCCGATAAGTCTCTTTGAAAAAATACCGCACTCGCAAATTTCTATTTATGAGTGGTCTTAGGTTGATACCGACGTACGGTGACATTTTTCTGTACCTTATTATTGAAGGATTGTCGCAAGCGTTTTCGTTGATGATGGTTGCCAGCAGATTACCTTTGATGTCGATGCGGTCGTGATGGTAACGTGCAGCAGCCATGCCGAGCAGAAGCGTACGGGATACCTCGTTGTTGTGCGAAAGATTACTGTTCAAAGTTGTCAGTGCACCGTCGGTAGACAGGTTGAATGACAGGTTGCTGATAGTTAATAGACGGTGTTGGGTTTCTCCGAATGGCTTCCATACAACAGAAGCGGATAAATAGCCCTCCTGCTGGCTGTACTCGCTTTTTAAATAGCGCGACGCTGTCATTGCTTGAAAGTCCTCGTACAAGTCATTGGAGAACTGGTACTTGCCAATCAGTTGAAAACTCAATAACCGATGATATTCGCGATATCGGGCTTGAGCAAAGAAGAGTTTTTCCTTAGTATCCTCAGCCCCACGTTTTGCATAGAACACCACTGGTCCCGGCAATTCGTGATAACCCTGCACATAATGCACCTTTGTCGTCAAGGAACGGTTAGGAGCTATGCGGAAAAACAGGTTGAAGTCGCCGGTGGCTAGCCATACGGCAGAATGCTCGCGTCGTTCCACAGAGCAACTGTCGTTGTGCGACGTGGTATAGTAGAGCGTGAATGGATAGTTGCCGTTGGAATGCAGATAGTTGCCGAACAAACTCATTGATAGGCGTTCCCCAAGTTTACGCTCAATATATATAGAAGGGGATAGAAGTCCGAAACTTCCACCCTCCATGCCGACGCGCAGATGGGTGTGCTGTCCGGGCATGAAGCGTGGCTGTAGAGTCTCCATGTTGAGAATGTTGCCTGCAGCGGCGGCACGTGCCGACAGCATCGGCAAGTCTTGTTGACCATTGCTGAAACTGACAAAGGAGCTATTGCCTAACGTATAGCGTCCAAGGTCGACCTGTCCGTTTTGGGCATCGTTGACGGCTACACCGTCAACAGTAAGAGTGCTGAATTGGCTTCCGAGTCCGCGGGCCGAGACTGTTTTCATTCCACCGATGCCTCCGTAGTCGCGCAGAGTTACACCGGCCATCTGACGCACCGCGTCGCTGAGCATCATTGCGCCAGAGCGTTCTATTTTTTCGATGTCAACCACCTGTACAGGTGATTGCGACAAGGCTACCGAAGGTTTGCTGTCTCCCGACACCACCACGGTTGTCAGATGTTGGCGGCGGTGGCTGGTGGTGTCCTGCGCTGCGACAGGCATTGTGAGAAACGCCCCCGCAAAGCAGGCTGTCAAAAGTCGTGATATTTTTGATGATATTAGTCGTCTCATAATTATAGTCCTTTCCTCGAGAACTGATAATCGTTATTGATTTGGCAGGTCTTCTGACTCTGTTCTGGCCGACCTTGCCTTCCCATGCACCTATGGCGGTACACAGTGGCTGTGATAGGACTGCCTTTGATTTGAACTTACAGCAGCGGGACTGTTCAGGATTTTCACCTGATTCCCTTTTGACGCGTTGTGTTTATTAGATTGGTTCGCAATCTTTTATATAAACACTTTGGCGACCAAATCATTTGCAAATATATACAAATTCTTTAAAATACAAATTATTTATTCATCATACATCACACGATAGATTCCAGACCAAAATGCAACTCACGAATGCAAAGGTAAATAAAATTTTCGATAAGGCAAATCGAAGCCGATTTTTTTCTTGGACGGCGGTTGAGTTTGTGCTGGAGTGTTTGTTCCAATCATGGTAGTGATGTTGTTTTTTTATCTCGATGGCGACTCTGGCATCGCCGATGATGGCATCCACCTCGATGTCGGTATAGGTGTGCCAATAGGAAAGCGTCTCTTCGGAATGCGTGTACTGCTGCCAGGCATATATACGTCAGGCAGCTTTGAGGCATACTCCAGCCTTACTCGACGGGTATGGTTAGAGTATGGTTACAGTATGGTAGCGGTATGGCAGCAGTATGGCTGAAACGGGGGTGATTCCCGACACGAAAAAATTTTATATGGTTGTGGTTCAAAAATGAAACTGTCGTCGAAAGCCAGATAGACCTTAAGATGTGGTCACATGACTCATATTGACTTTGTCTACTCTCTCCTTAAGGAACCGTTTCAAGAGGAAAACGAGAAAATACGGGAAAGTCTCCAACTGCATTCTCATAGATGGCCCCTTTGTATGTCCCGAAGTTCTTGTTGGCACGCAGATCCTCTTGGGCTTCCTCGTCAAGGGAGGCGATAAGCAGGCCTGTGTCGTGGTAGTAAATCTTGTGATTTCATTGTTGTTTATCACATTTTTCAAATGCAAATATAAGGTAACCTCTAATAATATATCATTGTCGCGTCTCTTCGAGACGCACGGACTCTCTATGTTGCTGCACCACACTGCGCTACGCTTGTATGGTGTTATTAGCACTTCGTGCATTCAGCCTCTTCGAGGCT
>FLNY01004666.1_pt1 | contig 38305 bp, 29 predicted proteins | sample 1140381 | NCBI WGS metagenome assembly FLNY01 (sample SAMEA3878172, study PRJEB12797) | bioreactor metagenome | biome: Moose rumen | place: Sweden | collected 2011-10 | reverse complement strand
GGCAAGGGCGGCGGCTGCGGCCACGCTGCCTGCGAGGGCGGTCGGCAGAGGCTTCGCGGCAAGGGCGGCAAGACACACTCCCGCCGCGAACGGAAGCGCCAAAGTGACTGTCCCATGAGCTTTTTTCATAGTTTGGTCCGGTTGACGGTGGCAAATTAGACAATATTTCTTAAATTTGTACGATTAACCGTTTCACAAATCCGGCAACACATCCAGATATGATAATACTCGTAATCAATTGCGGCAGCTCTTCCATCAAGTACCAGCTCCTGGACATGAAGAGCGACGAAGTGTATGACCTTCTTGCCAAGGGTCTGGTAGAAAAGATAGGCCTCCCCGAAGGCACCATAAAGCACCGCCCCACCGGCAAGGAAGGCTTCGTCCGCGACCTCCCCATCCCCGACCACAAACTCGGAATGAAGCTTGTCATGGACGCCCTCGTCGACCCCGGGTATGGCGTGCTCTCCTCCTTCGACGACGTCGAAGCCGTCGGCCACCGCATCGTGCAGGGGGCCGATTTCTTCAGCGGCAGCGCCCTTGTCAACGAAGACGTCCTCGAGAAGATCGAGTACTGCTGCGACTTCGCGCCGCTCCACAATCCCGCCCACCTTCTGGGCATACACGCAGTCAAGGACGTCCTCCCCGACGTCCCCCAGGTCGTGACCTTCGACACCGCGTTCCACCAGACCATGGAACCCTACGCCTACATGTACGCCCTTCCCTGGGAGTACTACGAGAAGTACAGGGTCCGCCGCTACGGCGCCCACGGCACCAGCCACCAGTATGTCTCGCAGCGCGGCGCCAGGCTCGCCGGCCTCGACCTCGCCCACTCCAAGATCATCACCTGCCACATCGGCAACGGCAGTTCCGTCACCGCCATCAGGGACGGCAAGTGCATCGACACATCCATGGGCTTCACACCCCTCGAGGGCATGATAATGGGCACCCGCTGCGGCATAATCGACGCCAACATCGTCCCCTACATCATGAAGAAGGAGCACCTTACCCCCGACCAGATGACCGATATCATGAACAAGAAGAGCGGTTTCCTCGGCCTGAGCGGCGTGAGTTCCGACGCCCGCGATATGAACGACCTCGCCCTGAGCGGCAACGTCAAGGCAAAGATAGTCCTCAAGAAGCTCACCTTCGACATCACCAAGCTCGTGGGCGGCTACATCGCCGAGATGAACGGCGTCGACCTCCTGGTCTTCACCGCCGGAATCGGCGAAAACAACCCACGCCTGCGCCGCCGCATCTGCGAGCAGCTGGGCTACATGGGCGTCAAGATCGACACCGCCCTCAACGAGTCGGTCCGCGGCCGGGAGGTCATCCTGTCCACCCCGGACTCCACCGTCAAAGTGGCCCTCATCCCCACCGACGAGGAACTCGTAATCGCCCGCGACACCATGAAGATAGTTTCAACCATAGAAGAATAACACACTTATGATCAAAAATTTCAACGACGTTTTCTCCGCTCTCAAAGAGAGGGGCGTATGCAAGAGGCTCGTAGTCGCATGGGGAGTTGACTCCCATTCAATCTGCGCCGCCTACGAGGCCGCAAAGATGGGTTTTGTCACCGTGACCATCGTCGGCGACGAGGCTCTCGTGGCCAAGGTATGCCAGGAAGAGGGGCTCGACGCCTCCAGGTTCACCGTGGTCCACAACCCGGTCGAGCTCAAGGCTGTCGCCCAGGCTGTCCAGATGGTCCACGACGGTGAGGGCGACGTGCTCATGAAGGGCCTCTGCTCCACCGACAAGTTCCTCCGCGCCATCCTCAACAAGGAGACCGGCCTGCTCCCTCCCAAGGGCCTGCTCAGCCACGTCGGCGTCATCGAGAACCCCAATTACCCCAAGCTCATGTTCCTCGCCGACATGGCCGTCATACCCCAGCCCGACTTCCGCCAGAAGGTCAAGATTGCGGGCTTCCTCGTGGGCGTGGCCAAGTCCTTCGGCATCGAGAAGCCCAAGATTGCCTTCGTAGCCGCCTCGGAGCAGATGCTCGACACCATGCCCGCCTGCACCGAGGGCGCCATGCTCGCCAAGATGTGCGACCGCGGCCAGATCCCCGGCTGCATCGGTGACGGCCCTCTGGCCCTCGACGTCTGCCTCGACCCCGAGTCCGTCTCCATCAAGAAGCTCCGCAGCGAAGTCGCCGGCGACGCCGACTGCCTCATGTTCCCCAACATCGAGTCCGCCAACGTCTTCTGGAAGGCCAACAGCAAGCTCTGCACCGGCGTGCGTCAGGCCGGCATGCTGGTAGGTACCACCGCCCCCTGCATCCTCGCCAGCCGCGCCGACAGCGTCGACACCAAGCTCAACTCCATCGCCGAAGCGGTGATGTTCGTCAGCAAATAGCATCCCTCAGTCTGCATGCAGGCAGATCCCAAGATAACAAAAGCAGCCGGCTCCTCTTCCGTCCACACCAGGGAAGAAAAGCTGGCTGCTTTCGGACGGCTGCTCGACGTAATGGACGAGCTCCGTGAAAAGTGCCCCTGGAACGCCGAACAGACCATGGAGAGCATCCGTCCCCTCACCGAGGAGGAGGTCTACGAACTGTCCGACGCCATAGTCCGGCGCGACATGCCCGGCATATGCAAGGAGATAGGCGACCTGCTGTACCACCTGGTCTTCTACTCCCGAATCGCTCAGGAACAGGGCGCATTCGACATCGCCGACAGCCTCGACAAGGTGTGCGAAAAGATGATTTTCCGCCATCCCCACGTCTTCGGGGCCGAGGCCGGCAAGCCCACCAGCGCCAAGGAGATAGCCGACACCTGGGAGCTTGTCAAATCCCGCGAGAAAGGCGGCAACAAGACGGTCATGGGCGGCATCCCCGATGCCATGCCCGCCCTGCTCAAAGCCATGTCCATGCAGGAGAAGGCCCGCGGCTGCGGCTTCGACTGGCAGCGTCCCGAGGACGTCTGGCCCAAAGTCTCCGAAGAGCTCGCCGAAGTCCGCGCCGCCATACGCGCCTCCTCCTCCGTAACTCCGACCGATTCCCCTGTCATTCCGACCGCAGTGGAGGAATCTTCCGTCCAGGAGGAATTCGGCGACCTGCTTTTCGCCGTAATCAATGCCGCAAGGCTCTACGGCGTCGATGCCGAAGCCGCCTTGAGCGGCGCCTGCACCAAGTTCCGCCGCCGCTTCGGCTACGTTGAGCAGGGCATACTCAGCCAGGGCCGCACGCTCTCGGAGGCCACCCTGCAGGACATGGACGCCCTCTGGGACGAGGCCAAGTCCCGCGGCCTCTGACCCGGAGCAATCGGAATCAGTCAGCGATTATTTCTCTTCCGCCACGGGATCACCGTCCTGCAGGCGGGAGAATTTTTTCATCAGGCGCGTAATGAAAATGGCCGACACCACGACGCTCAGCACGTCTGATATGGGGAAACTTATCCATACGCCGGTCTCCTGCAGCCACAGCGGGAGGCTGTAAATCAGCGGGAGCAGGAAAATCAGCTGGCGCGAGAGCGACAGGAAGATGGATGTCTTGACCATTCCTATGCTTTGGAACAGGTTGCCGCAGACCATGCCGAATCCCACCAGGGCGAAGCCGCTGTTCATCACCCTCAGCCCGTGGACCGACAGCCCGAGCAGTTCGGGGTCGTTGGTGAACATGCCGCATGCAAGCGAGGGCACAAGCTCCGATAGCAGGAAGCATACGGTCGTGATGAGGACCTCCCACTTGGCCGTGAGCCAGAAGACCTCCCTCACCCTGCTGTACTGGCGTGCGCCGTAGTTGTATCCGGCGATGGGCTGAAGGCCCTGGTTGAACCCCATGCAAATCATCATGAACAGCATGGTGAAGCGGTTTACGATGCCGTAGGCGCCGATGGCGAGGTCGCCTCCGTACTTGCGCAGCTGCTGGTTTACGAACAGGGCCACGAGGCTTGCCGCCAGGTTCATGAGGAAGGGACCGGCGCCTATCGCTATCATCCTCCTGCCGACTCTCCAGTTGATTCTGAAAAGGGGCTTGGAGAAGTGCAGGAAGCGCTTCTTGTCGGACAGGAACCAGAAGGTGTAGGCCAGTGCGATGAGCTGGCAGAGCACGGTCGCAAGGGCGGCTCCGCGTATTCCCATCCCGAGCGCGAAAATGAATATGGGGTCGAGGATGGCGTTGGAAATGACGGTGAACAGGGTGAGCCCCATGGCCGTCCTGGGATGCCCGGACGCCCTTATGATGCCGTTGAAGCCGTGGAGCAGATGGGCGAAGGTGTTGCCCAGGATGATGATGGTCATGTAGTCCCGGGCGAAGCCTATGGTGTTTTCGCTGGCCCCGAAGAAGTATAGTATCGGGTCCAGGAAAACAAGCGTCACGATGGTATATAGGATACCGATTATCGTGTTGAGGCTAAGGGCGTTGCTGAGGACCTTCCCGGCGGTGACGTAGTTCTTCTGCCCCAGCAGGATGGAGATGAGCGTCATGGCTCCCACGCCCACGAGCGTGCCGAGCGCTATGCTGATGTTCATCAGGGGGAAGGTGACCGCGAGCCCGGAGATGGCGTAGGCTCCCACATCGGGGATGTGGCCGATGTAGATGCTGTCGACCATGTTGTATAGCGAGGCCGCCGTCTGGGCGATGATGCCCGGAACGGCGTAGCGCCGCAGGAGGGTGCTTGTTTTTTCTGTGCCGAGTTCCAGGGGCGCAGCTGCAGTACCGGCCATTTTAATCGGGCGTGCTCACAAGTTCGACTTCGAAGGAGAGGGGGGAGTAGCCCGGAATGACCGAGCCGCTGCCGGACGTGCCGTAACCGAGGGTGGAGTAGAAGACGCTCACGCCTTTCTCGTAAGGCTTCATCTTGGCAAGCATGTAGGCGAAGCCGTCTACCACGCTCGTGGAGCCCATTTTGATGTCGGAGCGGGAGGAGCCGTAGGTTATGGAAACGGGGCTGTAGGTCTTGCTGGAATTGTAGAGGCCGTAAAGGACCGCGGTGTCCCTGACGGTGGTGTCGAAGACGCGGCCGCTCAGGAGACGCCCGGTGTAGTTGATGTAGACCGTGGTGTCCTTGAGGGTGGTGGTGTCGGAGGGAGCGGCGAGGCGGGCGTAGTAGAAGCCGTGGTCGCCGGAGGAGTCGGCGCGGGCGGCGGCGGGCGAGCTGCCGAAGTGCTCCGGATACTTGCGGGCGAGGTATCTGCCTATGGAGTCCAGCTCCCAGTCACGGGTGTTGCGGAAGTGGTCGACGAGGGTGATGTCGTAGATGGCGGGGGAGTTGGAGGTGGAGTCGTTGAGGTACTTTTCGGGGGCGTCGTAGCGCTTGTAGGTAAGGAGCCACCCGGGGATGACCGCCTTGCGGCGGCCGCCGTTGCGCATGCCGGTGAGAAGTTCTTCCAGGCCGGCGTAGGAGCCGTTGTGGTACCATACCTTGGGCCCGTAGTAATAGGTTTCGTTGTAGGTGCCGAGCTGTTTGGCGAGCTGGGCGCTGGTGGTGGAGGTGATGGTCTGGGAAGTGTTGCGGACGGTGAAGGCTGCATGGACGAAGACGGTGTCTTCGCTGCCGGTGATCATTTCGCCGGTGCCGGGCTCTTCCTCGAGTATCCATGAACCGAGGGTAGTCTGCTGCCAGAGGTATTCGGGGTGGAGTTCTTTCTGGACGGTGACCCAGGCGTCGAAGCTGCGCTTGTCGGCTTCGTGCTGGGAGGTGGCCACGGTGCGGCCGCAGGCGGCGAGGCACAGGAGGGCGGGCAGTATGATGAATATGCGTTTCATTGCTTTGTGGAGGCGGCATCCTGATGTTGCAGGAACCGTGCCGCGGCGGTTTCGACGTAGGCGGCCGCCTGACCGGGGCCGGGGATGTCTTCGGGGATTAGGATTTTGCCGCCGGCGGCCAGCTCGTGCCCTCCTCCGTGGAAGGCCTCGATGGCGAGCAGACGGGCCGATGTGCCCCTCTTGGAACGGATGGAGACCCGGAAACGGGATCCTTCCTGGCGGGCGAAGATGCTCAGACGGACTTTTTCTATGGAGAGGGGGAGGTTGACGAAGCCTTCGGTCTCGCCGTCGAGGAGGGCATAGCGGCTCTGAATCTCGTCGGTAAGGACTATGATGGCGGCGCCTTCGGGCGTGACGCTCATGCGGTTGAGGAGTATGTCGCCCTGGGCTCGGAGGCGCTCCTCGCGGCCGCTGGAGTAGAGCCTGTCGAGAATGGCGCCGCGGTCGGTGCCGGCCTCGAGCAGGGCGGAGGCCATTCGGAGTGTGCCCGGATAGACGGAATTGGCGAAATTGTTGGTGTCGGTGGTCATTCCGGTCATGAGGGCGGCTGCGGCGGGGGCGGGGAGGCGTGAAGGGTCGCCGCCGGTCTGGGGCATGCAGAGCAGGACTTCGTACAGGAGTTCGCAGGCGGACGAGACGTCGGTGCGGGTGAAGCAGAGGTCGAAGTCGGGGAGGGACGGGTCTTCGTGGTGGTCGATGAGGACCTTGCGGCCCTTGAACGATCGGCAGGCCTGTTCGAGGGACTCGGTGCGGCTGAAAGTGTTGAAGTCGAGGCAGACGAGAAGGTCGCATGCGGCGAGGGCTGCGGAGGCCTCTTCGGGGCCGGTGGCGAAGGTGGTGCCGGCCAGGATGAATTCGAGCGAAGGGGGCTGGGCGTCGGGCAGGAGGATGGTGACTTTCTTGCCCTGTGCGGCAAGGAAATGCCAAAGGGCGGCGCTGCTGCCGAGGGCGTCGCCGTCGGGATGAGTGTGGCAGACCGTGCATATGGCCTCTGCGGAGGCGGCCCAGCGGGCGAGCAGAGATGTTTTTTCGCTCAAATTCACGGCGCAAATTTAAGAATAATATTGCATTTGATAAATCATTTTTATAACTTTGTCCGACTTTGACAACAAATAAAAACACATAAAATGAACAAAGCACTAAAGATTATCCTTGAGATTATCCTTCTCGTCGCAATCGTCGGTCTCGTATACGCCATCTACGGCAGTATCATGAAACCCGTCAACTTCAACAAGCAGAAAGACAAGCGCGAATCCGTCGCCATCCAGAGGCTCAAGGACATCCGCACCCTCCAGGTAGCCTACAAGAGCGTCAACGGCCGCTTCACCTCCACCGTCGACTCCTTGAAAGACTTCTACAACAACGGCAAGATGGACATAGTCCTCCAGATCGGCTCCGCCGACGACTCCCTCGCATGGGCCCACACCGAGAAGATCAAGAAAGCCAACCGCAAGATCACTCCCGAAAAACTCTACGAAATGTACCAGGCAGGCGACCAGAACCTCGTCTTCTCCATCGTCACCAAGATTCCGGTCAAGGACACCCTCTTCCTGCGCAGGGACGACTTCTGCGTCGATTCGCTCAAGACCATTCCCTTCTCCGGCGGCGAGCCCGTCCAGATGGAGGCCATCACCCGTATGGTTTCCGGTGTTCCCGTCCCCCTGTTCGAGGCCCGCATGCCCTACAAGGCCCTCCTCAAGGGTCTTGACAACCAGCTCCGCATCAACCTCGACTCCGACCGCCGCGACCAGAACAAATACGAGGGTCTCCAGGTGGGCAGCGTGACCGCCCCCAACAACAACGCCGGCAACTGGGAGTAGCACAGAGGTGTTCACCCTTGTTCCCGTCAACTTCTTCGACCCTTCCACCGCAAGGAACGCGCTTCTGGAGGTCGGTGTCCCCGGGGGTTCGGACAGGATAGAATACAAGGAACTCCCCGCTTACGGGGCATACATAGTCTACACGGTCCCGGACGGAGCATCTGCCCCGCCCGGGATTCTCGACATCCTGGACCATCTCCACCAGTGCCCCGAATACAACAAGGTCCTGTGTTCCTGGCAGGACGGCACGCTCAGCCTCGCCGTCGCCCAGGGCCGCAGCCTCCTTCTGGCCAACGAATACTCCGCCCCCGACTTCGTCACCGCGCAGTATTACATCTTCCTGGCCGTCAAGTCTCTGCAGCTCAATCCCGAGGTCACTGTAATCTGCTTCAGGCACTCCCTCTCCGGGCAGCAGGAGCTTGAACTCTACAAGTACTTCAAGGCCGTCGAGATACTGTCATGAGGATAATAGGAGGCCGCCTAAAAGGCATGACAATCAACCCGCCTGCCGGGTACAGGGCGCGTCCCACGACCGATTTCGCCCGTGAGGGGCTGTTCAACATACTCTCCAACGAGTACGAGTTCGACGGCCTCAAGGTCCTCGACCTCTTCGGAGGCACCGGGGCCGTTGCCTTCGAGTTCGCTTCCAGGGGCGTGGCCCACGTGTGGAGCGTCGACATGAATCGCGACAACACCCGCTTCATCCGCTCCGAGGCCGCTCGTCTCGGCCTTCCGGAAGTCACCGCCGTCCATGCCAACGTCTTCGATTTCCTTCCCATCTGCCGCGAGAAGTTCGACATCATCTTCGCCGACCCTCCCTATGCCCTCGAGGGCCTGGAAGGCATCCCCGACAAGGTGCTCTCCGCGGGCCTGCTGCATCCCGGCGGCTATTTCATCCTCGAGCACGGCGGCGAACATTCATTCAGGGAGCACCTCCTCTTCCTTAAGGAAAGGAATTACGGCCGGGTGCATTTCAGCTTTTTCGAATTTAAACGACTATGATAAATCAAGATCAGGCAAAGGAACTCCGGCAGCGCGCCGGGGCGCTCGGCGGCTACCTCAAGATTGACGCCAAACGCGCCGAGGTGGCCTCCCGCGAGCAGCAGGCCCTCGCCCCCGGCTTCTGGGACGATCCCAGGCAGGCCGAGGCCTTCCTCAAGCAGACCAGCTCGGTCAAGTATTGGATTACCGCCTACGACGCTGTAATCTCCTCCATCGACGACCTCGACGTCCTCATCGAACTCGACCCGGACGGCTCCGACACGCAGGAGGCCTTCAACTCCGCTCTCAAGGCGCTCGAAGACCTCGAATTCAAGAACATGCTCGGCGCCGAGGGCGACAACCTGGGAGCCGTCCTCACCATCAATTCCGGCGCCGGCGGCACCGAGGCCAACGACTGGAGCGCCATGCTCATGCGCATGTACATGCGCTGGGGCGAGCGCAACGGCTACAAGATGACCACCACCGAGTTCATCGAAGGCGACGAGGCCGGCATCAAGTCCTGCACCATACAGTTCGAGGGCGACTTCGCCTACGGTTACCTCAAGGCCGAGTCGGGAGTGCACAGGCTCGTGCGGCTCTCGCCCTTCAATGCCCAGAACAAGCGCCAGACCACGTTCAGCAGCGTTTTTGTCTACCCTCTCGTGGACGACAGCATCAACATAGAAATCAATCCTTCCGACATAGAGTGGGACACCTTCCGCAGCGGCGGCCACGGCGGCCAGAACGTCAACAAGGTCGAGACCGGCGTCCGCGTGCGGCACCTTCCCACCGGCATTACCGTCGAGAACACCGAGACCCGCTCCCAGCAGGACAACCGCCAGCGGGCCCTGCTCATCCTCAAGAGCCGCCTCTACGACATCGAGCTCAAGAAGCGCCAGGAGAAGCAGGCCGAGCTCGAAGGCCAGAAGCGCAAGATCGAGTGGGGCAGCCAGATACGCTCCTACGTCCTTCACCCCTACCGCATGGTCAAGGACCTACGCACCGGCCTCGAGACCGCCGACACCCAGGGCGTCCTCGACGGCGACCTCAACGCCTTCATGAAAGAATTCCTAATGCAACAGTAATATGGCAGATTTCAAATATGCGCCGATGTTCCAGCTCGGCACCGACACCACAGAGTATTATAGGATTCCCGGCTCTGAGAAGCTTGTGAGCACGGCCGAATTCGAAGGACGCAGGATGCTCAAGGTCTCTCCCGAGGCCCTTACCCTCGTAGCCCGGCAGTCCTTCCATGACTGCCAGTTCATGCTGCGCCGCGCTCACAACGAGCAGGTGGCGGCCATCCTCGCCGACCCCGAGGCCTCCGAAAACGACAAATACGTGGCCCTGCAGTTCCTGCGCAACGCCGAGACTTCCGTAAAGGGAGTCCTTCCCTTCTGCCAGGATACCGGTACCGCTATCATCCACGGCGAGAAAGGCCAGAGGGTCTGGACGGATTTCGAAGACGAAGAGGCCCTTTCGAAGGGCGTATTCGACTGCTACACCCGGGAGAATCTCCGCTACAGCCAGAACGCACCGCTGGACATGTACAACGAGGTCAACACCAAGTGCAACCTCCCCGCCCAGATTGACATCGAGGCCACCCAGGGTGATGAATACCGATTCGTCATGGTAGCCAAGGGCGGCGGAAGCGCCAACAAGACCTACTTCTACCCGATGACCAAGGCCACCATCCAGAACGAGGGCACCCTCCTTCCTTTCCTCGTCGAGAAGATGAAGAGCCTCGGCACCGCGGCCTGCCCGCCCTACCACATCGCTTTCGTGATAGGCGGCACCAGCGCCGAGAAGAACCTTCTCACCGTCAAGCTCGCCAGCATCAAGTTCTACGACAACCTTCCCACCACGGGCGACGAGACCGGCCGTGCCTTCAGGGATGTCGACCTTGAGCAGAAGCTCCTCAAGGAGGCGGCGAAGATAGGCCTCGGCGCACAGTTCGGAGGCAAGTACCTTGCCCACGACATCCGCGTGGTGCGCCTGCCGCGCCACGGCGCCAGCTGCCCTATCGGCATGGGCGTCAGCTGCTCGGCAGACCGCAACATCAAGAGCAAGATAAACGCCGACGGCGTATGGATAGAGAAGATGGATACCAATCCCACCGAACTCATTCCCGAAGAGTACCGCCGTCCGGGCGAGGGCCCCAAGGGCATAGAGATAGACCTCGACAAGGGCATCGACGCCGTGCGCGCCGAGCTCACCAAGTACCCCGTGAGCACCCGCGTCAACCTCAGGGGCACCATCATAGTGGCCCGTGACATCGCCCACGCCAAGCTCAAGGCCCGCCTCGATGCGGGCGAAGGGCTGCCTCAGTACTTCAAGGACTATCCCGTGCTTTACGCCGGCCCCGCCAAGACCCCGGAGGGCTACCCCTGCGGCAGCATGGGCCCCACCACGGCCAACCGCATGGATCCGTATGTCGATGAGTTCCAGGCCAATGGCGCATCGCTTGTGATGATTGCCAAGGGCAACCGCACCCAGCAGGTCACCGACGCCTGCCGCAAGCACGGCGGCTTCTACCTCGGCACCATAGGCGGCGTGGCCGCCATCCTGGCACAGAACAACATCAAGAGCATAGAGTGCGTCGAGTATCCCGAACTCGGCATGGAGGCCATCTGGAAAATCAAGGTGGAAGACTTCCCCGCATTCATCCTGGTCGATGACAAGGGGAATGATTTCTTCAAGGGAATAGGCCTGTAAACCGGCCCGGTGCGGGCGGTGGGACTCGAACCCACACGCACATGGCACAAGATCCTAAGTCTTGCTTGTCTACCATTTCAACACGCCCGCAATGGGATTGCAAATATACGAATAATTGTTCATTAATGAAGAAGCTCACCGTCATAATTGCCGTCTGCATCTGCTCTTATGCGCATGCCCAGGCCTTCCAGGACGTCTGGAAATCCACCGACGAGGCCGTCCAACTCGGCAAAGAGATCTGCAACGGCCCTGTGCGCCCCCTGTGGAAGGATGCCTCCACTTTCCTCTTCCGCACGCAGGAGCCTTCGGGCGAGGCGTTCTACCAGGTAACCGACGGCATAAAGGTTTCTTCCACAAAGGCTGCCTACGATTCCCTTGCCTCCCGCCGCCGCCCCTTCGACTACGACCCCTCCGACGAGAGTCAGTTCGCCGTTCGCCGTGAAGTCAGGGAGACCTCGCCCGACAGCACCCTCGTGGCCTATGTGCGCGACAACAACGTCTGGGTGAGCAAGCCCGGAGGGGAGGAACCCCGCCAGCTCAGCTTCGACGGCACCGACGCCGATTCCTATGTGGAACTGCTCTGGTCCCCCGATTCCCGCCGCCTTGCCGCGCTCCGCAAGGAAGTGCTCAAGGAGCGGCAGATACTCCTCCGTACCTCCCGTCCCGACGACCAGGTCCAGCCCCGCTACCGCTGGCTCGACTACGCCAAGCCCGGCGACCGCCTGCCCCAGTGCGTCCCCGCCCTGTTCGACGTGCAGAAGGGCGCACAGATACCCCTGGACCGCACAATTCCCCGCGACCAGTACTTCCTCGAACTCGGCCAATGGTCCCCCGGCTCCGACTTCTTCACCTTCGAATACAACCAGCGCGGCCATCAGCTCTACGAGCTCAACGCCGTCGACGCCTCCACCGGAGCAGTCCGCACCCTGGCAAGCGAAAAGTCCGATACCTTCGTCTACTACTACGACCTCTGGCGTTACATGTCCGAAGACGGCAGCCGCATGCTTTGGATATCTGAGCGTGACGACTGGCGCCACCTCTACGTCATCGACACCCGCACTCTCGAAATGCGCCAGCTCACCCGGGGATCCTGGAACGTACGCGAAATCCACCGCGTCGACGAGAAGGGCGGTTTCATCCTCGCCAACGCCAACGGCCTGAGGGCCTCCGGAGGCGAAGACCCGTACAACAAGCACCTCATCCGCATCGACCTTGCCACCGGCGCAGTCACCGACCTCACCCCCGAGAACGCCAACCATCAGGTCTTCTTCAACCCCGACTTCACCGCCTTCGTCGACAATTACTCCCGCCCCGACCTTCCGGGCAGCTCGGTGCTCCGCAGCGGCAGCGACGGGGGAGTGATCGCAGAAATCCAGCACACCGACATATCGGCCCTGCTCAAGAAGGGCTTCACCATGCCCGAGGTCTTCTGTGCCAAGGGCCGCGACGGCGTCACCGACATCTGGGGCACCATCTGGCGTCCATCCAATTTCAAGCCCAGGGGCAAGTATCCCGTTATCGAGTACATCTACGCCGGTCCCCACGACTCCCACGTCGACAAGGACTTCATGCCTTACGCGCCCAGGTTCCTGCGCCTGTGCGAGATGGGCTTCATCGTAGTCTGCATAGACGGCATGGGCACCGACAACCGCAGCAAGTCCTTCCAGGACGTAGCATGGCGCAACCTCAAGGACGCCGGCTTCCCCGACCGCATACTCTGGATGCAGGCCGCCGCAAAGAAGTACAAGTACATGGACCTCAGCAACGTAGGCATCTACGGTTACTCCGCCGGCGGGCAGAACACCCTGTCGGCCCTGCTCTTCCATCCCGAGTTCTACAAGGTGGGCGTGGCCCTTTGCGGCTGCCACGACAACCGCATGGACAAGATATGGTGGAACGAACAGTGGATGGGCTACCCCGTGGGCCCCTGGTACGGCGAGAACTCGAACGTCGACAACGCCTGGCGCCTTGAGGGCAAGCTCTTGATAATCAACGGAGAGATAGATGACAACGTAGACCCTGCATCCTCCCTTCAGGTGGTGTCCGAGCTTGTGAAGCACGACAAGGACTTCGAGCAGTACTACCTGCCCGGCTTCACCCACAACCTCGGGGCCGACTGGGTCACCCGCCAGGCCTATGAGTTCTTCTGGCGCAACTGTAAACAATAACCCATAAAATGAAAAAATCAGCACTCTTAATGATTGGCATCATGGCACTTGCTTCATGTGCTCCAAAGGAAAAGGCCCCGGCCCTCGACCTCGCCAGCCTCGATACCTCGGTCAGTCCCAAGGAAGATTTCTACCAGTATTCCACCGGCGGCTGGCAGAAGAACAATCCCCTGCGTCCGGAGTTCTCGCGCTACGGCAGCTTCGACGCCATCGCCGAGCGTACCCAGGAAAACCTCAACGCCCTTTTCCAGAGCATGACCACGCTCAAGGCCGAAAAGGGCAGCGTGGAGCAAAAGATCTCCGACCTCTACAAGATGGCCCTCGACTCCACGGCCCGCAATGCCTTGGGGGCAGAACCCATCCAACCTTACATCGCTAAGATTCAGGCTGTTGCCACAAAGGATGAACTCTGGTCCCTCCTTGGCAGGATGAATCTCGAAGGCCAGGGCGGATTCTGGGGCGCGTACGTCGAGGCCGATCTCGCCGACAGCGACAGCCAGGTCCTTTACCTTGGTCAGGGCGGCCTTGGCATGGGCGACCGCGACTACTATCTCCTCGAGACCAACAAAGCCCTCAAGGACGGCTACAAGGCCTATCTTGAGAAGGTCCTGACCCTTGCAGGCGTCGGGGAAGCCGGGCGTCTCGCCGGCCTCGACATGCAGGTCGAGGATGCGCTGGCCTCCTTCAGCTGGACCCGCGAGCAGAACCGCGACATGGCAGCCATTTACAATCCCATGAGCACCGCGGAGGTCGTGACCTCATGGCCCGGCCTTGGCTTCGACAAGGCGTGCGAGGCTTTCGGCCTTCCCCCTCAGGACAAGCTCATCGTGGAGCAGCCCTCCTACTTCAAGAATCTTTCGGACTACCTGACCAAGACCCCTCTAGAGACCCTCAAGGCCTATGTCCTCTGCCAGTTCATAAGCAGTACCGCAGGCAATCTGGACGACGCTTTCTATGCCGCCAGCTGGGAGTTCTTCTCCCACCAGATGGCAGGCGCCCAGGAGCAGCGCCCCCGCTGGAAGAGGGCCATGCAGGTCCCCAATTCCATACTCGGCGAGGCCGTGGGCGAGATGTACGTCAGCCGCTATTTCCCCGAATCCTCCAAGAAGAAGATGGTCGCCCTCGTGGAGAATCTCCGCACCGCCCTCGGCGAGCACATCGACGGCCTGGAGTGGATGAGCGACACCACCAAGGCCCGCGCCCGCGAGAAACTTGCGACCTTCACCGTCAAGGTGGGCTATCCCGACAAGTGGAAAGACTACAGCACCATGAACATAGACCCCTCCAAGACCTATTATGAAAACATACGCGAGGCCAGCAAGTGGTACGTGGCCGACAACATCTCCAAGCTCGGCAAGCCCACGGACAAGACCGAGTGGGGCATGACTCCCCAGACGGTGAACGCCTACTACAACCCCACCACCAACGAAATCTGCTTCCCCGCCGCAATACTCCAGAAGCCATTCTTCGACCCTGACGCCGACGATCCCGTGAACTACGGCGGAATCGGCGTGGTCATCGGCCACGAGATGTCCCACGGCTTCGACGACCAGGGTTCGATGTTTGACGCGTCAGGCAATATGATAAACTGGTGGACCGCCGCCGACAAGGCCAAGTTCGACGCCCTGGGCTCGAAGCTCGCCGCCCAGTTCGACGCGGTGGAAGTGCTTCCCGGCGTACACGCCAACGGCCGCTACACCCTGGGTGAGAACATCGGCGACCACGGCGGCCTTTCCATTGCCTACTCCGCAATGGAGAACGCCGTTTCCGGCCAGGACCCGATGATTGACGGCTTTACCCGCGCCCAGAGGTTCTACCTTAGCTATGGCGCCATATGGGCCCAGAACATCACCGACCAGGAAAAGGCCCGCCTCACCAACATGGATCCCCACTCCCTCGCCGAGAACAGGGTCAATGTTTCGCTGCGCAATTTCCAGACTTTCTTCGACGCCTTCGACATAGGCCCCGGCGACCCGATGTACCGTCCCGGGGAAGAGAGGGTGCACATCTGGTAATAAAAGTTTACGAGCCGGCGAGATTCCGCCGGCTTTTCTTTTGGAAAGTCACAAAAAAATTCTTATCTTCGAAGAAAGATAATAACCTGTAACCATGGTACGAGTAAAACCTTTTGCAGCCCTAAGGCCCCCCAGGTCCATAGTCACCGAGGTGGCCGCACCCCCTTATGACGTCCTCAATTCCCTTGAGGCCAAAAAAATGGCCGGAGAAAAATCCCTTCTCCACATCACCAAACCCGAAATCGACTTCGACCCCGTCCTCGAAGATCACGACCCCCGTGTCTACGACAAGGCCGTCGAGAACTTCCGCCTCTGGCGCGAGCGCGGCTGGCTGGTGCGCGACAGCGCCCCCTGCTACTACGTCTACGCCCAGACCATGGACGGCCGCACCCAGTACGGCCTGGTCCTCTGCGCCCACACCGACGATTACGCCAACGGCCTCATCAAGAAGCACGAGCTCACCCGCAAGGACAAGGAAGACGACCGCATGGTCCACGTCCGCATCCAGAACGCCAACATCGAGCCCGTCTTCTTCTCCTACAGGGACGACCCCGAACTGGATGAGATAGTCAGCCGCACCACCGCATCCCTCCCCGAATACAGCTTCACCTGCGAGAACGGCTTCGGCCACGAGTTCTGGATCATCTCCGACCCTGCCACCGTCGCCCGCATCACGGAAATATTCACCACCCGCATCGATGCCTTCTACGTGGCCGACGGCCACCACCGCACCGCAGCCGCGGCCCGCGTCGGCGCCGAAAAACGCGCCCGGAACCCCCACCACACCGGGGACGAGGAGTACAACTTCTTCATGGCCGTCTGCTTTCCCGAGAGCCAGCTCAAAATCATCGACTACAACCGCGTAGTCAAAGACCTTAACGGCCTGAGCACCAAAGATTTCTTCAAGGCCCTCGAGGAGGATTTCATCGTCGAGTGCAAATGCGACTGCACAAAGGACGGCGGCAAGTGCGAATGTGAATATCCCTGTCACTGCAGCTGCTCCGAGATTTACCATCCCGCCGGCCTGCACAATTTCTCCATGTACATCGAAGGCGTTTGGTACAGCCTCACCGCCAGGCCCGGCCGCTACGACGACTCCGACCCCATCGGCGTCCTCGACGTCGACATCCTCTCCCGCCTGGTCCTCGACAAGATCCTCGGCATCAAGGACCTCCGCACCGACAAGCGAATCGACTTCGTCGGCGGCATACGCGGCCTCGGAGAGCTCGCCCGCCGCGTCGACCAGGACGGCTTCAAAGTCGCCTTCGCCCTGTATCCCGTCTCCATGAAGCAGCTCCTCGACATTGCCGACAGCGGCAATATCATGCCTCCCAAGACCACCTGGTTCGAGCCCAAGCTCCGTTCCGGCCTCGCGATACACACCTTAGACTGACCCAAGCCGATGACCCCCGACTCCGCCACCATACGCAAAACCCTCAAGGATTTCTTTGGGTACGACACCTTCAAAGGAGACCAGGAACGCATCATCCGCCACCTCCTCGACGGCGGCGATGCATTCGTGCTCATGCCCACAGGCGGCGGCAAGTCCCTGTGTTATCAGCTTCCCGCACTTCTCATGGAAGGCACGGCGATAGTGATTTCCCCCCTCATCGCCCTCATGAAGAACCAGGTCGACCTGCTCCGCGGCTTCGTCGCCGGCGAGGGCAGCATCGCCCACTTCCTCAACTCTTCCCTGAGCCGGGCACAGATTGACTCCGTCCGCTCGGATCTCCTGAGCGGACGGACGAAAATCCTCTACGTGGCCCCCGAGTCCCTCACCAAGGAGGAAAACGTCTCCCTCCTGCGCGACGTCAGCATCTCCTTCTACGCCGTCGACGAGGCCCACTGCATCTCCGAATGGGGCCACGACTTCCGTCCCGAGTACCGCCGCATCCGCCACCTCGTCGACGAGATAGGCCGCCGGCCCATCATCGCCCTCACCGCAACCGCCACCCCCAAGGTCCAGAGCGACATCCTCAAGAACCTCGGCATCCAGCAGGCCGCCGTCTTCAAGTCCTCCTTCAACCGCCCCAACCTCTACTACGAAGTGCGCGACAAGGTCGACGTCGACCGCGACATGATAAAATACATCAAGCAGAATCCCGGCAAGTCCGGCATAGTCTACTGCCTCAGCCGCAAGAAGGTCGAAGAAACCGCCCAGCTCCTGCAGATCAACGGCATCAAGGCCCGTCCCTACCACGCCGGCCTCGACGCCAAAACCCGCGCCGAAAACCAGGACGCCTTCCTCACCGAAGAAATAAACGTCATCGTCGCCACCATAGCCTTCGGCATGGGCATCGACAAGCCCGACGTCCGCTTCGTCATCCACTACGACATTCCCAAGAGCATCGAGAGCTATTACCAGGAAACCGGCCGCTCCGGCCGCGACGGCCAGGAGGGCAGCTGCATCGCCTACTACAGCTACAAGGACATCCAGAAGCTCGAGAAATTCATGCAGGGCAAGCCCGTCTCGGAGCAGGAAATCAACCGCCAGCTCCTCAGCGAGGTCGTGGCCTACGCCGAGTCCAACCAGTGCCGCCGCAAGCTCCTGCTCAACTACTTCGGCGAGGACTACCCGCAAGACAACTGCTGCTCCTGCGACAATTGCGTCCACCCCAAGCCCACCTTCGACGGCTGGCGCCAGATGCGCCTCGTTATCGAGCTCATCGACATGCTCCCCGAGCACTTCAAGATCGAGCACCTCGCCAACATCCTCGCCGGCGTGTCCAACTCCATGACCAAGTCCTACAAGCACGACGAGCTTCCCCTGTTCGGCGCCGGCAAGGACCACTCCGAGAAATTCTGGTATTCCGTCATCCATCAGGGCCTCATCCTGCACCTCCTAGAGAAGGAGATAGAAAGCTACGGCCTCATCGCAGTCACCCCCGAGGGCCGCGAGTTCCTCAACCATCCCCATGAGCTCCTGATGGTCGAGGACCGGACTTTTTCGGGTACCGACGCCCCCGAGGACGAGGACGACGAGGAAGCCGCCGCCGCTGCGGCCGCCATGCGCGGCGGCAGTTCCGGCGACCCCATGCTCCTCTCCATGCTCAAGGACCTCCGCCGCGACGTCGCCCGCCGCCTCAAGCTCCAGCCCTGGATAATCTTCCAGGACCCCGCCCTCGAAGACATGTCCATCCTCTATCCCATCACCATAGAGGAGCTCCGCGGCTGCCAGGGAGTAGGGGAGGGCAAGGCCCGCAAGTTCGGCGCCGAATTCGTCGACCTCATCCGCAAGTACGTCGACGAGAACGACATCATCCGCCCCGACGACTTTGTCGTCAAGTCCTCTCCCAGCAAGTCCGCCGGCAAGATAGCCATCATCCAGAGCATCGACAAGGGCATGTCCCTGGAAGACATAGCCCACGTCCGCGGCCTCGACATGGACGAGCTCATGACCGAAATCGAGGCCATAGTCTCCTCCGGCACCAAGCTCAACATCGACTATTACATCCGCTCCGCCTTCGATGAAGAAGAAGTTGAGGACATCTATGACTACTTCAAGGAAGAAGCGTCGTCGGACTCCGTCTCCGACGCCCTCTCAGACCTTGGCGGCGACTACGACGAAATGGAAATCCGCCTCGTCCGCATCAAATTCCTCTGTGAGATAGCCTCGTGATTCCCCAGGAAACGGTCGGCCTCATCCTCGACACCGCACGCATAGAAGACGTAGTCGGGGATTTCGTGACGCTCAAGCGCCGCGGGGCCAACTATGTGGCCTGCTGCCCCTTCCACAACGAGAAGACCCCTTCCTTCTACGTCTCCCCCTCCAAGGGCATCTTCAAGTGCTTCGGCTGCGGCAAGTCCGGTTCCGCCGTGGGCTTCGTCATGGAGCACGAGCACTCCTCCTACGTCGAGGCTCTCCGCTACCTCGCCCGCAAATACCACATCGACATAGTCGAGGAGGAAGAAACCGCCGAGGAGATACAGCGCCGCCAGCGCCGTGAAAGCCTCCTTCTGGTGAGCGAATTCGCCCAGAAGTTCTTCGCCTCCCAGCTCCAGACCCCCGAGGGCCGGTCCACCGGCTATGCCTACCTGCGCTCCCGCGGACTCGAGGACGCCACCATCAGCCGCTTCGGCCTGGGCTGGGCCCCGTCGGGCCGCAGCTCCCTTATCGACGCCGCCGTAAAGGAAGGCTACAAGACCGAATACCTCCTCGCCGCCGGCCTTGCAGTCCAGCGCGAGGACGGCACCCTCACAGACAAGTTCCGCGAGAGGGTCATGTTCCCCATCCACTCCGTGAGCGGCCGGGTCCTTGCGTTCAGCGGCCGCACCCTCCATGCCGACAATCCCGCCAAGTACGTCAATTCCCCGGAAACGGAAATCTACGTCAAGAGCCGCCAGCTCCTGGGCATCTGGTTCGCCAAGGCCGAGATAGCCCGCAGCGGCAAATGCATCCTCGTCGAGGGCAACGTCGACATGGTCACCCTCCACCAGCTCGGAATCACCAACGTGGTGGCCTCCCTCGGCACCTCCCTCACCGTCGACCAGATACGCCTCATCCGCAAATTCACCGAGAACGTCACCATCATGTACGACGGCGACAGCGCCGGCATCCATGCCGCCATTCGCGGGCTGGGCCTTGTGCTCGAAGAGGGCATGAACGTCAAGATAGTCCTCCTCCCCGAGGGCGAGGATCCCGATTCCTTCGGCCGCAAGCACACCCTCGAAGAGGTCACCCGCTACATCTCCGAGGGCGAGCGCGACTTCATAGAATTCAAGACCGACCTCCTTCTCGGCGAAGCCGGCAGCGATCCGCTCCGCAAGGCCGAACTCATCAACGACATCGCCGACACCATAGCCCTCATCCCCGACCCCGTCAAACGCTCCGTCTACGTCGACTCCGTCGCAGTGCGCTTCGGCATCGAATCGTCCATCCTGTTCCAGCGCATAGTCACCGTCCGCCGCCGCAAGCAGGAGGATGCCCGCCGCGAGCGTGAAAGGGAGAACCGCCGCCAGGAGGGCTCCGGCGGCCCCGTCGTGGAACTCACCCCCGCCGCCCCCCGGCAGGAGGCCGTCCCCCTCGAAAATCCCACCCTCGCCCCCGCAGAGCGCGACCTGCTCTATTTCCTTCTCTCCTACGGGAGCGAGCCGCTCGACTTCGAGACAGATTCGCCCTACTATTCCGGCTCCGAGGACGACAAGCCCACCGTGGCCCAGTTCATACGCGAGGCCCTCGAGGACGATTCGGCCTCCTTCGCCAATTCGGCCTACCGGGCACTCTACGACGGCTATTTCAGCCTCTACGACAGCGGCCTCCCGCAGGAAGCGATAGTCAAATCCCTTCTCGACGGCGAAGACCGCACCCTCGCAACCCTGGCCGCAGGCTTCTCCACCGAAAAGTACCAGCTCACTGTGGGAGCCTTCGAAGCCGCCCTCACCAGCCGCACCACCTTCCTCGCCGCCGGCGTGCCCAAGGCCATACTCGTCTATGCAGAGCGCCGCGTGCAGGACAGGATAGACGTCATTCGCAGCTCCCTGTCTTCCGCCTCCCCCGGGGACCAGCTGCCCCTCATGCAGGAAATGGTCCGCCTCCAGGCCGCCCAACGCCGCATCAACCAAAAAATCGGAAGAGAAAAACCAGACTCCAAATGAATACAAAAAGAACACTCGTAACCTGTGCCCTCCCGTATGCCAACGGCCCCGTCCACATCGGTCATCTCGCGGGAGTATACGTGCCCGCAGACATCTACGTCCGCTACCTCCGCATGAGGGGGCAGGACGTCCTGTACGTCTGCGGCTCCGACGAGCACGGCGTCCCCATCACCATCAAGGCCCGCGAACAGGGCTGCACCCCCCAGGACATAGTAGACCGCTACCATACGCAGATACGCGATTCCTTCACCGGCCTGGGAATCAATTTCGACATCTACGGCCGCACCTCCTCTGAGGTCCACGCCGGGGGCGCATCGGAATTCTTCCGCAAGCTCTACGACGACGGCCGCTTCATCACCCGCGAGAGCGAGCAGTACTTCGACCCCGAGGCCAACACCTTCCTCGCCGACCGCTACATCGTCGGCACCTGCCCCCGCTGCGGCAACCCCGGCGCCTACGGCGACCAGTGCGAGAAATGCGGCAGCACCCTCAGCCCCGAGGAGCTCGTCGATCCCCATTCCAAGCTCAGCGGCGCCACCCCCGTCAAGAAAAAGACCACCCACTGGTACCTGCCGCTGCAGGACTACGAGCAGTGGCTGCGCGAATGGATACTCGACGGCCACAAGGAATGGCGCACCAACGTCTACGGCCAGGTAAAGAGCTGGCTCGACGGCGGCCTCCAGCCCCGTGCCGTCACCCGCGACCTCGAATGGGGCGTGCCCGTACCCGTCGAGGGAGCGGAGGGCAAGGTCCTCTACGTATGGTTCGACGCCCCCATCGGCTACATCTCCAACACCCGTGAGCTCCTGCCCGACAGCTGGGAACAGTGGTGGAAGAGCCCCGACACCCGCCTGGTCCACTTCATCGGCAAGGACAACATAGTCTTCCACTGCATAGTCTTTCCCTCGATGCTCAAGGCATACGGCGGCTACATCCTCCCCGACAACGTCCCCGCCAACGAATTCCTCAACCTCGAGGGCGAAAAGATATCCACCTCCCGCGGCTGGGCCGTCTGGGCCCACGAATACCTGGAGGATTTCCCCGGCAAGGAAGACGTGATGCGTTACGTCCTCACCGCCAACGCCCCCCAGACCGCCGACAACGACTTCAGCTGGAAGGATTTCCAGACCCGCAACAACAGCGAGCTCGTGGCCGTTTTCGGCAACTTCGTCAACCGCGCCATGGTGCTCACCCACAAGTACTTCGGCGGCAAGGTCCCGGCGTGCGGTCCCCTCCTCGACACCGACAAGGCCCTCCTCTCGGAGATACCCGCCCTCAAGGAGTCCATGGAAAAGAATCTCGAAGCCTTCCGCTTCAGGGAGGCCCTGCGCGACGCCATGGGCATAGCCCGCGCCGGCAACAAGTACATCTCCGACACCGAGCCCTGGAAGGTCGCCAAGACCGACCTTGACCGCACAGCCACCATCCTCAACCTGTCCCTCCAGGTCTGCGCCGACCTTGCAATAGCCTTCGAGCCCTTCACCCCCTTTGCAGCCGAAAGGCTCCGCAATATGCTCGGCGTCACCCTCTGGGCCGGTTTCGACCACCGCGCCGGCGAGCAGCAGACCGTCAATACCTACAAGCCCGGCGAAGGCCGCGCCCTGCATACGGTCAGCGGCGCCGCTCCCGCCCCCGGGGGCCTGTGCCTCGACTGGGAGCTCCTCGGCCGTCCGCAGATCCTTCCAGCAGGGCATGTCATAGGCGAACCCGAGCTCCTCTTCGCCAAGATAGAAGACGCCCAGATCGAAGTCCAGCTCCGCAAGCTCGAAGAAATCAAGGCCCGCATCGAGGCCGCCCGCAAAGCCGAACTTGCCAGGCGCGTCGCCCCTGCCAGGGAGGAATGCAGTTTCGAGGACTTCGAAAAGATGGACATCCGTACCGCCACCGTCCTCGAGGCCGAAAGGGTCCCCAAGACCGACAAGCTCCTCAAGCTCACCATCGACACCGGCCTCGACCGCCGCGTCATCGTGTCGGGCATCGCCGAGTACTACACCCCCGAGGAGATGAAAGGCCGCCGGATATGCATACTCGCCAACCTCAAGCCCCGCGTCATCCGCGGGATAGAGAGCCGCGGCATGATACTCATGGCCAAACAGCCCGACGGCACCATGCGCCTCGTCACCCCCGAGAAGCCCATCTCCGACGGCTCCCAGGTAGGATGAGCCTTATTTGTTGATATCCAGTAGTTATTGTATATTTGCAACTTCTATTTTTGTATATTTGCAGCTTCGTCGTATGAGAGCAAGCAGAAGCATACCGGTCATCCTGATCGCCCTGGCCGTTTCCTGCGGCCGCCCGTCCCGGGGACCCTCCGTACAGGAACCCCCCGAACTTTTAAGGGCAGTCCCCTCGGACGCCCTTTGCGTCGGTCTGTTCGGCCGCCTCGACAAGGGCCTCGACAGGATGCTCGATTCGCTCGACATCCTCCGCACCCTCGACTACGGCAAGCTCTCGCATGCCCGCGCGGCAGTCGCCCTCTGCGACATCGGCGCCCTTTCGCCCCTGGTGGTGGTGGAGTCAGGCAAACACGCCTCAGACACGTCTGAAGCCGCAAAAGCCCTTCTCGCCGCTGCCGACACCCTGCGCCTCAGCTCCGCCTACGTCGGCCTCGGCGGCCGCGGGGCGGTCGTGCTCAGCCCCTCCGAGACGGTAATCACCGTAGTCCGCCGGCACCTCGACTCCGAGACATCGATACTCGACGCCCCCGACTTCGGCAAGGTCCTCGAAGCCCTCCCAGGCTCCGACGCCGTAATCTGCCGCAACAGCGGCATTCCCAAGGTCTTTGCCCGCAGCCTCACGCCCGCTTTCCGCAGCAGGGCCCTGCCCTTCATGCGCGACGCCAGCGAATGGACCGTCCTTTCCGAGGGCAGGGTCATTCCCGTACAGCCCGCAGGCGAGAAGTATTTCTGCAATTTCTGCGCATCCCTTCCCGAGGCTCCTTCGCGGCTTGCCCGCATCATGCCCGACAGCACCTCTTTCGTGCTCGACATCCCCGTTGCCTCCGCAGCTGAATACCGCCGCGCCTATGAGGGCTGGCTCGACGCCCGCGTGGCCCTCGAACCCTACCAGGCCCGCCTCACGGCGCTCGGCAAGGCCTCGGGCATCCACCCCCGCACCTGGGAGCAGGGCGTCGACGTCAGGGAAGTCGCCGTCGTCGAAAAGGACGGCGTGCGCCTCAACCTTGTCCGCACAGGCGGCACCTCCAAGGAGGAGGGCGTCTGTGTCAACCCCCACACCGGCTTTGTCCGCGCCCTGTACGGCGAGCCCTTCAATCCCGCCGACAGCTGCATGCTGCGTGTCGGCAACTGGATAGTCAGCGGCCCGCGTGCCGCGCTCCTGAATTATCATCCGGCCACGGAAAAGATACGTTCCTGGCCATCCAAGTCGAGACTCGCCCTTGAGCTTGAGGGCAGGCGTCTCGCATGGACGAACGAAAACATCAAGATATGGGATACCAATCGGTAAACAAAATGCTGGAAAAGAGCTTCCGGGAAAACTGGGAGCGCGCGGCACTCTCCAACTACCAGGGAATAACCCTCAAGTATTCGGATGTGGCCCGCCGCATCGAGCAGCTTCACATCTGCTTCCGCAACTGCGGCCTCAGGGAAGGCGACAAGGTCGCCCTCTGCTCCCGCAACCAGGCCAACTGGGGCGTCTGCTTCCTGGCGGCCATGACCTACGGAGCCGTCCCGGTCCCCATACTCCACGAATTCAAGCCCGAGAACGTCCAGTACCTCGTCAACCACTCCGACGCCCGGGTCCTCTTCATCGACGACGCCAACTGGGAAGGCATGTCCGAAGCCGACATGCCCAACGTGCAGGTGATAGTCCGCATGTCAACCCTGGAGTACATCTATGCCGCCACTCCCGGACTCATGGAGGCCCGCAGCCGCCTCTCCGAAGAGTTCAGAACTCTCCACCCCGAAGGCCTCGGTCCCGATGACCTCAACTACCACGAAGATTCCCCCGACGAACTCGCCCTCATCAACTATACCTCCGGCACTTCCGGCTTTTCCAAGGGCGTCATGCTGCCGTACAGGTCGCTGCTCTGCAACATCCGCCTTGCCCACGAGACCGCCGAACCCCAGATGACCTGCGAGTCCAACATGGTCTCCATGCTCCCTTCGGCCCACATGTACGGCCTCATGTTCGAGTTCCTCTTCGAGATGACCATCGGCGCCCACGTCCATTTCCTCACCCGCGTGCCCAGCCCCAAGGTCATAATGAAGGCCTTCTCCGAGATCCACCCCGACGTCATAATCGCAGTGCCCCTCATCATCGAGAAGGTCTACAAGTCGCAGATAAAACCCATCGCCGACCGCAACAAGACCTGGCTCCACATCCCCATAGTCGACCAGATAGTCCTCGGCAAGATACGCGAGGGCATGATCCAGGCCTTCGGCGGCAATTTCGAGGAGGTCATACTCGGCGGAGCCGCCTTCAACCCCGAGGTCGAGCAGTTCCTGCGCCGCGTCAAGTTCCCCTTCACCGTAGGCTACGGCATGACCGAATGCGGCCCCATCATCACCTACGCCCATTGGAACCGCACCAAGAAAGGCTCCTGCGGCTATGCTGTCCCCGGCTGCTCCATCCGCATCGACTCCCCCAACCCAGGCAGGATTCCGGGCGAGGTGCAGATAAAGGGCGACAACGTCTTCCTGGGCTATTACAAGAACCGCCAGGCCACAAAGGCCTCCTTCACCAACGACAACTGGTTCAAGACCGGTGACATGGGCATCCTCGACGACGACGGCTACCTCTACCTGCGCGGCCGGTCCAAGTGCATGATACTCGGCCCCTCCGGCCAGAACATCTATCCCGAGGAGCTTGAGGCCGTCATCAACAACGTCAATTACGTGGTCGAATCCCTCGTGATCGAAGACAACGGCGGCCTCACCGCCCTCATATATCCCGACTACCGCCAGGGCCAGGCCGACGGCCTCGAAGCCGACGACGTCAAGCAGCGCATCTCCGGCTGCCTCCCCGAAATCAACAAGCTGCTGCCCGGTTACGCCCAGGTCCGCAAGATGGAATTCCTCCCCGAGGACTTCGAGCGCACCCCAAAACGCAGCATCAAACGCTATCTGTACCAGCGATGAGCAAATTCGACAGCCGCTACCTCGAAATGGCCGAAATCTGGGCCAGGAATTCATACTGCAAGCGCCGCCAGGTGGGAGCCCTTCTGGTCAAGGACAACATGATTATCTCCGACGGCTACAACGGTACCCCCTCGGGCTTCGAAAACGTCTGTGAAGAAAACGGCGTCACCAAGCCCTACGTCCTCCACGCCGAGGCCAACGCCATATCCAAGGTCGCCAAGTCCGGCAACAGCAGCGAAGGCGCCACCCTCTACGTGACCGCATCCCCCTGCATGGAGTGCTCCAAGCTCATCATCCAGAGCGGAATCCGCAGGGTCGTCTACAAGGACGAATACCGCCTCACCGACGGCGTCGACCTGCTCCGCCGCGCCGGCATCGAGGTCGAGAAGGTCGATTAAATCCGAAAGGAATGAAACGCAGCACGATTATCCTACTCATGGTGGCCTGCGCCCTCCTCGGCGCCGTGGCCGTCATCCCCATAGTCCGTACCACCGACAAGAACCGCCTCCTCGCCTCCAAATACGAGGACTGGCTCAAGCTGAGCGTCATAATGCAGAAGATCGACGAGATGTACGTCGATTCCGTCGATCATGCCGCCGTCACCGACGCCGCCGTCACAGCGGCCCTCTCGGCCCTCGACCCTCACTCCCTCTACATGCTTCCCCAGAAGCTCGAGGACTCCCAGGAAGAGCTCGCAGGCAATTTCTCAGGCATAGGGATACAGTTCAACGTCCCCAACGACACCGCCATAGTCATCGAGGTCATCCCCGGCGGCCCTGCCGAGCGCGTCGGCATGCAGCCCGGCGACCGCATCCTCCAGGTCGACGAAACGCCCATCGCCGGCGTGCGCTTTCCCCAGGACAGCATGGTGCGCCGCATGAAGGGCCCCACAGGCACCAACGTCACCGTTACGGTGTCCCGCGAAGGCGAGACCATCCCCTTCGAGATGTCCCGCGGCCGCATCCCCACCCATTCCGTAGACGCCTCCTTCATGGTGGGGGATACCGTGGGCTTCATCCGCCTGAGCAAGTTTTCCCGCACCACGGCGAGCGAGTTCTCCGAGGCCGCCCGCAGCCTCGAGGCCTCCGGCATGCGCCACCTCATCGTCGACCTCCGCGACAACGGCGGCGGCTTCTTCGACCAGGCCCTCATGCTGAGCAACCTCTTCCTCCCCAAGGACAAGCTGATAGTCTACATGGAGGGCCGCAAGCGCAAGAGGGAAGACTTTTACTCCGACGGGCGCGGCTCCTTCAAGGACACGGGCCTCACGCTCCTGGTATCCGACGGCACCGCCTCGTCGAGCGAGATATTCGCCGGCGCCATGCAGGACAACGGGCGCGCGGTGCTCGTGGGGCGCAGGACCTTCGGCAAGGGCCTCGTCCAGGAACCCGTCGATTTCGTGGACGGATCCGGCATACGCATCACCGTGGCCCGCTTCTACACCCCTTCGGGCCGCTGCATCCAGAAGCCCTACGAAAACTACGAGGCAGACATCTACAAGCGCTACGAGAGCGGCGAAATGCTTGCTGCCGACAGCATGGACGTCTCCAACGGCGGCATCGTTCCCGACATCTTCGTCCCCATCGACACCACCAGGGTAGGGAAGTTCTACATGACCTGCAACCGCAAGGCTACCGCCATGCGCTTTTCCTCCTCATACTTCGACTCCCACAAGGCCGAGCTCCAGGCCATAGAGGACTACCCTTCGCTCACCAGGTACCTTGATTCGGCCGGCCTCGAGGGCAAGTTCCTCGCCTTCGCCTCGTCGCGCGACGGCCTCGCCCCCACGCCGGAGGAATGGAAAATCGAAAAGGGCTACATGATGACCCAGGTGCGCGCTCTCGTCGGCCGCTACAGCAAGCTGGGCGACAATGCTTTTTATCACATCTATCTCGATATAGACGAGGTTTACAAGGCTGCGGTGGCCGCCTTGTGACCCTCTTCGAGGGCCTCCCTCAGGAACGGTCCCGTGACTGACGCGGGGTCGGAAGCTATCTGCTCCGGAGTGCCGCAAGCCACGACTCGGCCGCCCCGCCTGCCTCCTTCGGGCCCCATGTCGATAATCCAGTCGACGCTCTTGAGGATGTCGGGGTTGTGCTCGATTATTATCACCGTATTGCCCTGGTCCACAAGCTTCTGGAGTACGCCGAGCAGGGTTTTGATATCCTCGGCGTGAAGGCCCGTAGTGGGCTCGTCAAGCATGTAGAGGGTGCTTCCGGTGGCCTTGCGGAACAGCTCTGCCGCGAGCTTCATCCGCTGGCTTTCGCCGCCCGAGAGGGTCACGCTCGACTGCCCGAGGTGTATGTATCCCAGGCCCACGTCGAGCAGGGCCTTGAGGCGCGGGGCTATCTTTGGGTGGGCCTTGAAGAACTCGTAGGCCTCGGCAATCGGCATCTCGAGTACGTCGTTGATGCTTTTGCCCTTGTAGCGCACAGCGAGGGTGTCCTCCTTGTAGCGGCGGCCGCGGCACGCATCGCACACCACGCTTGCGGAAGGGAGGAAGTTCATCTCGACTATCTTTATCCCTGCGCCCTTGCATTCCTCGCAGCGTCCGCCTGCCACGTTGAAGGAGAAGCGCCCCGACTTGAAGCCGCGGACCTTGGCGTCGGGCGTGTCCTCAAACAGGCGGCGTATCTCGTCGAAGACTCCGGTGAAGGTGGCTGGGTTGGATCGGGGGGATTTGCCTATGGGACTCTGGTCCACCTCGATGACCTTGTCGATGAGCTCGGCGCCTTCTATTCCCTTGTAGGGCAGGGGCTTCTGCTTGAAATTGTAGAAGCGGCCCTTGAGTATGGGCATGAGGGTCTCGTTGATGAGCGAGCTCTTGCCGCTGCCGGATACGCCTGCTACGCCGATGAGGCACCCGAGGGGGAAACTGACGTCGATGCCTTTGAGGTTGTTGCCGGAGGCGCCGAGGAGCCTGAGATACCTGCCGCCGGGGGAACGCCGCACCGCCGGAAGCTCGATGCGGCGGGTGCCGTTGAGGTATTCCCCTGTGATGCAGGAAGATGCGGCAGCCTCGGATGCGGGACCGCTGTAGCAAATCCGCCCGCCCAGAACTCCGGCTCCGGGACCCACGTCGACGAGCCAGTCGGCGCTGCGCATGGTCTGCTCGTCGTGCTCCACCACTATCACGGTGTTGCCCTCGTCGCGCAGCTTGCCCAGGGAGGCGATGAGCTTGCGGGCGTCGCGCTGGTGGAGGCCTATGGAGGGCTCGTCGAGGATGTAGATGACGCCCACGAGCTTGGAGCCAATCTGCGTGGCAAGGCGGATGCGCTGGCTCTCGCCGCCCGAAAGGGAAGCGGTGGCACGGTCGAGCGACAGGTACTCAAGTCCCACGTCGACAAGGAATTGCAGGCGGTCGCCAAGTTCCCTCAGGACGTCCCGGGCTATGGCCTTGCCGCGGCCGGTGAGCTTGCCGTCCAGGGACCGCACCCACTCGAGCAGGGCCGATATTTCGAGCGACGACACTTCGGAGATGGTCTTGCCGTCGATCCTGAAACAGGAGGTCTCTTCGCGGAGGCGTGTGCCGTGGCATACTGGGCAGACCACGCGCTCCTCGACGTCGCCTACAAGGCCGTCCCAGGTCTCCATGCGGGAGAGGTTGCCCTCGCCCACACGGTACAGCTGCTCGGAGCCGTACAGCAGGAGAGAAACCACCTCAGGGGGCAGGTCGCTTATGGGCTCGTACAGGGAGAAATTGTGCTTGCGCGCCATTGCACGCACGATTTCGAACTTGTGGTTCTCGCGCAGGCGCCCAAGGGGAGCGATGCCGCCGGCGGCAATCGGGACGCCAGGGTCGGGGATGAGGGATTCGGGGCTCACGTCGGGCACGGTGCCGAGGCCCTTGCAGTGGGGGCAGTAGCCCTCGGGCGAATTGAAGGAGAAAGTATGGGGCTGGGGCTCCTGGAGGGAGACGCCGGTTTCGGGGTCGACGAGGTGCTTGGAGAAATGGCGGAGGGAGCCGTCGTCGGCGGCGAGAACCGCCACGGAGCCTTTGCCTATGCTGATGGCCCCGGCCACGGAGCGGCGGATGCGGGCCTCGTCGCCCTCGCCGGGCTTGAGCTTGTCGACGACCAGTTCGATGAAGTGGGCCTTGTAGCGGTCGACTGCCTCGAGGCTGCCGAGGTCGGTGATTTCGCCGTCCACGCGCACCTGGGTGTAGCCGCGGCGGCGCATCTGTTCGAAGAGCTCGCGGTAATGGCCCTTGCGTCCGCGTACGAGGGGGGCGAGCAGGATGCATTTGCGGCCGGCGTATTCCTGCATTATGAGGTCGACTATCTGGGAATCGGTGTAACGCACCATTTCCTTGCCGCTCACGGGGGAGCAGGCGGTGGAGGCCTTGGCGTACAGCAGCCGCAGGAAGTCGTAGATTTCCGTTATCGTGCCGACGGTGGAGCGGGGATTGGCGCTCGTCGTCTTCTGTTCGATGGCGATGATGGGGCTCAGGCCTGTGATGCTTTCGACATCGGGCTTCTCGAGTATGCCCATGAAGTGCTTGGCATATGGCGAAAGGGTGCCGAGGTAGCGCCGCTGGCCCTCGGCATAGATGGTGTCGAACGCGAGGGAACTCTTGCCGCTGCCGCTTATACCGGTGATTACCACCAGCTTGCCGCGGGGGATGTCGACATCGGCTCCCTTGAGGTTGTGGGCGCGTGCGCCGCGTATTTCGATAAGTTCTTCAGCCATATATTTCGCGCAGTACCTGGAGGGAACGGATGTTGAGGCGGGTTTCGGAGTGGTAGCCTATGTAGTCGAGCAGCAGGCCGGCGATGGCGTTGCGCTTCTCGCCGGTGAGGGGGATGAGGAGCGAGGATGCGGTGTCGGCTGAGAGCAGTTCGCCCACGGCCCTGAGGTTGTCGCCTGCAAAGGGGGCGAGGTCGGGCAGGGAGGGGGAGAAGCCCAGGGCGCCCGCAAGCTCGATGAGCCAGCGGAGGTGGTAGTTGGAGAAGTCGCAGTCGAGGGCGTCGAGGGTGAGTATGCTGCCCCGGCACCACTCGAACAGACCTTCCTCGAGGGCGCCGTCGCGCAGGGTGCGGTACAGGACTTCGCTCATGAATACCGAGACGGTGTTCTTGCGGATGTCGTTCCGAATGCCGGAGAGGGGGCTGCTGAGGCTTATGGACCTGGCCCTCCAGAGGCTGGAACGGGGGTTTTCGGAGATTTCGGCATCGAGCAGCGAGAGCGGAAAGTACATCGCCATCCCTCCGGCGGAGGTGATGAAGCTGCGCCTGCCCCAAACGGGGCTGAGGGTATGCAGCACCAGGGACCTTTCGCCGGTCTTGGTGTATCCGAGCACTATCAGAGGGCTGCTGTGCGTCATGGGTCAGAGCGTCTGGCCGCCGATGAACTCCCTCATGATGGAGGTAGGGGGGACGGCGGCTATTTCGGCGGGCTTGAGGGCCTGGACGTGTTCGAGGAAGGAGAGCAGCGAACGGGCCTTTTCGTATGCGGGGGAGGCCTCTGAAATGCCGTACAGGAGGGGCTCGGCGTAGTATTTGAGCAGGGGGACGTCGTAGAGGGTGGAGGAGTTGAAGACGACGTTGGCGTTCTCTTCGAAGGGGAAGATGTTGTTGGTCTCGCCCCTGCGGACCGAGGGCCAGCGGAGGATGTTTTCCTCGGGGGAGATGCCGCGGACGCGGTTGTCGCGGACTATGCGCCGCAGGAGCCGCTTGTCGGTGGTGCTGCTGTGGACCTTTTCGCCCCCGGGAAGGGCGGAGAGGGCGGAAATGTAGATGCGGAAGATGCGGTTCTGGTCGACTGCATAGGTGAGGGCGGGATTGAGGGCGTGTATGCCTTCCATGAACAGGATGTCGTTCTTTTCCAGCTTCATGGCGCGGGAAGGGTCCATGATGGTTGCGCCGGTCTTGAAGTCGAACTTGGGGATGATTACCTCGCGGCCGGCAAGGAGGTCGTTGAGATTGCTGTTCAGGAGCTCGATGTTCATGGCTCCGAGGGCCTCGAAGTCGTATTCGCCGTTCTCGTCGACGGGGGTCTGCTCGCGGGAGAGGAAGTAATTGTCGAGCTCTATGACCTTGGGGGAGATGCCGAGGACGCGGGCCTGCTGGGCGATGCGGAGCGAGCTGCTCGTCTTGCCGGAGGAGCTGGGGCCGGAAATCATGACTATGCTCGAACGTTGGCGGCGCCAGTATATCTGGTCGGCCGCTTCGGCATATTTGCGCTCCTGGCGGGCTTCGCACAGGTTGATGAGGCTCACGGCCTCGCCGCTGCGCACTACTTCATTGACTTTTTCGAGGGTGTCGATTCCTATGGCGGAGCACCAGTCCTTGTACTCCTGCCGGGCTGCTTCTATTTTTGTCATGTCTGGGGGTTGAGTTCGGGAATTTCTTCCCTTTCGTTGAAGGGCTCGAGGAAGGGGTTGGTGACCATTTCGGAGCCTATGGTGCTGGACCCTCCGTGGCCGGGACAGATGGCGGTGTCGCCGTCGAGGAGGGTGAGTTTTTCCATTATCGAGCTGATCAGGGCGTCGTAGTCGCCGCCCTCGAGGTCTGTGCGGCCTATGGTGCCGGCGAACAGGGTGTCGCCGGTGAAGAGGGTCCGGGAGCCCTCCTCGAGGTAGCAGACGCCGCCCGGGGTGTGGCCGGGGGTGGAGATGACCCTGAAGCTCATGCCGGCTGCGCTGATTAAGGAGCCGTCCCTGATGTCGGTGGATGTGAAGCTTGTGTCGGCGGTGGGGATGCCGAAGCGGGCGACACGCTTGAAATACTCGATGACCGGCTTGTCCTTGTCTGAAAGGTAGACGGGAACGTCCCAGAGGCGCTGCACGAGGGCGGCGCCGTACATGTGATCCATGTGGCCGTGGGTGAGGAGTACCGCCTCGGGCTTGAGGCCGCGGGTGCGGATGAATCCGAGGACGGCGTCGGTCTCGCCCTTGTCCAGAAAGCCGGGGTCTACAAGGACGCAGCGGTCCGAAGGACCGGCGGCGACGTAGGTGTTCTCCTCGAGTCTGTTTACTACAAATCGGAATATCTCCATCGAGAAAAGGTTTGGTTGACAAAAATACAAAAACTTTGTGTATTTTTGTAAGACAAGACCCAAACAAATGCATATTGGAATAGCCGGAAACATAGGCTGCGGAAAGACTACGCTCACCCGCATGCTTGCCGCCCGCTACGGGTGGACTCCAAAGTACGAGGCGGTCACCTACAATCCCTACCTCGAAGACTACTACAAGGACATTCCCCGATGGTCCTACAATCTCGAGACCTATTTCCTCGCCCAGCGCTTCAAGGATGTGCTTGAGATAGCCTCCTCGCAGGACGTCATCATCCAGGACCGCACCCTCCTGGAGGGCGTCCACATCTTCGTGGCCAACAACTTCGAACAGGGCAACCTGTCGCGCCGCGACTACGACACCTACATGCAGCTCTTCCATCTCATGATGAGCATGGTCTCGCCCCCCGACCTGCTGATTTACCTCAAGGCCTCCGTGCCCCACCTGGTCGCCCAGATCCAGAAGCGCGGCCGCGACTACGAGCAAAGCATCAGCCTCGAGTACCTCGCCGGCCTCAACCGCCACTACGAGGAATGGATAGGCAGCTACGAGGGCAGGCTCCTCGTCATCGACGCCGACAACCTCGACTTCGAGCACAGGGACGAGGATTTCTCCTCCATCACCGATAAAATCGACGCCGAACTCTTCGGCCTATTCAAATAATTGTTATATTTGTAGGTTGTAAAATAACGAAGTTATGCATATCGCAATTGCAGGAAATATCGGCAGCGGCAAAACCACCCTCACCAAGATGCTTGCCGCCCATTACGGCTGGACGCCCAAATTCGAGCCCGTGGATTTCAATCCATATCTCGCAGATTACTACGAAGACATGGAGCGCTGGTCCTTCAACCTCCAAATCTATTTCCTCAACAAGCGCTTCAAGGACATCCTTGAAATCTCCAAGTCCGACAAGGTCATCATCCAGGACCGCACCATCTTCGAGGACGCCCGCATCTTTGCCCGCAACCTCCACGACATGGGCCTCATGAGCACCCGCGACTACGAAAACTACACCGACCTCTTCGATCTCATGATGTCCCTCGTCGGCATGCCCGACCTTCTCATCTACCTGCGCTCCTCCATTCCCAACCTCATAGCCCAGATCCAGAAGCGCGGCCGCGAATACGAAAAGAGCATACGCATCGACTACCTCAGCGGCCTCAACGACAAGTACGAGGAGTGGATAGCCGGCTACCCCGGCAACCTCCTGATAGTCGACGCCGACACCATCAAGTTCGGCAACAAGCCCGAAGACTTCGAGCTTGTGACCAACATGATAGACGCAAAACTCAATCCCCTTTTCCCGGAAGAATAAGCCATGCCCGGAGCACGTCCCACAATCATCGACTTCGTGCGCGAGTACTGCGGCAAGTACTCCTCGCTCACCTACCTTCGCGAGAAGAAAGGCGACCTGTGGACAGAAACCTCCTACAGCCGGACTCTCGGCGAGTCCATGCTCTATGCGGCCGGCTTCATGGCCCTCGGCCTCCGCAAAGGCGACAAGTCCGCCCTCATCTCCGAGGGCCGCAACGCCTGGATTTTCTGCGAACTCGGGACCCTCTTTGCCGGCGGCGTCAACGTTCCCATCTCCTTCAAGCTCGAATCGGACCAGGACCTCACCTTCCGCATCAACCACTCCGACTCCCGCTTCCTCGTGGCCTCCGAAAGCCAGATCTCCAAGGTCCGCCGCGTCCGCAGCAGGTGCCCCTCCGTCGAGAAGGTCATAGTATTCGACGACATCCCCCTGCAGGAGGGCGAAATGTATTTCAGTGAGCTGCGCAGCATGGGCGAGGCTTTCATGCAGTCCCATCCGGGCGCCCTCGAGGCCCGCATGGCCTCCGTAGGCCCCGACGATTACGCCAACATCTCCTACACTTCCGGCACCACCGCCGACCCCAAGGGCATCCTTCTCACCCACCGCAACTACACCGCCAACGTCGAGCAGGCCAACTCCGTCGTCCGGGTCGACCGCGGCGACGTCATGCTCATCGTCCTCCCCCTCGACCACTGCTTCGCCCACGTCTGCGGCATGTACGTCATGATGTACAACGGCGGCAGCGTGGCCACCGTCCCCGGCGGCAAAAGTGCGGTCACCATGCTCCGCAACATCCCCGTTGCCATAAGGGAGGTCCGCCCGCACCTGATGCTCAGCGTCCCGGCCATCTCCCGCAACTTCCGCAAGAACATCGAGGCAGGCATCAAGAAGAAGGGCCCTGCGGTGCAGCGCCTCTACGACTTCGCCCTCTCCAACGCAACAGCCTACAACCGCGAATACTGGAACATGGGCCGTCCCGCCTGGAAGCTCTGGTGGCGCGCACCCATCAAGGCCCTCATGGACCGCCTGATATTCAAGAACATCCGCAAAGGCTTCGGCGGCCGCATGAAGTTCTTCGTCGGAGGAGGCGCCCTCCTCGACATCGAGCTCCAGCGCTATTTCTGCGCCATCGGCATGCCCATCTTCCAGGGCTACGGCCTGTCCGAGGCCACCCCCGTGATATGTTCCAACGCCTCCGGCCACGCCCGCTTCGGCTCGTCGGGACGCACCGTACAGCCCATGGACATCAAGATCTGCGACGAGTATGGCGCCACCCTTCCCGACGGCCAGACCGGCGAGATCGTCATCCGGGGCGAAAATGTCATGGCCGGCTACTGGAAGAATCCCGAGGCCACCGCATCTGCCATACGCGACGGCTGGCTCTACACCGGCGACCGCGGCTACCTCTGCCCCGATGACCCCCGCTACCTCTATGTCACCGGCCGCTTCAAGAGTCTCCTCATTTCCTCCGACGGCGAAAAATACTCGCCCGAGGGCTTCGAGGACAGCCTGGCCGACGGCTCCCCCTACATCGAGGCGTCCGTCCTGTACAACAACCAGAGCCCCTATACCGTGGTGCTCGTGGTGCCCGCCAAGACGGCTCTCGCCGAGGCCGTCCAGGCCCGCGGCATCGACCCGTCCTCGCCCGAGGGACTCGAGGCCCAGCTGGGCCTGATCCAGGCCGAGGTCGACTCCTACCGTCCCGGCGGCCGCCACGCGGGGCTTTTCCCCGAGAAATGGCTGCCCTCCGCCATAATAGTCTGCGACGAACCCTTCACCGAGCAGAACGGCATGCTCAACAGCACCTCCAAGATGGTCCGCGGCAAGGTCGAAAAGCATTACCGCGAGCGCATTGCCTACGCCTTCACCCCCGAGGGCCGCAAGCTCCTGAACCCCCGCAACCTCGCTTCACTGTAACTAATACCAAATCAAAGATATGGAAAAGAAAAAAACTAATGTAGTGGCTATCGTAACGATGTGTTTCATCTTCGCGATGATTTCCTTCGTCACCAACATGGCCGCACCCTTCGGCAACATCTGGAAGGGCCAGTACAGCTGGGCCGGCATGATGGGCAACATGATGAACTTTGCAGCCTACCTGTTCATGGGCATTCCCGCAGGCAAGATGCTCCTCAAGGTCGGCTACAAGAACACGACCCTCATCGCCCTTGCCACCGGCTTCGTCGGCATCGTCATCCAGTGGCTGTCGAGCCGTGCCTTCCTCGGCAATGCCGCCATCTACGTCTATCTGCTCGGAGCATTCGTCTGCGGCTTCTGCGTCTGCATGCTCAACACCGTGGTCAACCCCATGCTCACCATCCTCGGCGGCGGTGGCAACAGGGGCAACCAGTACATCCAGATCGGCGGCACCCTCAACTCCCTGACCGGTACCCTCACGCCTCTTCTCATCGGCATCCTGATCGGCACCGTCACCTCCAGCACCGCCATGTCGGATGTGGCTCCTCTGCTCTTCATCGCCATGGGCGTGTTCGCCGTTGCCTTCGTCATCATCCTGTTCGTCAAGATTCCCGAGCCCGCTCAGGAGCGCAACGCCACCGTCTATGAACACAGCGCCTGGAACTTCCGCCACTTCGTGCTCGGCGCGGTCGCCATATTCTTCTACGTCGGCATCGAGATAGGCATCCCCGCCCAGGTCAACTTCTTCCTCTCCGACGCCAGCGAGAAAGGCGCCGGCATCGCCCTCAACGGAGCCGCCATCGGAGGCGCCATCGCCGCCGTTTACTGGCTCATGATGCTCGTCGGCCGTTTTGCCAGCACCCTCATCTCCGGCAAGGTCAGCCCCCGCACCCAGATGACCGCAGTGAGTTCCGTGGCCATCATCCTTGTCATCTGCGCCATATTCATCCCCAAGTCGGTCACCGTCAACATGCCCGGCTACAGCGCAGCCGACGGCTTCGCCATGTTCAGGGTCCCCCTGAGCTGCCTGTTCCTCGTCCTCTGCGGCCTCTGCACCTCCATCATGTGGGGCGCAATCTTCAACCTTGCGGTCGAGGGCCTCGGCAAGTACACCGAGTCCGCATCCGGCATCTTCATGACCCTGGTGGTCGGCGGCGGCATCATGCCCCTCATCCAGGAATTCCTGGCAAAGGGCGTAGGCTACATGAACAGCTACTGGCTGGTCGTCGCCATGCTCGGCTACCTGCTCTTCTACGCCGTTGCCGGTTCCAAGAACGTCAACAAAGACATCCCCGTCGACTAATCATCCCCGAATATGGAAAAGCCTTACGTACTCGGTATCGACATTGGCGGACAGACCGCAAAATGCGGCATAGTCAACGCCCGCGGCGAAGTCCTCGCCCAGACCATCCTCGTCTCCAACAAGCACGAAGACGCCCCCTCCTTCGTCGAGGCACTTGCCCAGACCCTCAAGAAGCTTATAACCGACGCCGCCCTCGAAGACCAGGTGCAGGGTATAGGCGTGGGCGCCCCCAACGGCAACTACTACACCGGCGAAATCAAGCAGGCCCCCAACCTCTCCTGGGCCCATGAAGGCAACGTTCCGTTTGCCGACATGCTCTCCAAGGCCATGGACGGCATGCCCGTGGCCCTTACCAACGACGCCAACGCCGCCGCAGTCGGCGAAATGACCTACGGCGCCGCCAAGGGCCTGAGGAACTTCATCATGATTACCCTCGGCACCGGCGTCGGCAGCGGCATCGTCATCGACGGAAAGGTCGTATACGGCCACGACGGCTTTGCCGGCGAGCTCGGCCACACCTGCGCAGTGCGCGGCGGCCGCCTCTGCGGCTGCGGCAAGCAGGGCTGCCTCGAGGCCTACTGCTCTGCGGTCGGCGTTGCCCGCACCGCTGTCGAGTGGCTCGAACAGCACCCCGAAGAGGCCTCCCTCCTCC
>FLNY01003887.1_pt1 | contig 38317 bp, 37 predicted proteins | sample 1140381 | NCBI WGS metagenome assembly FLNY01 (sample SAMEA3878172, study PRJEB12797) | bioreactor metagenome | biome: Moose rumen | place: Sweden | collected 2011-10 | reverse complement strand
TTCATCTTCTACTGCAGAGTCTAAATCAATTCCAAGATCATCTACTATTTCTTCAGTTACTTCCTCTAGCGCTTGTTCAGGTGCCTCTTCTTCTACCTGCGCATCTAAATCTAATCCTAAATCATCAACCTCTGATTCTTCGGATACTGCATTATCCAAATCCAATCCCAAATCATCTACCGGCTCTTCTAATACTTCATCTATTGCAGACTCAGTTTCTTCAGTCGACTCTTCTGTTAACGATTCTGCTTCCTCTTCTGCAATTACCTCCTCCGGTACTGATTCAGGCTCTATAGCTGGTATGGCCTCTTCCATCACAACTTCTTCTGATGGAATTTCCTCCATTATCGGCATTTCTTCGACTGAGGATTCTTCATTTGTAATTTCTTCTTCCAGTACCTCAGAAGCATTTTCTGTTATTGATTCACCTATTGCCGGCTCTTCTGCTGTCTCTATTATAGGCTCTTCTATTATCGATTCCGGCGCAACTTCTTCCATTATTGGTTGGAGCTCTGTTTCTGTTATTGGCGCTGATACAGGTTCTTGAATTGGCATCTGAACCACAGGTATTGTTGCCACTTGAATGCCATTCTGCAGTTTGCCTTCTATATTTGAAATCTGTGCAGTCAATGCTGCAATTTTTTGTTGTAGTTCATCATTTGTTGCTTTTAATGCAGCTTGTTGCTTTTCCAATAATTCAGAATTACTACTTTCAAGCTTATCTCTAATACTAAAAATCTGATTAATAAGCTCATCATTTGAATTCATTAGTGCATCCGTATTCTCTTTACTTCGAGTAATCGTTACTTTTGCAACAGCTTTTTGAGCATTGATAATATCTTCTGCCGGAAGAGAACTATTCTCCTCAATATTTCTCAACCGTTCTTCCATTTCATCAAAACTCTTTTTTATGACGAGATATGATGCCTTTTGTGCATTATATATTTCCTCATACTTCTCTTGCTCGATGTCTTTTGTTTTTAGAGACACATCCATAAGAGCACTAATAAGGAAAAATAGTGCCACAATCATCAAAAGAATTCCAATTGCCATTGCAATAAAATTGCTCTTAAAATTAATCATGATATAAAGTTCCATGATCACAAGCACTGCGACGGCCAAACCCGCCAGAACAATTTGAACCTTATCCTTGGCAATTTCTCTTTGGGTTTTCTTTGTGTTCTCGTCCATATTGCCCCCTAATTATTTGTTTTTTCGAATAAATCTACCATCTCCATTGCAAAACTTATAGGATATAGCTGCACCATGATTGAATCAACAACTGTTCCTATTTTTAGATTAAATGTTACTTTTACAAAATCAATTTCTTGCGACTTGAATAAGTTCTCAAAGATTTTTACTGACTCAACATCAATATTATCTGTTTGTGGTGGCGAAATGTCCACATCTCTTCCAAGCAGCTGCGACATCGAGGTCGCTGCACTTCCCATCATTTGATTCATCGCCTCTGAAACTGCAGACAATTGTAGTTCTCCTACTTCACCCGAGACATTCGTTCCGTCTCCTCCCATCATTAAATCTGCTATTTTTTTTACATCATCTTCCTTTAATATTAAAACATTACTTCCAGATAATCCCTTTACATAATTGATATGCACCAACACACATACATTATGATAATCATCCAATGATTCACTCTTTCTGATGAGTTGGATCTTTGGGGTTGTGATATCCACTTTTAAATTTCCAATTAAAGCACTTAGTGATGTTGCTGATGACCCCATACTTATATTTGCAATCTCACCTAAGGTATCCTGCTGGGTCGTAGTTAAAGTCATATCCGCCATACATTACAGTCCTCCTCTTAGAATATTTATTCCCCCTTTGAGAAGCTTGATTTTCTTTCCTTTTACACTAATTTGATTATACAACATTCATAATTATTAGACTACTTCTCACACTATTGTATTTTACATTAATATTGCGAATTTTATGTGGATAAATTGTTACTTTATAAAATAATTTCATTACATGTACCTTACTGTAATTGACTTAAATGTATGACTTTCTGCGGATAATTTAGGAAAACATCCGCAGAAATTTGGCTTCGCCAGACAAGAAATTGTTTTAAAACAATTTCTTGGTAGATACGATTATTGAAAAACTGATGTTTTTCAATAATCTATAGATTCTTGTTTTTCATCAGAAAAACAGGAATCGTAAATACCCCGATTTATCAGAATGAAAAATCGGGTCCTGCGAAAGCAGGATTCTTGCGGGAAATTACATATTTCTCCCGCAAGAAGTTATGACTTTTTGTGGGCTGCTTAAGGAAAAAGCCCGCAAAAATTCCAACAGCACAACTAATCTCTCTTTTAAAAGATGAGGAGCCTTATTTGGCTCCTCATTTTCTTTAATACTGTATCCTCTATTACATTGATAATAGCTTTTTGGATCAAGTTATTATTAAAACTTTAATACCATATAAATATCATCACTGTATGAACCATCATCATATTTATTAGCGTTTGGCATCCTACCACATTCTTTAAATCCCAGACTCTCATATAAATGATATGCTCTATCATTGCCACCTACAACTGTCAGCTCAGCCTGTTCATAACCGCAATCTTTTATCTTCTGTATCAGGCTTTCAAGCATAAGCCTCGCTAAACCAAATCCTGTATACTTTTGAAAAAGAGCTATGCCGATATCTGCTCTGTGTTTTGCTCTTCTACTGCTTCCCCGGCCTGTAAATGAACAGTTTCCTGCATATACTCCATCTACAAAAGCAAGTATCATTATCGAATCTTCAGCTTCATTTTGATGCTTAATAAATTTAATCTCATCTTCTGTGGTGTACTTTACCTCATCAGGATTAATCAATAGATAGTTTGTTTCTCCAGTTACTGTTTTTAGATAATCAATAAGCATATCCGCTTCATCTTCATGTGCACTTCGTAATACAATACTTTTTTCACCTATTGTATATATTTCTTCGTTAAAAACCATTTTTATTGCCCTTTCTCAATAAATCAACTAATCATTTTGTAATTTGGTTAAATATGCTTACAAACTGTTCTTTACATTCTTTTCTCTGCTCATTTGAGCAAGCTACAATTCTCACTTTCATCGTTTCGCACCTTCTCTATTTTTTACCATATGCAAATATTTATATATAAAAAATGAGGAGCCTTAATAGGCTCCTCAAAACGTCCGCGAGGTGATTCGAACACCCGACCTACCGCTTAGGAGAAGAAAGCTCACTCATAAAATGCAGAAAGGAAGCGCCTTTCCATACCACCATTTTGAAAACTCACTCACTTACTCACTCACCTAAACAGAAGTCATGATTCCGCTGATAATACTATCAGCTGATTTCTTCATATAGCTTTTAGTCCATTTTTCCTGATATTATCCAGTTCCTCTGCAGTCAAACAGCCGCTTTTGTATAGCCGAAGGTATTCTTTAGATACATCCGAATCAAAAATCAAAACATCATCGGAATTGATGGTTACATCAACACCGTTTCTGTAAAGCTCAGAAATAGGATGCGTCTTCAAATCTTTGACTCTCCCAAGAAGATAATTGCTGGAAGGAGTAATATTCAGTCTTATATGATTATCTGCCAAAAAGCGAACAACGGAAGAATCTTCCACCGCCGCAATTCCATGCTGAACTTCATCAAGTTCAAGACAATCAACAGCACGACGTATATCCTCAGCTGTTCCCCACTCACCAACATGCGCTTTAAGCCTTAGTCCTTCTGTCTTTGCACGGCGATAGATTGATTTAAAATTTTCTATTGGCTGTGCTAATTCATCACCATACAAATCAATTGAATAGAAGGCTTTACATCCCAAAAAGTGAGACAGGCAATCCTCTAAATACGAAATATCGCAATGTCTTGACATACCTATCTGGAGTCGAAGCTCAATATCCGGTGCGATTTCCTTATGAGCTGTCTCAAATGCTGCCACAAGCTCATCAATGTCTCCATGAAAAAACTCACCCAGTCCCCAAACATCTTCTCCAATTTCAAGAATCGTGATTCCATCTTCTTTTGCCTGAGAAAAGGTTGCCTCAATTAGCATACGACGACCTTCAGATGTATTAAAGTAATCACCCAAATTTTGACTATTCCATGAATGCATTTCATCCATAGACTTAAGTGGTTCCGTAATGGGCTGTATAACTTTTCCGGAACGTCCATGCAAATATTTTCGATTTCCACCCAAAACAAAGTGATTATGAAGATCCGCTTTAGGAAATCTTCTAATAGCTTCAAGATTCCCCTGTTTTAATGCTTCTTTAAAATCCATCATTATTGTCAATTCCTTAAAGTAATTATTTCACCATTATCATATTTTAGAGCAATCTTATCGGCACTAAACCCTTTTTCTTTAAAGCACTTAATCAGGGTATGCATGAAAAAGCCATGCGTAACGACGGCACAATCTACATTGTTCTCAATAATTTTCTCAACAAACCTATCTGCCCTTGACTTCGTTTGAGTTCTTGTCTCTTGCTGTCTTTTGATACTAAGCATCCATTGAATACGTCCAAGCACATTCCAAAACCACAACGGCATTTTGCTTTTAGTATCAAAGCCTGAACAAAGTGGAACTTCATTTAAAAGATTAGTTTTGTTGTAATTGGCATCTCCAAATAGTTTTCGAGCTGTTTGCAGAGTTCTGTCAAGTGTACTTATCCATATAGTATGTACTGGCTCAGAAGTAGTTTTAATAGATTCCTCATCTATAGGTGATTTATCATAGAGCTTGCATTGTTCATCAAATTCAGCTGATGTACACCATTTTTTCCATGTGTGCAAAACCCTGCCATGTCTTATTATACTCACTTTCATGTAAGTTCCAATTTTTCTCCTATCACAATAGCTTTAGAATCGTGTCCGTGCCCAATTTCTGCAGTAGCAGCAACAGGTAATGATTTTGAAACATGCATTTTAAGCAAATCATAAACCGACAGCTCCAGGTCTGCTTTTTCATAATTTGTAAATGTTCCAAGCAGAACTCCGGAAACCTGCTCAAATACTCCAATCTGTTCCAGCTGTGTAAATAACGTAGCTATCTGCCCTGAGCCTCCACCTAAAGATTCAAGTAAAAGAATCTTTCCATTCATATCCGGCCAATATTTTGTACCAGCCAGCTTCAATAGGCATCGTATATTACCGCCAACTACTATACCCTCCATATGATTGCCCTTAAGGAACTCATAGTTAAAATCAAATAACGAAGCCTTATTTCCAGACAAATAATCTGCGAATCTTTTTCTCTGCAGATCAGCTTCGGAATAAACCATATTTTTTACCTGATATAAAACAGAGGATTTTCCCGTCATCGCATAAATAGCATTAATCACAGTTGTCAGGTCGCTATAACCCCAAAATCTTTTTCCTGAGTTTGCAATCATGTCAAAATCAAGATATTTCAAAACTCCATTTGCTAAATCACCACCAGAAATATCATATATCTCATCGATGGATTCATCAGTGTAAAGACCCATGAGATCAGCAGCTCTTTCCTCATCCGTACCACTAAAGTCATCAGTAGTAGCTTTTATATGAGGTGCAATCACTGGTTCGATTCCAAAACCTTTAATCACTGTTGTCAACTCATCTATCTGATATTCCCATTCCTTCAAATGCCCATTTGAGCATGCTGATATTCCAACTCTCATACCTTATATTCCTTTTCAATACCAATTATCTGATGGAAACTGACCAATCATCTCCTTCTACCAAGTACTGAAACTCTGTAAGGTTCGGATCATTGATAACATTTAATAATTCTTCAAGATCATCTACTGCCTCAACTTCTGCCAAATGGCTGTACTCAATCCATTCCATCTGGCCTTCATCAGAAGAAATCACTTCCCCAGAAAACTCCGTAGCTTTAAACAATAGAACAAGGTATCTTCCTCCATCTATTGGGAATTGCTTTACTCCTGCCAGTTTAGGATTGATGATATTAAGCCCGGTCTCTTCCTTCATCTCACGAATCACTGCATCTACAAAAGATTCCCCAAACTCCACATGACCACCCGGAAGAGCATAGCCCTGCCAATCTTTTTTTACTCGATTCTGTAATAAAATCTTAGTTTCATCTTGAATTAGGCACAGAACTGTTAATTCTATATTTTCTGTTCTCTGCATAAATTTGTCACCACTTCATGTTTTTTATCATATCTGTTTTGGTAAAATATATTCTATTTCTTTCAATTTACCAGTGATTGAATTTTCCTTCCCAGAAGGAACAAATCCTCTTCTCATATATAAGCGTCTCGCAGCATCATTATTTTCCAATATCCATAAAGATGGCGTCAGGCATTGTTTTTGAATAATGGAAATCGCATAGTTCAATAGTTGAGACCCATATCCCTTATTTTGATAATCAGGTAGCACATATAAATCTTCTATAAGATTTTCTAACACCGAGACTACGGCAATTGGCTGTGGATTATACAGTATAAAGAAGCTGCTTCCCTTTGAAATCTTTTCACGGATATAAGCTTTTTGATGCTCTGCTGTATGCTTTTCAATAAATTCTTTTTCACAAAATGAGCGATGAGATGCCTGCCAAGAAATAGAATGTATTTTTGCAGCTTCAACTATATTTTCATCAGTAACTTGGACTATCATCTGAATTCGACTACCTCATCTATCGTTTTCCTTGGTCGTGGATTAGGAGATTCAGCAGGAACACCAAGTGATATAGCTCCAATTAGTTGACCATTTATATTTAGATAATGAGATAATTCTTTATACGCAAAACAGGTATTAGCTATCCACAAAGTGCCAAGTCCCATCTGTGTTGCTGTAAGAAGCATATTTTGAATGGATGCCCCAATAGACAACGTATCACATATTTCTGTAATTCGATTATCGGCATCTATAGAATCAAATGGGCTTCTCCCGTTCGTGTTTTCAATCATGATTAGAATCGGTGCTTCTCTCATTATCTTCAGCGTGTTAAAAGCATCTGGTAATCCCGCGTGTGATTCTGGCAAAGTCTGTTTGATATCTCTTTCCCTTATAAGTCCCTGTTCCATTATGTCAAGGATTTCCTTTTTAGACTGTCCGCTAAATACAATATATTTCCACGGTTGTCTGTTTTTTGCCGAAGGAGCCAATATCCCACTTTCTATTATTTTCTGAATATCCTCGTATTTTACTGTATCTTGCTTATATTTTCTTATACTTCGTCTTTCGATAATTGCGTTCAAGTATTATGTCCTCCAGGTATTATCATGAAATTACTTTATATCTAAGTCTGATATATGAATTGTCAAGTGTTTCGCAGCTTTCTAACTGCAGAATTCCAAGGCTATCAAGCTCATCCACCCTTTTAATTGCTGTGCCATCAATAAGCGTTGATGTTTCTTTTCCACCTATCAGCACCGGTGCAACAACGATATCAACATAATCAAAGAGCTTCTCTCTAAGGAACATACCGTTTATAGTTCCACCGCTCTGAATAGTGATTCTCTCGCAACCATATTCATTTTTCAGCGTAATTAGTGCAGCTTCAAGGGATAGTTCTTCCTGATATATGATATGCAAATTTGCTTCTTTTACGTTGTACGCAGGATGGTTCTTATTAGATGTAATAAGTACAAACTCTTTCGATCTGGCACAGAAATATCTTACGCCATGTTCTGTCAGATGGCTATTATCCAATAGTACAAATGATACTGGCGTCTTTTCTGGAAAAGGCTTCTCATTGACTCCCATCTTTTCCTGAACACGTCCTGTGTTGAAGGACCACAGATCTGTGGTCTGTTCGATTTCATAATACTGTGGCAAGCCTTCCTTCAGTCCAGTTATATTGGGAAAATCTTTGTCTACATCCAACGAATCTGATGCCCCTGGGCTTATTTTTCCATCAACGGACATTAGCATAAATAACGTTGTAATTGGTCTGTCTTTCAAGTGGTTTCTCCTTGTATAAATTTTAGTAGCTAATCATTTTACTGTAATTGCTTATCATTTTGCTATGATAGCTTATCATTTTTCTAATTGCTCATCATTTTGTCATGATAGCTCATCATTTTTTGCTATTGCTCATAATATCTGCCCATTAATGATCCGTGTTACTTTATATTAAGGATGTATTTTCCCTTTCCTTTTCCAGAAATTGCTTTTATGAATCCCTGTTGTTCCATAATTTTCAGCATTTGTCGAGCCTTTGTTGTTTGACAACCTATTATTTCCATTACATCCTTAGAGGAAATTACCTGCATGCTATCACAGTTCTCTATGATTTTCTTTATATTGGTTTCTTCCTTGAGTGATACTTCGCCAGTCTCAACTTTTGAAACAAGACCCTTAATTAGTTTGTCCTTTTCACTAATCGACGCGTCGTTTTGCTCAATCGACGCGTTTTTTGCCTGAATCGACGCATTTTCCGTCGATTTACCATCAAACGACGCACTCCTTACCGTTGTTTTAAGTATAAAGGTATTATTATTAAACACTGGATCAGGAAGTCCTATCGCTTCAAGCTCTTTACACATACGGTCAACACCTTCGCCATATTCCTTGACATAATCATAATCCTTAAGGAAAGCAGCTATTTTAGGATTTCTAGAGAAATGTGTGTAACGTATATTTTCTTTTTTCACCATACCTGCAAATGTACCGGGATTATCTACTTCAAGACGATCATCAAACATTTTTATCTGTATATCAGTTCCCTTAATTCCATAGTCACGGTGAGTTACAGCATTTACTACAATCTCAGTACGTACAAACTCACTGTATTCTTCCTCAGTGACAAAAATACCCTCATGCCCAAGGTAAGTCTTTTCCTTCATTTGTATCTTTATAAATTCGACGGCCTTTTCAACTTGGTCTAGAATACGTCCCTCAAATATAACATCCTTAACCACGTTCATGTCCTTACCTACTTTTGCTTCGATGCCGTCATATCTGATGAACCTTATAAATGCTCTCGGAAAGAAATCCTGTGGCTTTTTGCCAAACAGTAATATCGCTGCAACAGAAACTCTTTCTTTTCCATCTTTTACAGTAACGAATTTCTTGTTTTCTCGAAGATATTGCTCAGGTGATTTAGAATACCTTATCTTCTTGCAGTAATCTCTGACAAATTCAAGGTCTAAATCATCAATGGTAGCATCAGCAACCGGTTCATCCTCGTAATAGCGGACTCCTTTTGCATACATTAAAGCCATGCGATCTTCAAAATTCAGCTTTTTACTTTTATCGCCTACACGGATAAAAGCATCATCTGCCTGATTGGCATGAAACTGTGGACTTGCTTCAATATGCATTAAAAGAACATGATCAGGCTTACCCTCACAATTGATGCATTCCACCATCTCTGTAGTTACGGGAATTGTTGGATTACAAAAATCTATTGGAGTACGTAGAATCTCATTGAGCTGCTCAGTATAATAATCAACACCTTCAATTCGTCTATGCTTGTCAGATATTCCTATAGCGACTGTACCACCATCAGCATTAGCAAATGCACATAAAGTGTCTGACAAATCTGCAGGTTTGATATGTATACTCTTTCTGTCAAATATTTGTTTTTCCTCTTTAGCTAACACTTCATCTATTGTCATTATCTCCGTTTCTCCTTCTACCTCTATAATAATTTGAGGAACTTTTTAGAGTATCTTCCCGTCATTCATTCCGTCACGTAAAACCCTTAGCGCTCTTGTTTCTATGAGTTGCAGATATTTCTCCGTCAAATGGAAAAAGGCTGCTGCCTCTGCGATGGATTTATACTCAAGAGCATCTATACCATAGCGGTACATAAGAAGCCTGCGCTCACGAGCCGGTAGTAGTTCAAGGCGGTTTCGCATCTTTTGAATCATGACACGAAGCACTGCTTCATCACCTACCGGGTCATGTATTCTTCCGTCAGAAATCTTTTCTACTTCCGGAACACCATCCTCGTCAACAGGATTATCATTCAGAAATACCTGAACAATACCATGATTAACAAGTTGCCTTTCAAAGGATGAGTCTCCCTTCCTACATAAGTCACGCATAGCATTTCCAGCTACGGTGTAAGCATATGTTGAAAACTTAGTCCGAGAGTTCAGGTCATAACTCTTAGCTGCTTCAAGTAAAGCAAACCGACCTTCCTGGAGAAGATCATCCAACTCAATTCCTGCATAATGGTTTATGTCTATGTCGTGGGTAATCTCCAGACTCTTTGCAAGCTGAGTTATAAGTCCTTCATTTACGATAAGTATCTCTGTCTGTGCAAAAAGGTTATTTTGTTTTACAAGTTCACAAAGCCTTCTGTTGCGGCTATCAATTTCATCTGCATTTGTCATTTCTCTTTCCATAGCTGCACCAACAAAGAAACCGTCTGATCAATCAGCAGTTCTATCTCCTCCATCTTTTCATCACTTATATTTTTATCAATCCTAATTCCTTTAATAACGGCATCCTTTATTACAATAATCTTTTCATTTTCCGGAAGGTTTTTAATATCAGGATTAGCTAAGGCTTCTTTTTTAACTTTCTCGATTATTTCATATTCCAAGAGTTCATGGTTGTTTTCATATTCTGCAACTTCATCAACCACTTTCTTTTTTATTTCTCTGATAGAAGCCATAAGCTGTCTTTGAATTCTGTCAAGCTCCACATGTCCTGAAGGCAACTTGGCTGCCTTTAGTTTCTTTTTGGACTGTTGTATTTCTTTATCATTTGGAATCTTCCCTGTCTGTGTTAACTCATTCAAAATATCATAAGAAAAATCCAACAATTTATTCTGCGTTGTTATAAGCCCTGCCACAGCCCCTGAAAAATATGTGGACATCATTTTTGTAGCCATTGCGAACTTGTCATTGATAAGAAGTTCATTCACAACTCGGGGATCAACTTTTCCTGAATAAAGATTTTTGGCAGCATCCACCGATAATCCAAGCTCTTTAATATCATATCCAGTGTTTTCAGGAGTATCTATACGTCCAAGAATATAATCAGTCGGAACTTTATAAAGTTCTGCTAACTTTAGCAAAATATCACTGCTGATAGTTTTAGTTGACCCGTTTTCTATTCGGCTATAAGTGGTCTTATTAACTCCTATTATCTCGGCAAGCTTTTCCCTGCTTTTGTATCCGTTCGCTTCTCGAAGTTCTCTAAGTCGCTCTTGAAGATTTCCAGGTAAGTATTCACCCATCCTTGCAGCAGTCCTTTCTGACTATTAATACAAAGCAATATTAACATATTGGGTGCAAATTTGCATCAGAACAAGGATTATTTCTATGAAAAATAGTAGCTCTGATGCAATTTGCTATGAAAATGAGGGTACTGCCATTTTCATACGAATAATTAATTAGAGCGGTGTTCAGAGGGCGCAGCTCTTTGACGGATTGTAAAGGCAGAGCCTTACGCAAGGGTGCGGGAGTCAGACTCCTGCCGGGATGTATGGTCGAAAGTTTACAACGTGCCGTTGCGCATATATTGCAACGACCGTAGCTAAACAGAGACATACATCTCGTCGGGTCCAGGGCGAAGCGCATGGGCAGATCCAAGGTGCAACCTTGGCCCAATGATGTGTTGCATGCGACACATTGTATTGGGTTATATCCTGTCGCGCTACGCTTCTGACAGGGGCGGCTTCGCCGGAAATCCAAAGCAACTTATTAATATTTTTAGCCACTTGATTTAGAAGGAAGCGGATAAAACCGGTTCCTTTTTTCGTGGCAGAAAGGAAGGAAAGAAATGAAAAAAGTAAGAGCAACAAGACACAACGGCAGAAAAGGAAAGGAGGGAATTTTTAAAGCCGGCCACAACGACAGGTCTTTTGATCTGGACAATGCAGAGCATATCGATAGAGATAGATGTGCTCTTAATGTCTACTGGGATTGTTATCAGGGATTTAATATCGCTGATGAAAATGGTAATCGCCCTGAAAGGAAATTTAACTTTGATGAGATTGAACGGGCTTTCTATGAAAATAAATTTGGTGATTCTATTGATGCCCAAAATGAGCGCCACGTGAAATCAAGGCACACTGAAAGAATCCGTCAGGTTGTGGATATCCTGAAAGATCCTAAGACATGTCCTGAAGAAACCATTTATCAACTTGGCACCAAGGATGGTCATGAAGATCCTGCACTGTTTACTCAGGTAGTAGCTGAACTGATTCAGGAAATTGAAAGCCGATACGGTTCGAATATCAAAATTTTGGACTGGGCACTCCACATGGATGAAGGTACGCCTCATATCCACGAACGTCATGTTTTCTTTGCAGATGATAACTATGGAATGAGTTTTCCAAAACAAGATAAAGCACTTGAAGTCCTTGGGTTCGAAAGACCTGATCTTGCTAAAAAACAAAGCAAACACAATAATCGGAAGATGGCTTTTGATGCAAAGATCAGATCTTTATTCATCGGCATTGCTGAAAAGCATGGCATTACGATTGAGGAAGTTCCGTTGGAGGGAAAAACCCATTTGGAAAAAAATGACTTCATTATAGCCAAGCAGCATGAAGAGATAGCTGCAAATGATGCTTATATTGAGAATCAATTATTAAAAATATCCGATATTGATGCTTTGGCTGCTGATGTCGCTGAAAAAGCATATGAAAAGGCATGCGAAGTCGTTACTGACACCGTCAAAGAAGAGACTGTCAAATCGGATATAGAGATTATCAGTGCTTATCAAAAATGGTTTACAGCACCTGAACGAAAGAATTCTCAGGAGCATAAGGCTCTTGTAAAGAAGGTTTTGGATGTGATTATAGATAAGCTTGCTCGTAACAAAGCCGTTCTTCTTGAAAGAGTCAGAAGCGTCTTAAATTCTCCAGATGTGAAATCAAAAAACAAAACTGAAATCACAAAAACAGCAAAAGAATCTCTTTTAGCAAGACTTCAACAAACCAAAAGTGAAGTTAATAGAAGCAATTCTTCCAAAAATATTATTTATAAAAACAAGAGAAAAGATATGGAGGAGCGCTGATGGGAATTTTCGATGTTATTCGTGAAAACGTAACAGCCAGGCAGGCGGCTGAGTACTACGGAGTTCATGTCAATCATAACGGAATGGCCTGTTGTCCATTTCACAATGACCGACATCCCAGTTTGAAACTTGATAGAAGATTTCATTGTTTTGGCTGTCAGGAAGATGGAGATGCAGTTGACTTTGTAGCGAAAATGTTTGGACTGAGAACAATAGATGCTGCAATTAAGATTGCTGAAGATTTTAATTTGGCTGTTGATTTTCAAAAGAAAGAATCAGCAAAAGAACGTAATGCAAGAATTCGCCTAGCCAAAGCTAAAGAACATGAAAATAAAGTGAGACGTGCTTATGCAGAAGAAATCAGACAGTTTCGATTGAAGCTGTCTGATTTCTTTCAAACCTTCCATTACTGGAATCTTGAATATGCACCAACAGAAAATGAATGGAATGCCGGAACTATCGATGAGAGATATATTGTCGCTGCTAAGTTTATTGATCAAGTTGGCTATATTCTGGAAGTCATTGATTTCGGTGACGACGATGATATTTTTGAAATTTACAAAAACAGAGAGGAGATAATTAGCAAATATGAACGAGAAATTACCAATGCTCAGCAAAGAGCAGCTAGATGAGGTAGGTAAAGAACTATTACCGGTTGAAAGTCTTAGAGAGACTCTTGAACTAAATGAGAAAGGAAACCCAAAAGCAACCTTGTCAAATGTCGTAAGGATTCTGAAAGAGGATCCTTTTTTTATTGGGGCAATTCGACTGAATGAATTTACCGGGAGAATTGATGTTGTTAGAGATCTTGGATGGAAACGTGAACAAGATACTTTGGATGACACTGATATTGCATATATAGCTCTTTATATAGAAGAAAACTATGGAATTAGCTATAACAGTGCGCTTGAAAAGGCTATTCCAATCGTGGCTAATGAAAACAGGTATCATCCTATCAGAGATATTCTTAACAGTCTGGTATGGGATGGAAAGCCTCGCCTGGAAAATATGTTAACTCATTTTTATGGTGTTGAAAAAACAGAACTTGTTACAGAATCCCTGAAGATTTTCTTGCTAGGTGCAGTTAGCAGAGTGTTTTCTCCCGGATGCAAATTTGAAATTTTTTTATGTCTTGTAGGTGATCAGGGTATTGGCAAATCGACGTTTTTCAGATTCCTTGCAATTAAGGATGAATGGTTTTCAGATGATTTAAGAAGACTTGATGATGAAAAGATTGTAGTAAAGCTTCAAAGCCATTGGTTCATTGAAATGGCTGAAATGCTTACTATGCTTAACTCAAAGCATGATGAAGATATTAAAAGTTTCTTGAGCCGCCAAATGGACACCTATCGTACACCATATGCTAAGCATCCCAAGGATCCTAAGAGGCAGTGCGTCTTTGGAGGAACATCAAATAAGCTTGAGATTCTTCCTATGGATAAGAGTGGAAACAGGAGAATCATTCCTATTGAGACTCATGGAGATAAGGCAGAGGTGCACATTCTTGCTGATGAGGAATACTCCAGAAACTATATATTACAGGTTTGGGCAGAAGTTATGGAAATCTACCGAAGCGGCAATTTCTCTCTTACCCTTCCAAAACATCTTGATTCTGAACTGGCTAAGTATCAGCAACGATTTACTCCTGAAGATAATGATCAGGAATCGATAGAATTCTTCCTTTCCAACACTCATGAGAAATATGTATGCGTGAAAATGCTCGCATATGAGGCTCTTGGATATTCTCAATATGATCAGCTGAAGAAAAGCGATTCTAACAAAATATCTGAAATTATGCATCACAATCCTGATTGGGAGGCGGTCGGAACGCGAACTGTATCCAAATATGGAAGAGTCCGTGCATGGCGAAGGAAGAATGATTCCATTTCGGATGAATGCTTTATAGAAGCTCCCGAACAAATGGAAATACCATTTAACAACTAAATAATCGCAACTACTAATGTAGCAACCAATTACAGCAACTAACCAAAAAACTTTTTTGGAAGGTTGCTGTTGTTGGTTGCTTTTTTATGTAAAAAAGGAGCTAAACTATTGAATTTACAAAATATTAATGACGATAGACCAATCATTCTTGATGATAATACTACTTTACGGATGAGGGATTTACAGCTATTATTTAGCTGTGGTATGGAAAGCGCCAAGGTAAATGACATGCTTACAGTGGCAAAACGTAACTATGTTAAGTCTAAGCATTCCAGAGCAATCTTTAAGTTGCCTCCAAGCAAGAGTTGGAAAAACGGATGCTTCAAGACTTACGTATATGTTGATTCCAAAAGAAAGGAGATCACATCAAGTACAGAAGATAAGCTTATAGAAAAGCTATATGATTTCTATTATGAAGAGGAAAATAAGGTAAAAACTCTGGAACAGGTCTTTGAACTGTTTATGGACTATAAGAAGAACTGCTTAAATCGGCGTGATAAAACTATTATTACTGACCGAACCCGTTTTAAGCATGTATCAAAGGCACTTCTTGAAATGGATATCAATAAAATCACTGATGAAGATATCAGAAGATTTATTGTTACTGAGCTTCTTCCCAATAATCCTAAGCCAGCCTTTATTAAAAGAATGATTCAATCTCTAGGTGCTGTCTTTGAATATGGTATTAAGAAGAAACTATGCTTTGATAATCCAGTTCGTTATATAGAACCTCAGGATTATTACAAGCAGTGTGACCAGCATACCAAGACTGATGAGGAAAAAGCATTTTCAACTGAAGAACTTACCTTGATAACGGAAGATGCTAATAAGTATCTGGACAATCCTAGAGTTTTAATGTCGCTTCTTGCCAAGGAAACCGGTATGAGAGCTGGAGAGCTTTCTGCTTTGCATGTTGAGGATATAGGGGATGATTATATCCATGTTCACAGACAGCAGATAAAAGAATCTGAAGGTGATCATAACAGACTGATTGAGGTTGGATACACTAAAGATGAGCGCATGCATCCTCATAATGGAAGATTTATTCCAATAACAGAGGATGCAAGACGTGTTATTAGCCTAGCGATGGCTATTCCAGGTGAATCACAATATCTTTTTCATGATGCAAACTGCTCCAATATGGTTCCAACCGATGGGTATGTGCACAACCTTAGGAAACGTTGTAAGAGACTTGGCTGTGTACCGACTAATAATCATGCTTTTCGTATGGCTTTTAATTCAAGGCTGATTGAAATGGGCTTTTCTGCTTCTGACAGAGCGCTAATCTTAGGACATGAAGTTCAGACCAATGAAACACACTATTCTTTGACTGACAAAAGAAAGCTGAACGATATAAAAGAGCGTTTAACACAAAATAAAGAGGAGCCCTAATAGGCTCCTCATAGCGTCCACGAGAGGATTCGAACCTCCGACACCCGCCTTAGGAGGGCGGTGCTCTATCCAGCTGAGCTACGTGGACTTATAAACAAAAGAATACTATGTATTCTTTGTTATCCTTATTTAGTTTTACTCACTCAAACTCACTCACTTGAGCTTCTCAAATTTCCCATATTTATGCGGTTTTTAGGCCTTTACCTTCCGCTTAGGAGGCGGTCGCTCTATCCAGCTGAGCTACGCAGACACAATTTCGCAACTATTAGATTTTAATCTAATAGCTACGAAAAATCAACTGTTCCTTGTAGCCAAATTATTCCCTTAAATCTACGTCCGGGAGCTGGCATTCCGTACAGATTATTTTTATTTATACAAAGCTCTAATGGAACATCATTACACTCTATAATCATCAAATACATTTCTTCCATTGTAAGATGATTAACAACTTCTTTTACATCCATTATCTCGCCAAGAATTTCATATTTATCATTTTCGATTCCATAAGGCATAAAATAACTTGTTACAACAGATAAAATATCCTCACGTGTTATTCTACGCGAAATTTTTTGATAAAGCTCAATCTCATCCATCGTGAGATTTTCCATTGCTTCCTCGTCACCCTCACGTGCCTGCTCAACAAGCTCTATTCGCCTATCATAGTTCATCTTCGCCTTTGTACGACTTTTTTCATTATCGTATATTGGCAGCAGAACCTTTCCTTCTATAGAAAGAGCTGATAGTTGACTCACTTTTGATTCTATCTTTGAATCCTTTTTTCCTGAACGCAAATATTCTCCCATGTTTTGCAGTTGGTAAATCAGGTTTACTCCTAACTTCACCTCATCACACATAACCTGGTAATTATCCTTATCTGATTGCTTTATCACATCTAATGTGCCTTTTGTCGACTCAGTACTACCGAAATATGTTGGATAGTAATAATCTAATATGAAATCATCATTTTCATCATATAGTCCTCGCAAAACAAGTCCTATATTATCAGCTACCATATATCGCAATTCTACGAATTGATTTCCTTCAAAATCAATTGCAGCCTCCTGGTAATCAGGACGTAAAATGACCTCATCTAATAATTGTTCTAGTTTTTCTCTATTAATTTTACTAAATCCGATTGCGGGTAAATATTGATGCATTAATTTCCACCTAAGGCCTGCTCTAATGCCTGCTCCTCTTCTTCTGCAAGTTGGATAATAGAATTTCCATCAATTATCTCCTTAACATAAGTATAACAACCTTCGCGAGAATGCATAGCATTAATTATAAAACCTGAATTTTTTTCATTTAAAAGACATAAAGAAAAACTAAGTTTGCCTCCCATTTCGTTAAATGCATCATATTTAACCAATCCAATTTTTTGGAAACAATCTTTCATAGATTTAAATATTGTATCGATATTTCTCTCATTGCTTGCATTTGCCTCGATGAGCTCATCTATTTGCTCAAGTCTGTATATTAGAGTATCCTCTAAAGATTTAGCAGTATTACCTTCCATAAAAATCTTATATCTTTTTTTTAGCTTGGTCATTTGGACAATAAATACTATTAAAAGTATCATCATTATCAATACAAAAGCTGCCAAACCTATTATTACATAGTCACTACTAATTCCTAAATATTGTTCTATCATGATATCTCCTATCGAACATATGTTTATTTTATTGATTCAAGCAAATCTACTAATCGATTAAGCTCATCCTGAGTGTAATACTCTATTTCAAGCTTACCCGATTTGTTATCCTTAGCATTAATAAATACTTTTGTACCAAGGATTCCCTTTAATTTTTCTTGTGTTTCCTGATACACAACCAATAATTGAGGATCTATTTTTTCTGCTTTATCCTTTTTATTACTACCTTTTTCGTTGACAATTTTTTTAACTTCTCTTTCAACATCACGAACAGAGAGTTTCTGATCAAATGCCTTCTCGGCAAATTCATATTGCTTGTCAAAATCAGTAATTGCGAGCATCGCCCTGGCATGACCTGTGCTTATTTTATCATCGATAATCATCTCCTGAACTCTTGGATCCAATTTCAAAAGACGCATTGCATTTGTAACTGTCGCTCTACTTTTCGAAACTCGCTCTGCTACTTCATCCTGCTTTAAATTAAATTCTACGATAAGGCGCTTAAAAGCAAGAGCCTCCTCTATAGGATTAAGTTGCTCTCTTTGAATATTATCAATAAGAGAGATTTCTACAAACTCCTGCTCTGTAAGATGCTTAATGATAACAGGGACCTTTTTTAATCCTGCCATTCTGGCAGCGCGCCATCTTCTCTCTCCACCAATTATCTCATAATATGTATCTCTATCCTGAACAAGCAGTGGAGTGAGTATGCCATGCTGTTTTATTGATTCAGATAATTCTAATAAAGAATCCTCATCAAAATGCTTTCTTGGCTGTTGCTTATTAGGCTCTACCTTATCAATATCAACTTCGACCGGTGCTCCATCTTCATGGGGATTTGCAGATACAACCCCTTCATTTTTATTTACAATAAGAGAATCTAATCCCTTACCTAATCCTCCCTTTTTTGAAGCCATATTATATATCCTTCCTTCCGATTATTTCTTTTGCAAGATTTCTATAACTCTCTGCTCCTGTAGATTTTGGGTCATATAGATTAATTGGAAGTCCATGTGACGGAGCCTCAGCTAATCTGACATTTCTTGGAATGATGGTTTTATAAACTGTTGCATTAAGATTGTTCTTAACAGTATCTACAACATCAGATGCTAGATTTGTTCTTGCATCATACATGGTAAATACCACTCCATCAATTTTCAATTTTGAATTCAATCTCTGCTGAACTAAATCAATTGTATGTATCAATTGACTGATACCTTCTAGTGCATAATATTCACACTGTATTGGTACAAGCACTGAGTCTGCTGTTGTCATTGCGTTAATTGTAAGCATATTTAATGATGGCGGACAATCAATAAGAACATAATCGTAATCATCCTTTATATAATCGACTGCATTTTTGAGAATATATTCCTTTTCCGCTATTCCTAATAATTCTATTTCTGCTCCGGCCAGGTCAACATTAGAAGGAATAATTGTGAGATTTGGAATATTTTCCACCTTGTACATACACTCTTTTATACTACACTGGTCAAGCACAAGGTCATATACTGTATTTTCACACTGTTCTTTTTCTAATCCTAATCCACTTGTAGCATTTCCCTGTGGATCTGTATCGATAACCAACACTTTTTTACCTGCTTCTGCAAGACATGCCGAAAGGTTAATAGTAGTTGTTGTCTTTCCAACTCCACCCTTTTGGTTGGCTATAGCAATTACTCTTTTCATTTTTACTCTCCCTCTTATTATTTTTAATTGTAATTAGATGAGTTATTAGTATTTTAAACAAACTCACATTAGATTTTATTTTGAAACTTCTATAATTATAACATTTGGCATTTTTCAATTCTACCAAAGTTTATCCGTTTTAATAAATTTAATTTTCACTTATCACATTTGATGTGAGTTTATGAAATTCTATTTTCAAAAAATAATCTCATACTTCTTTAGTTTTATTAATAATATTTACATTAAGTAAATGGATAGTTTATTTATCAGATAGATAAACTTATAAGACAATGCTCTATTTTTATAAACACAGTAATCTAGATTTAGTAATGTTTCACGTGAAACATTTTGTGACTATGATCTTTCAAAACACTAAATATAGAATTAGAATTTTAATTCAACAACAATATATTTGATTAATTCTAATAAATGTTTCACGTGAAACATTTATATACATTTAATAAGCCACTATATATAGTAATAATTATATAAAACAATAATCGTAACCGCCAAAAATATTAGAGTTTTCATCTGGTGGTTACGATTATTAAATCAAAAATCTTTAAATACTTATAATTTAGAAATAATAGAATCTAATTCTATAGAAGCGCGATATGGATCTAAAATTATTAATTCTTTAAGCTTACAAAGACTAGTCTTAATAGAATCTAAATCATATGTATCAGAATAATTCTCTTCTATATTATTATAAGATGAAACATTATAATTATCTGAAGAACTACTACTTAAAAGAGAACTTAATTCAGAAATTCTTGAATCATAAAACTTCATTTTTTCTGTTTTAGATTTCATACGTTCTTCAAGACCAGACAGAGATTTACGGACTTCATCGGCTTTTTCATTATTTTTCTTATTTATAATTCGAGGAGTAAATTCTTGGAAATAAGAATCATTTGAAGACTCCAATAATTCAAGAAATTTTGATTCTTCTTTAATTTTCGTCTCTAAAAAATCAATATCTTCCTTTAATTGAATTTTATCTGTAATTAATTCCTCTTGATATTTTCTAAGAAAGTCGTTTACCATAAAATCCCCCAAAATAAATTATTTCACGTGAAACATATACTACAAAGGATTTCTACTAGGAGTACCTGCTTTTCTAGGATAAGCCTTTGGAGTAGATTTAATCTTATTTATAATAATAAATGATCTGCTAATATCAGTATCAGGTAAATCAAAAAAAACGGTATCAAAAACATTTCCACCTAATTTAGAAATAGCAGAATCAGCTAAATTAATTTCATCAATAACATCCGATGATTTATAACTTATAAAATATCCTCCTATCTTAACTAGAGGAAGACAATATTCAGATAAAGTAGAAATATTTGCAACTGCTCTACTAACACATAAATCAAAATGCTCTCGAAAAATTTTATTTCTACCAGCCTCTTCAGCTCTTGAATGAACCAATGTCACATTAGATAGCCCAATGGAATTAACTACATCTTGTAAAAAGTTAATACGCTTATTAAGTGAATCAATCAAGGTAAATTTAATATTTGGATATGCTATGGCAAGTGGAATACCTGGAAAGCCAGCGCCTGTACCAAGATCACAAATCGTATTAATATTATTAGGCATATAATGACATAGAAAAAGACTATCAACAAAATGTTTTACTATTACTTCATCAAACTCAGTAATAGCAGTAAGATTCATAACTTTATTTTTCTCTATAAGCATTTCGAAAAATAAATCCAATTGCTCTGTCTGTCTATCAGACCACTCAAAATTCCAAGATTGGAATATATTAATTAAATAAGAATAATCTCTTTCCATATAACTCCTAATTAGTTAAAATTTTAAAGATTTTATCAAAATAAGAATCTTACCTATCTCTATAATAAGACTCAAGATAAACCAACAAAACAGAAATATCAGCCGGACTAACTCCTGAGATTCTTGATGCCTGTCCAATATTTGCAGGACGAAGTGAAGATAATTTCTGTCTAGCCTCTATACGCAAGCTACTTACATCATCATAATTAATCTCATCCGGAATTAGCTTTGATTCTAATTTTTTAAACTGTGCAACCTGCTTAGCCTGTCTTGAAAGATATCCCTCGTACTTAATGTAAATATTTACTTCTTCACGAACCTCATCAGAAAGAACCGGTCTGTCTTTATCAATAGGTGCTAGCTTATCATAATCTAATTCCGGTCTACGAATCAAATCTACTAACTTGATTCCATTAGAAAGTGGTATACTGCCATAAGATTCTAAAAGATCTTGTACTTCCTTTTTTGCACCTATATTAATTTCTTTAACTCTTGCGACCTCTTCTTCAATAAGACGTTCCTTTTCTACAACATGTTCATACCGTTCTTTAGATAACAAACCTACCTCATATCCAATTTTAGAGAGGCGAATATCTGCATTATCCTGCCTAAGTAGCAGTCTATATTCTGCTCTTGAAGTCATCATACGATATGGCTCTTTTGTTTCCTTAGTAACCAAATCATCGATAAGAACACCAATATATGAATTAGATCTATCCAAAATCATTGGCTCCTTATTAAGGACTTTAAGTGCAGCATTAATACCGGCAACAATCCCCTGAGCAGCTGCTTCCTCATATCCACTGCTACCATTAAATTGACCGGCAGCAAATAAACCGGAAATATTTTTAAATTCAAGAGATGCCTTTAATTGAGTTGCCTTAATACAATCATATTCTATTGCATAAGCATTACGGACAATTTTACAATTTTCAAGACCCGGAACAGTACGATACATTTCGTATTGAACATCCTCAGGCATCGAAGAACTCATGCCACCAATATACATTTCATTTGTATTCAAGCCCTCGGGCTCAACAAATAGCTGATGACGATTTTTATCGGCAAAACGAACTACTTTGTCCTCAATACTAGGACAATACCTGGGACCTGTTCCTTCAATAACACCGGAGTACATTGGACTACGATCAAGATTAGCTCTAATAATTTCATGAGTCTTTTCATTAGTATATGTTAAATAACAAGGGACCTGTTCAATCTGTACATCAGCGGGATCCGTACTAAATGAAAATGGAACAACAGGAGTATCTCCAAGCTGAATTTCCATCTTTGAATAATCAATTGAATCACTGGCAATTCTAGCCGGGGTACCAGTTTTAAAGCGGTTTAATTCTACATTATTATCAATCAAAGACTGCGTTAGATAATTGGCTGCCTTTAGACCGTTAGGACCAGTATGCTCGATTACATCACCATAAAGACATCTTGCTCTAAGGTATGTTCCAGTACAAATAACAATAGCTTTACAATGATATGTTGCACCAGATAATGTTTTAACACCACAAACCTTATTATCTTCAATGATTAATTCTGTAACCTCTGCCTGACGTAAAGTGAGATTGTCAGTATCTTGCATTGTCTTTCTCATTCTAAGAGAATAAGCAGACTTGTCAGCCTGAGCTCGAAGAGAATGAACTGCGGGACCTTTTGAAGAATTGAGCATCTTTGACTGAATAAAAGTATGGTCAATATTAATACCCATCTGACCACCGAGAGCGTCTAACTCTCTAACCAAATGCCCCTTAGAACTGCCACCTATATTAGGATTACATGGCATCATAGCCACACTATCCATACTAACAGTAAAACAAATCGTATTTAAACCCATACGTGCGGCTGCTAGCGATGCTTCGCAACCAGCATGTCCGGCACCTATAACAACAATATCATAAGTTTCCTCTACATGTGCCATAATAACTCCTTAAACATATATTAAAACTATTTTCCCATACAAAACTCAGAAAAAATCTTATTAGCTAAATCATCATCAATAGTTTCACCGGTAATTTCACCTAAACTATTATATGCATCCATTAAATCGATTGAGAAAAAATCTTCAGGCATTGCGTCAGAAATAGATTTTAAAACATTATTCAAACTATCTTTTGAAGATTGTAAGCATGCAACCTGGCGAGAATTAGTAATGTATAAAGTTTCATCAGACTTAACCTTACCTGCAAAAAACATATCGGTAATGGTAGACTCTAGAGTACTTAACCCATCTAAACTAACTGAAGAAAAAGAAATAACGCATTTATTATATTTATTGTATATTTCTTCCTCTGTAATAACCGAAGAGAGGTCAGATTTATTTAGTAATATGATTACATTTTTGTCTAAAATCTTACTAATTATAAAATCATCATTTTTATCTAAAGGACTGGATGAATCAATGACAAACAATATTAAATCGGCATCCTCAATAGAATCTAATGCTTTATCAACACCAATTTTTTCTACAATATCATCTGTCTCACGTATACCAGCAGTATCAATAATATTTAGAGAAATACCATTAATAGTAATCTGTTCCTCCAAAGTATCTCTTGTAGTACCGGGAATATCAGTAACTATTGCTCTCTCCCTTCTTGAAAGAGTATTCATCAAAGATGACTTACCGGCATTAGGTTTTCCAAGAATTAATGTATTAATTCCTTCCTTTAATATATGTCCAGAATTAAATGAATCTATAAGTGAATTAATAGTGGTGATCATAGAATTGACCTTATTACTAAGATTAGCAGGGTAACCTGTTAAATCATAATGTTCAGGATCATCTAATGCCGATTCTATAAAAGCTGTTTCGTATAAAATATTATCACGTAATTCAACTATAATCTTATTTAACGAACCTGATAATTGTTTTATAGAATTCTTCAAAGCAAGCTCAGAATTAGACGATATCAAATCCATAATGGATTCAGCTTCCGAAAGGTCAATACGACCATTTAAAAAAGCTCTTTTTGTAAATTCTCCAGGCTCAGCCATACGTGCTCCTGCAGAAAGTACAAGTGATAAAACCTTTTTTAATACAAGAATTCCACCATGACAATCTATTTCAATAGTGTCTTCTGTAGTATAAGAACGAGGTCCCTTCATAATTAAAACAAGAACCTCATCTATTATCTCATTATTGGAAACAATATGCCCATATTGAATTGTATGAGAATCACAATCTATAAGTCTGCTCTTACCACGAAAAACTGAATCAACAATAGAAATGGATTCAGGACCACTGACTCTAATAACACCAATACCTGAACTATTAAGTGATGTAGCAATAGCAGCAATTGTATCAGAAGAATACATATTAGCCTCCAATAATAAGAAAATAAAGGGCTAGTCTTGTAATAAGACTAACCCTGGCAATAATTAACTATCTCTTAAGAGTAATAACTACATAACGGTATGGCTCTTCACCTTCAGAATGAGTTGCTACACCATTATCATTCTGAAGAGCAGAATGAATAATACGTCTCTCATAAGGATTCATTGCCTCAAGAGTAACAGATTTCTTTGTTCTCTTAACTTTGCTAGCCATGTTTCTTGCAAGATTTTCAAGTGTTTCTTTACGACGACGTCTATAATCTTCTGTATCAATTTTGACTCTTACATAAGAATCAGAAGAACGATTTATTGCAAGATTAGTCAGATACTGTAAAGAATCAAGTGTCTGACCTCTTTTACCAATTAGAACTCCCATCTCAGGACCTGCAAGGTCAATCTCTAAAGTATTATCAGTCTCGTTAAGATTAATAGAAATATTAACCTCTAACTGCATAGCTTCAAAAACATCATCCAAAAATTTCTTAGCAACTTCTTTTGGATCCTCTTCTGAAGAAATAATAACCTTTATAAGAGCATCCTTACTACCAAGTCCAAGAAATCCTGAACTGCCCTCTTCAACAACCTCATATTTAATCTGATCAGAGGTAAGACCAAGCTCAACAGTTGCATTTGTTAAAGCTTCATCAATATTTTTACCTGAAAACTCTTTATATTCCATTATTTAATTCCCCCTTATTTATTATTACGTTCATTAAACTCTTTGACCAAGTTTGCTTTAGAAGCAAGTGATCCTGAAACAGCCTTTGCTCTAATTTCATCAGCCTTTGCAAGAGCAGCCTCATTATCCTTAACAAGATTAGCCTTATCAGACATAGAAGACTTTGTGCTCATACGAGCGGCCTCGTATATCTGAGCCTGTCTTATGCCACGTTTTTCAGCCTTAGCGGCAGCCTTTTCTTTATTCTTTTCAATGATACTTTCAAGATCAATCTTTTCAAAATGCTTATTAAGTAAGTACTGCTGTACTATACGAACTAAAGCACCTGCTATCCAATAAAGACCAAGACCTACAGGAACAGTAAAACATATAAACAAAGACATCAATGGCATCATAAGATTCATTGTCTTCATCTGCTGTGCCATCTGTTCAGACTGGCCCTCAGTAGCAGTAGGTGTGAGCTTAATATTAAGCATCTGTGTAATATAAGAAATAACAGGTACCAACAAAGCACAAATAATGAGAACAAAATCCTTTGTATCAGCATTCCACCCACTCTTAATTAAATTAAGAGGAGTATCAGAAATATTTAATACAAAAACATAATTAATACGTGCAAGCTTATCTAATACCGTATCGATTGAAGATGTCAAAGCAGGAAAGCTCTCTGTAACCTTTGCCCACCCTGAAGAAGGCAATTTGTAAAGAACATCAATTAAATAATTAGATACGGTGGTAGTATCACTTACAGTAAAGTCATAAGTAACATTCTTAAGATTAGCTGCATCAGCAATTGAAGTCATTGTGTCAGCAAATCCATCAGTTGACATAATTCCGCTAACAAGATCAGTAAAAATATTTTTTACTGATGAAATATAAGCCGGAACGTTATAAAAAACTCTATACAATGCAAAAAGAATTGGCATCTGAATAAAAAGATAGATACAGCTTCCTGTAGGAGAAATACCGTATTTATCATAAAGAGCCTGTGTCTCTTCTTGTTGTTTTTGCATAGAGACAGTGTCTTTTTTATCTTTATATTTATTCTGAATAGCCTGCATCTCCGGCTGCATCTTACGAGTAAGCACAGAGAATTTCTGCTGCATATATGTAATTGGCAACAAACATAAATAAATAAATATAGTAAAGACAAAAATTGTAAGACCTATACTTTCAATACCAAAATGGGCTAAAAGAATATAAATCTTATCCATGAACCATCCAAGGACCTTTGCGATAGGTCCAAGAATTGAACCGCCATAGGCAGTTAAATAAAATTCGCTCAATGTAAAACCTCCAGAAGTTAAGGAACAGGGTCGAAACCACCATGTGAAAAAGGATTACATCTTATTATTCTCCAAGCAGCTAAAGTACCACCCTTTATTGCACCATATTTTTCTATAGCCTGTAGTCCATATACAGAACAAGTAGGACAATATGGACATTTGGTTGTCTTAAGTGGAGATAAATACTTTTGATACAACTTAATTAAAAATATAAAAAGCTTCTTCAACATAATGAAACCTAAATTCCAAATATTATCGAGTTACCTTATGAAGATTTGCAAGATGGAGTAAAGATTTTTGTATCTCCGCGAAATTAGCAGAAGCCGAATTCTCCCTTACAACGACTACAATGTCCAAACCACTAATGAACATCTCTTCATTTAGTCTATAACTTTCTCTTATCAGTCTCGTCAAATGATGCCTAACTACTGAATTTCCAACCTTTTTACTAACAGAAATTCCAAGTCGATTACGATCTGTATTATTATGGTATATATACATGACTAATTGACGATTAGCTTTTGATACACCACGCCTGTAAACTCTGGTGAAATCACTATTCTTTTTTAGAGATTCACTAAAAACCATAATAAATTTCCTTTAAATAGAAAGAAAGACCACATGGTCTGTGGCCTAAGCTGATAATTTCTTTCTTCCTTTTGCACGTCTAGCTGCAAGAACCTTACGTCCACCAGCTGTGCTCATTCTAGATCTAAATCCATGAACCTTGGATCTCTGTCTCTTCTTTGGTTGATATGTCATCTTCATAATATATCCACCTCCTCTTTATGAGAAAACATCAGTTGAAATTATAATAAGAAAACGCGATAAAGTCAATAAAAAAAGGCAATAATAAATTTTAAAACGCATGTGGATAACTCAAAAACACTATATATAATTATTTGGATTATTATAAGATACAAAATATAGTGGAATTGGTATAAAACAATTTAATTTTTTTATACACATAATGTGGATAAGTATGTGGATAAGTGTTAATAAAATAGAAATTATAAACAATTCAGATAATATTTAGCAGATAAATAGGGTAAAATCATTGTTGATAAGTTAATTTCAGAAATGTGGATAACTTAAAATTGTCTTTTAAGGGGTTAAATTCAAAAAATAAGGCATTTTATTAATTTAGCAACCACCCCTACGTTTCTGTATAATTATTGCGAAATAGCCTTATTTAGGTTAAAATAAAAAACAGTAAAATGTGGAAAAAGGGAATTTGTAAATGGAAGAAATTGTACAAAGATGGGATGAAATCCTTGCTGCTTTTTCAGAAGAATTTGAAGTAGTAGGAGTTTCATACGAATCGTGGATTGAACCACTGGAAATATTCAAAGTAGAAGAAGATACATTATATCTGATTTTTAGTAATGATACTTCAACAAAATTTGCAATCAATTACATCACCAGAAAGTTTAAAAAACCACTGGAAACAACAGTAGAAATAGTAATAAATAAAAAATACGATATAGTTATTATTTCGCGTGAACAGGCTGATGAAATGCAAAAAGAGCAGGCCCCAAGCATAACAATTGAAAATATCACTACAGAAACTCCAATCAAAAAAAATCAAAACTCAACAATAAATTCAAAATTTACATTTGAAAATTTTGTCGTAGGTAGAAATAACAGATTTGCACAGACTGCAGCATTAGCTGTAGCGGAATCCCCCGGGGAATTCTACAATCCTCTATATATTTACGGTGGTCCGGGATTAGGTAAAACTCACCTAATGCAAGCAATCGGAAATTATATTGAAAATCAAAATCCAAACACACATATTCTATATGTTACCTCCGAAGAGTTTACAAATGAAGTTATCGAAAATCTTAGAACAAGCAATAATGCTTCTGCTATGCAGAAATTCAGAGATAAATATCGTACTGTAGATGTACTTATGGTAGATGATATTCAATTTATAATAGGAAAGGAAGCAACCCAGGAAGAGTTTTTCCATACATTTAACGCTCTTCATTCCATGGGTAAGCAAATTATAATTTCATCAGATAAACCACCAAAAGATATGGAAACACTCGATGACAGATTTAAGTCTAGATTCGATATGGGGCTGATGGCTGATATAGGATATCCGGATTATGAAACACGTATGGCTATCCTTAATAAAAAGACAGAAGAAAAAAACTTTAAATTAGATGAAGATATTAAAAAATATATAGCAGAAAATATTCATTCTAATATCAGAGAAATAGAGGGTGCTCTAAACAAATTAATAGCGTTCTCAAGACTTGAAAAAACAAGTATAACAATGGAAATCGCAGAAAGAGAATTACAAAATTTCATTTCTCCAAATATTTCCAGAGAAGTAACTCCTCAATTAATAATAGAAGTAGTTGCAGAGCATTTTAATATTACAGTTGATCAAATGGCCTCAAAAAACAGATCTAATTCTGTTAACCGACCAAGACAGATAGCAATGTATCTATGCAATAAAATGACAGATTCATCATTAAAGGCAATAGGACTTCTGCTTGGTGGTAGAGATCATACAACAATAATTCACGGTGCCAATAAGATAGAAGAAGAAATCGAAAAAAACGAAACTACAAAGAATTTAGTTGAGACAATTAAAAAGAAAATTAATCCGAATTAAGACAATATAAAATAAACCAATGTGCATAACATGTTAATAACTATATGTATAAATTGTGAATTGATATTTGATAAACTGTGGAAGACAAATTTCAGACAATTTTTATTCACAAATTGTCCATAAATTATCAATATAAAATTCACATATTTATTAGATTCAAAAATACATGTTTTACATGAATTTACAGGCGTTTCACAGTTATATACAAATCAACAGCCTATAAGAATAGTACTTAGAAATTAATTATATTATTTTATTGTTAAACGAAAGGGAGCTATAAAATGAAAATCAAATGTCAGCAAGCAGACCTTGCAAAAGGAGTGAACATTGTATCAAAAGCAGTACCGACCAGAACAACAATGACTATACTACAATGTATTCTTATTGATGCATCTTCCGGAGAAATAAAACTCACTGCTAATGATATGGAAATTGGAATAGAAACAATCATTGAAGGTACTATTATTGAAAGAGGTATAATAGCCATTGATGCAAAGATTTTTTCTGAGATGGTAAAAAAGCTTCCTGATAATGAAGTTACTATAGAAACAGATGAATCATTTAAGACATATATAACTTGTGGTAAGGCAAAATTCCATATTGATTTAGGAAAATCGGGTGATGATTTTTCATATATACCTGTTATTCCAAGAAATCAGCCGATTATAATTTCTCAACTCACATTTCGTGATATTGTTAGACAAACAATTTTTTCTGTAGCAGATACAGAGAATAATAAGATAATGACCGGAGAGCTTTTTGAAATTAGTGATAATAAGCTAAAGGTTGTAGCATTGGACGGACATAGAGTTTCTATAAGAAATGTAGAATTAAAAAATCCGGCAAATGATGTTAAGGTAATAGTTCCAAAGAAAACACTTAATGAGATTACAAAGATAATAGATGGTGGTATCGATGATATGGTTAGTATTTATGTTACCGATAACCATATTATTTTCGAGTTTGATACTACTACTGTTGTTTCAAGGACAATTGATGGAGAATTTTTCAAAATTGAGCAGATGCTTTCTGCAGATTATGAAACAAAGGTTAAAGTTAACAAGCGTGAATTCTTTGATTGTATAGATAGAGCAACTCTTCTTGTAAAAGAGGGTGATAAAAAACCTATTATTGTAAATGTAGAAGATGGAACTATGGCTCTTTCTATTAATTCATATATTGGATCAATGGACGAGGAAATTGATATCACAAAAGAAGGAAAGAATATTATGATTGGATTCAATCCTAAGTTTGTTATTGACGCCCTCAGAGTAATTGATGATGAAGAAATAAATCTATATATGTTGAATGCAAAGAGCCCATGCTTTATTAAAGATGATAAGGGAACATATACATATATTGTACTTCCTGTTAATTTTAATAATCCGGGAGCGAATTAATGGAAAATATAGAAATTAAAGATGATTTTATAAAATTAGGTCAGTTGCTCAAGTTGGCAAATCTTGTCGAGTCTGGAGCTATGGCAAAAGAAGTTATTGAAGAAGGTCTCGTTAAATATAATGGAGAGGTTGAAACTCGAAGAGGAAAGAAAATATATCCGGGTGATGTCGTAGAATTTAATGGTGAAAGCGTAAAAGTAACAAATGATAATTAAATCCATTGAATTAGAGAATTTTAGAAATTATGACAGGTTATATATTAATTTTGATGAACATACTACTATTCTCTATGGAGACAATGCCCAGGGGAAAACAAATATATTAGAGGCTGCATATATCAGTGGCACATCTAAAAGTCATAAGGGTAGCCGTGATAAAGAAATAATAAAGTTCGATAAAAATGAAAGTCATATCAAAACTATTATTTCAAAAAATGAGAGAGACTATCAGATAGATATTCATCTCAAAAAAAATAAATCAAAGGGAATTGCTATTAATAGAGTCCCAATAAAAAAAGCGGCGGATTTATTTGGGTTAATTAATATAATATTTTTTTCTCCGGAGGATCTTAACATAATAAAAAACGGACCCTCTGAAAGAAGAAAATTTATGGATGCCGAGTTATGCCAGTTAGATAAAATATATCTTTCTGATTTAACAAATTACAATAAGGCTTTAAATCAGAGAAATGCATTATTAAAAGAGATGATTTATAAGCCGCAATTAAAAGAAACTTTACCGGTGTGGGATGAACAATTAATTGCTTATGGCAAAAAAATAATAAAAAGACGTCAGCAGTTTGTTAATGATATCAATATAATTGTTAATGATATTCACTCTTCTATTACATCAGGTAAGGAAAATATAAATGTATCGTATGATCCAAACATAGAGGACATATTCTTTCTAGATGAATTGGTAAAAAACAAAGAAAAGGATATGAAATTCTGTCAGACCAGTGTTGGACCTCACAGAGATGATATAAAAATAACAGTTGATAATATAGATATCAGAAAATACGGAAGCCAGGGACAACAGAGAACATGTGCACTATCACTAAAGCTTTCAGAAATAAAATTAGTTGAAAATACAATAGGTGATAAACCAATATTGCTTTTGGATGATGTGCTATCTGAATTGGATAAAAACAGACAGAGCGATTTATTAGATACCCTGATTGATACACAAACAGTAATTACTTGCACAGGTATAGATGAGTTTGTTAGAAACAGGTTTAGATTAAATACAGTTTACAAAGTAGAAAACGGTTCAATAGAACAAATAACGGAGGAACGCAGGTGAGTAAAGAAGTTAACCAGGAATATGGTGCTGACCAAATACAGATATTGGAGGGATTGGAAGCAGTCCGTAAAAGACCGGGTATGTACATCGGTTCTACATCTGAAAGAGGACTTCACCATCTTGTATATGAGATAGTAGATAATGCGGTAGATGAGGCACTTGCCGGATTTTGTACACATATACAGGTATCAATAAATCCTGATAATTCAATTACAGTAATAGATGATGGACGAGGAATACCTACAGGTATTAATCATAAAGCAGGAATTCCGGCTGTTGAGGTTGTATTTACAGTCTTACATGCAGGTGGTAAATTCGGTGGTGGCGGATATAAGGTATCCGGTGGTCTTCATGGTGTAGGAGCATCTGTTGTTAATGCTCTTTCTAATTGGGTTGAAGTAGAAATTAAAAGAGAGGGTAAAATATTCAAGCAACGTTATGAGCGCGGCAAGACAATGTATCCTCTCAAAGAAATTGGAACATGTCCTGTTGAAGAGACAGGTACAAAGGTTACATTCCTTCCTGATGATACAATTTTTGAAACAACAATATTTGATTTTAAAACATTAAAGGTACGTCTGAGGGAAACTGCATTTCTTACCAAGGGTCTTAGAATTACTCTCACAGATTTACGTGATGAAGAACCTAAAGAAGAAAGTTTCTATTATGAAGGTGGTATAAAAGAATTTGTTCAATATATAAATAGAAGCAGTGAAGCTTTGTATGACGAGGTTATTTACTGCGAAGGAACAAAGGATAATATTTATGTTGAGGTAGCTATGCAGCACAATGATGGCTATCAGGATCAGGCATATAGCTACGTAAATAATATTGTTACACCTGAAGGTGGTACGCATCTTACAGGATTTAGAGGTGCTTTAACTAAGGTATTTAATAAATATGCCAGAGATAATAAAATCCTGAAGGATAGCGATCCACAGCTTGATGGTGATGATATCAGAGAAGGATTAACAGCTATTATTTCAATTAAGATAGAAGAACCACAGTTTGAGGGACAGACTAAGCAAAAACTTGGAAATTCGGAGGCAAGAGGTGCTGTTGATACTATAGTTTCAGAACAGCTTACATGGTTTCTTGAGCAGAATCCTGCAATTGCAAAGTCAATCTGCGAAAAATCTATGCTTGCACAGAGGGCAAGAGAAGCTGCCAGAAAGGCACGTGATCTTACACGCAGAAAAACTGCGCTTGAAGGTATGTCATTACCAGGAAAGCTTGCCGATTGTTCTGACAAAGATCCTAAAAATTGCGAGATATTTATCGTTGAGGGAGATTCAGCGGGTGGTTCAGCCAAAACTGCCAGAAGCCGTGCAACTCAGGCTATTCTTCCACTTCGTGGAAAAATTTTGAACGTTGAAAAAGCTAGGGAAGATAGAATATACAGTAATGCAGAAATTAAGGCTATGATTACTGCATTCGGTACAGGTATTCATGAGGATTTTGATATTACAAAGCTTCGTTATCACAAGATAATTATTATGACTGATGCCGATGTTGATGGTGCTCATATTGCTACACTTATGCTTACATTTCTTTATAGATTTATGCCTGAGCTCATTAAGCAGGGATATGTATATTTAGCTACTCCTCCACTTTATAAGCTAGAGAAAAATAAAAAAGTTTGGTATGCATATTCTGATGAAGAATTAAATCAAATTCTCACAGAGGTTGGTCGAGACAATAACAACAAGATTCAGCGATACAAGGGACTTGGAGAGATGGATGCCGAGCAGCTTTGGGAGACAACAATGGATCCTGAAAAACGAATCTTAAAACGTGTAGTTATTGACGATGATAACGCTTCAGAAATTAATGTTACATTCTCTACTCTTATGGGTGACAAAGTCGAGCCACGTAGAGAATTTATTGAAGCAAATGCCAAGTACGTACAGAATTTAGATATATAAAATTTTTGGGCGACACCCTAGAAAAGGAAAAAAATGGACGACAAAATTTTTGATAATATTCATGATGTAGACCTTAAGCAGACAATGGAAACAAGCTATATCGATTATGCCATGAGCGTAATCGCATCGAGAGCACTTCCTGATGTTAGAGATGGTCTAAAACCGGTTCAACGTAGAGTTTTATTCTCTATGATTGAATTAAATAATGGTCCTGACAAGCCTCACAGAAAATGTGCACGTATTGTCGGTGATACAATGGGTAAATATCACCCTCATGGTGATAGCTCTATTTATGGAGCACTTGTCAACATGGCTCAGGAATGGAATACGCGTTATCCACTTGTGGATGGACATGGAAACTTTGGATCTGTGGATGGAGATGGTGCTGCAGCCATGCGATACACAGAGGCCAGACTTTCAAAAATTTCCATGACTATGTTCGGTATCAATTACAAGGATGAAAAATTCACTCTTGGAAAAGATATCGATATGGATGGCGTAGATTTTATGCCAAACTTTGATGAGACCGAAAAAGAACCAACAGTTCTTCCGGCTCGTTATCCTAATCTTTTAGTAAATGGTACAACAGGTATTGCTGTTGGTATGGCGACAAATATTCCTCCGCACAATTTGCGTGAGGTTATAGCTGCTGTCAATAAAATAATAGACAATCAAATTGAGGAAGACAGAGATACTGACATAGAAGAAATTCTTGAAATTGTTAAGGGTCCGGATTTTCCTACAGGTGGTGTAATTCTTGGCAAGGCAGGTATAGAGGAAGCATATCGTACCGGACGTGCCAAAATCAGAGTAAGAGCGGTCTCAGAAATTGAGCCGATGGATAATGGTAAGAATCGTATAGTTGTAACAGAGTTGCCATACATGGTAAATAAGGCGCGTTTGATTGAGAAAATCGCTGAATTACATAAAGATAAAAAAATAGATGGAATTACAGATTTACGTGATGAGTCATCTCGTGAGGGTATGAGAGTATGTATAGAATTACGTAGAGATGTAAATCCGAATATTGTATTAAATCAATTGTATAAGCATACTCAGTTACAGGATACATTTGGTGTTATTATGCTTGCTCTTGTTGATAATCAGCCTAAAATCCTTAGTCTGAAGGAAATGCTTATTCATTATCTCAATCATCAAAAGGACGTAGTAACCCGACGTACAAAGTATGAGTTAAATAAGGCTGAGGAAAGAGCTCATATTTTAGAGGGATTACTTATAGCCCTTGATAATATTGATGAAGTAATTCAGATAATACGTAGTTCTGCAGATGTTAATACTGCAAAAAATACGTTAATGGAGCGTTTTGGTCTTTCTGATGCGCAGGCACAAGCAATTGTAGATATGCGTCTTCGTGCTCTTACAGGTTTGGAGAGAGACAAGATTCAAAACGAATACAATGAGTTACAGGTTCTTATCGGAAAATTAAAGGCAATCCTTGGTGATGAAAAGGTCCTCCTTTCTGTAATTAAGACTGAAATTACAGAGATTGCTGAAAAATACGGTGATGACAGACGCACTGCAATTGGATTTGATGAGTATGATATCAATATGGAGGATATGATACCTGTTACAAATACTGTTGTGACATTCACAAAGCTTGGTTACATTAAGCGAATGAATGAGGATAATTTCAAAGCACAGCATAGAGGTGGCAAGGGTATCAAGGGAATGGATACAATTGATGATGATTATGTTGTCGAAATGTTAATGATGTCATCCCATGATTATCTCCTATTCTTTACTAATAAGGGTCGCGTATATCGAATCAAGGCATACGAAATACCTGAAAGTAGCCGAACAAGTAGAGGAATAGCTATAGTTAATATTCTCCAGCTTCAGCCTGATGAAAAAGTTACAGCAATGATTCCTATAGAGGATTATAGCGAGGATAAGTACCTATTCATGGCTACTGCAGACGGTTTTGTTAAAAAGACAAAGATTACAGAATATGACAATATTCGCAAGAATGGTCTTACAGCTATAACACTTCGTGATGATGATATGCTAATTGAGGTTAAGCTAACTGATGGTGAAGAGGATGTTATTATGGTCACCAAGTACGGTCAGGCAATACGCTTTAGTGAGACAGAGGTTCGTCCTACAGGTCGAGCAACAATGGGTGTCATAGGAATGAATTTAGCTGATGAGGATATGATAATTGGTATGCAATTAATATCTCAAGGCGGAAGTTTAATGACGGTCTCAGAAAATGGTCTTGGAAAGTGTACACTAATGAGCGAATTTAACACTATACACAGAGGTGGTAAGGGTGTTAAATGCTATAAGATTACAGAAAAAACAGGAAATCTTATAGGTGCAAAGGCTGTAGAAAAAGATGATGAGGTAATGCTTATTAATACTGCCGGAACAATTATAAGAATACCGGTTGATGGTACTGCTCTTCTTAGCAGAATTACTTCTGGTGTTAAATTGATAGATTTGAAAGAAAATACTAAGTTAATAAGTATTGCAAAAGTTAGAAAAAGTGATACAATACTCTCGGAAGAAGTTGAAGAATTAAATGAAGATTCAACAACCGAATCATAAAAGTGAGTAATAGCAATGGAGCTGTTATATAAAATGACAGCTCTATTTTTTTAAATTATTTTACTTTTATCATTTAAAGTAACGATACACTGAAGTGCTAACAGGATAATACAATGAAGAATATAAGGACTGAAGATATAGTAAATACAGTAAAGGATATGTGTATTCAAGCTAATTATTATTTATCGGATGATATGACTGCACAATTAGAGGAGTCAATTAGCACAGAAAAATCAGAGCTCGGAAAAAAAATATTAAATCAACTTCAAGAAAATTTAAAAATTGCTGATAAAGAAAAGATTCCAATTTGCCAAGATACCGGAATGGCGGTTTTTTTTATAGAAATTGGACAGGAAGTCCATATTGATGATGGTCTTCTGACAGATGCTATTAACGAAGGAGTTAGACAGGGATATAAGGAAGGATACCTTAGGAAATCTGTAGTTGGTGATCCTATTGAAAGAGTTAATACTAGTGACAATACACCAGCGATTATACATTATGATATCGTAGCAGGTGACAATCTTAAAATTACATTAGCTCCAAAGGGATTTGGCTCAGAAAACATGAGTCGTATATTTATGCTAAAGCCGGCGGACGGAATTGAAGGTGTTAAAGAGGCAATTCTTACAGCAGTCAAAGATGCCGGACCAAATGCATGTCCACCAATGGTGATTGGCGTTGGTATTGGAGGTACTTTTGAAAAATCAGCAATAATGGCTAAAAAGGCACTTACAAGAGAATTTTCAGCAAGACCATTAATTCCTTGGGTAAAGGATTTAGAGGATGAAATGCTTGAAAAGATAAATAAGCTTGGTATTGGACCAGGCGGACTTGGTGGTACTACTACTGCTCTAGCTGTAAATATTAATACATTTGCTACTCACATTGCGGGACTACCGGTAGCTATTAATATTTGCTGTCATGTAAATAGACATATAACGAGGATACTATAATGGAGCAGAAAATTACTACACCAATAACTTCAGAAATTACTTCTAAGCTTCATGCAGGGGATTATTGCTATATAACTGGCGAAATATATGTAGCAAGAGATGCCGCTCACGGCCGAATGAATGAGGCTCTTAACAAGGGAGAAGAATTACCAATTCCAATTAAAAATTCAACAATATATTATATGGGACCATCCCCGGCCAGACCAGATAGACCAATAGGTTCTGCAGGTCCTACTACTGCCAGTCGTATGGATAAATATGCCCCGAGGTTACTAGACCTAGGTCTTAAGGCTATGATTGGAAAGGGTAAAAGAACAAAAGAGGTCATTGATGCCATTATTAGAAATAATGCAGTATATTTTGCAGCCGTAGGTGGGGCTGGTGCTCTCCTATCGAAATGTATCAAGTCATCAGAAGTTATCTGTTATGACGACCTCGGTGCAGAAGCAATTAGAAAGCTATATGTAGAAGATTTTCCGGTAATTGTTGTAATTGATTCAGAGGGAAATAATTTATATGAGACAGCTATTAAGGAATTTCAGATATTAAATTGATTTAAAAACTTAAGAAGGTTTTTTAAATAGTAGTACAAGAAAAGGAGTATAAAACATTGGCAAAATATGTAGTAAAAAGAGTTTTGCTGGCATTTGTTACAATTATAGTAATCAGCCTGATTACATTCTTTGCGATGAATGCTATTCCGGGCGGCCCTTTCAATAAAGAAAAGGCTGTAAATGAGGCTGTTATAAAACAGCTTGAGGCCAGATATAATTTGGATAAGCCTCTGTGGGAGCAGTATGTTATTTATATGAAAAAT